>TARA_R110002012_G_scaffold43518_5_pt1 | contig 301600 bp, 275 predicted proteins | sample TARA_R110002012 | Tara Oceans TARA_R110002012 (sample SAMEA4396515) | marine metagenome | biome: Westerlies Biome; feature: [DCM] deep chlorophyll maximum layer (ENVO:01000326); material: water (ENVO:00002006), including particulate matter (ENVO:01000060) such as... | depth 40 m | reverse complement strand
TCCCTTCCTACTGATCAACAATGTCAAAGAACTCAAAGGCCGAAACCTCAAACCGTCCAACCCGCGTCGCCAATCTCATCAGCGCCGCGCCTCGTCGGTGGAGGCGGGTTATAGGCCCACCCCCTTAAACTGTCAAACACCTTTTTGTAAAAAAGGGACAGAAATGCCCTTACGCAAAATTTTTGCGCGAAGACACATATAGGTTTCACTTTTATGACCCGCAAGAGGGGTCATCTTAAGAAGTTTTGTCCCAACCCGATTGTAACCATATTCTTTTGAGCGTTTAAAGAGCTAAGATGTTCGCGCGGCACCGTTAAATACCGAGAATCAGGTGACGCAAAAAATCAAAACAGATCAAAAATACCCAAAATTCTATTATGAGGCCCCATGCCCCACAGCAAACCCAACCATGATTCGCCCCGATCAAACGCCCTGCCCGGCCAAAGCACCCCGATTGAGGTGATTGATATGCATACCGGCGGCGAGCCGTTGCGGATTGTCACATCGGGGTATCCGACGATTCCGGGCGACGATATTCTGGCCAAGCGGCGTTATGCCCGCGATCACCTTGATCATTTGCGCCGTTTTTTGATGTTTGAACCGCGCGGGCATGCCGACATGTATGGCGCGATACTGGTTGAACCGAGCCTCCCGGGGGCAGATATGGCCGTGCTGTTCATTCATAATGAAGGCTATTCAACCATGTGCGGGCACGCGATCATCGCCCTTGGCCGCTATGCGGTTGATTATGGCCTGGTCAAAGTGGTCGAGCCGGTCACGCACGTGAATATCGAATGCCCATGTGGCATGGTTCGGGCCGAAGTCGAAGTCACCAACGGACAAAGCCGCAAGGTGCGGTTTTCATCCGTGCCCTCCTTTATGTTTGCCAGCGACCTTGCGCTGACCCTGGAAGATGGACGCAGCTTTAAAACCGACATCGGGTATGGCGGTGCGTTTTACGCGATTCTTGATGCCGGACAATTTGGGCTGCCGATCAGCTCATCGGTCACAAACAAGCTGACACAGCTTGCTGAGGAAGTATGTTTGGCGGTGAGGAAAGCCATCCCGCTTTCCCACCCCGATCATGATGATCTGGCGTTTTTATATGGCGCGATCCTGACCGATGGCAAAGACGCCTTTGGCGACACACCGACGCGCAATATATGTGTGTTTGCCGACAGTCAGGTTGACCGCAGTCCGACCGGATCGGGTGTCAGCGCCCGGCTTGCCATTCAACACGGCAAGGGCCTGATCCAAACCGGCCAATCGCGCCGGTTCGAGAGCATTGTCGGATCGGGTTTTGAGGGGGCGGTCACCAGCACAACCACCTGTGGGCCGCGCCCGGCCGTCATCGCGTCGGTCAAGGGGTTGGCCCATTATAGTGGCAAGGCCAGTTTCTGGTTTGAAGACAATGATGACGTCGGACGGGGATTTATGCTGCGCTAATGCAGGGCGGTTTGGGCCACCGCTGTTTTTAAAAATCGCCTTGCCGTCCCTACTGACGGGCGTTGCGCAGGCAATCCATCAGGCTGTTGGCGGAATTTTCAATATGGTCAGCCAGAAGACCCACCGCCTCGTCAACGTTTCCGGCTTTGCAGGCTTCGAAAATCTGGTGGTGTTCGCGCTCGGCCCGATCGGTTTCCCCCGAAAGCGCCAGTTGCGCCTGCGCAAAACGGACCGTGTTGTTGCCAATCATGCGGATGATCTCAAGCGTTTTGGGCCGGTTTGACGCCCGATACAGCCGGTCATGGAATTCGCGGTTAAGCTCCCCCCATTTCGACACATCGCCAGACCGGAAAGCTTCGTCATAGACCATCAGGATATCTTCGACCGACTTTAAATCCGCCGGTGTCATGCGCGGAATGGCATGACGGAGCAATTCGCATTCGAGCAATTTGCGCACTTCAAACAATTCTTCGATTTCATCAAGCGACAGCTGGGCGACAATCGCCCCTTTGTGGGGCTGAAACGACACCAATCCTTCGGCGTCAAGGCGCTGAAGGGCTTCGCGGACCGGAATGCGCGACACATTATATTCACCGGCGATCGCATCCTGACGCAACTGGAAGCCCGCAGGGAAATCACCCGATAAAATGCGGGCCCTGAGGTCTTCGGTAACCTGATCGGTAATGGTGCGGCGGGTAAATCGCGGTGATGCGGTCATTTCAGCTCTTTTATAATGGGTCCCGGTTTCATGGCATCCGGGGTAACGATCTGTCCAGCTAGACTGGCATATCCATGATTAGTCATAACCATGCACCCGCCAAGTCGCAATATAATTGCATACTGTATAATCAGGGACCCATCGCGCAAATACAACGAAGGGAGCATAAAGCCCCCTTCGGTCGGTTAGTTTACGACAAAGCCATGTTTGTAGGGATCACGGTCATCAATAAAGATCGTGTTATACCCGTGCTTGCGCGCCCAGCCTTCGATACCGGGCACCACCGCGTCATACGCGCCGACTTTGGTGTGCTCGACCACGCTGACCCTAAATTGTGATCCGATGATGCTTTCATGGATCAACTCATGGGCCGGATCCCATTGCCGCTTGGCAACGAGTTGTGCCAGTCGCGCCGACGACCCGGTGCCGCAAGGTGAACGATCAATGCCCTTATCGCCGTAAAACACTGCATTGCGGTGCGTGCTGTCAGGCTGGGTCGGTTTGCCGGTCCATTGGATATGCGACAGGCCCTTGATGTCGGGGTAAAGCGGATGGACAAAGTCGTTTTGTTCATTCAGACGACGACGGAGTTCCGGGCTGATGCGTTGCAGATCACCGGCCGTGAAGTCCGATACATCCCGGTAATTTTCTTGCGGCTCGACAATCGCATAGAAATTCCCGCCATAGGCAACATCAACCATGATCGGACCAAGATCGGGACAGTCAACGGCAATATCGGTTTTATACAGGAACGACGGCACGTTGGTCAGCTTGACCGATTCGACGTATTCACCGACCTGATTGTATTCGGCGATCACCAAGCCTGCAGGGGTTTCAAGCCGCAAGCGCCCCGGTGTTTTGGGTTTTACCAGGCCTTCTTCAATCGCCATGGTGACGGTCCCGATGGTGCCATGGCCGCACATCGGAAGACAGCCCGACGTTTCAATGAACAGCACTGCAACATCATAATCATCGGACGTCGGATCATAGAGGATCGAACCTGACATCACGTCATGACCGCGCGGCTCAAACATCAACCCGGTGCGGATCCAGTCATATTCGGCCAGAAAATGCGCCCGCTTTTCAAGCATGGTCGCACCGTGAAGTTTGGGTCCGCCGCCGGCAACCAGACGCACCGGGTTGCCGCAAGTATGACCATCAATACAAAAGAAACTGTCTTTCGCCATGGGTGGGGCCTTCTAGAAACGATTGATACGATAGGGCGTCATGTTGATCGGGGTTTCTTCCCCGCTCATAAGATCGGAAATCAGACGCCCGGTGGTGGCTGCCATGGTCAGGCCAAGGTGCCCGTGCCCAAAGGCGAAAAAGACGTTCTGATGATTGGGGCTTTTGGAAATGACCGGTTTTGAATCGGGCATGGACGGACGAAAGCCCATCCATTCCGTGCCGCCTTCGCCATTCAGCTTGGGCAGGACTTCCTTACCCTTGGCAAACAGTGCCTTGGCCCGATCATAATTGGGTGCCGCGGTCAGACCGCCAAGTTCGACCGCACCGCCAACGCGAATGCCCATTTCCATCGGCGTCATGACGAAACTGTCATCGGCACAAATCACCATGCGCGACAGTTTGGCGCCGTGATAGGGAACGGTGGTGTTATAGCCCCGTTCAGTATCAAGCGGTACTGGCGAGCCCAGACGTTTGGCGAGCGTTTTGGACCATGCTCCACAGGCAACCACCACCGTGTCAAAGGTAATCTGATCCCCAGATGTGGTCATTGCCGCACGTGGTTTGCCATCGCGATAGACAAAGTCAGTGACTTCGGCGGTTTCAAATTTACCCCCCTGATCACGGAAGCATTTATACAGCCCCATCACGATTTTATAGGGGTCAAGCACCCTGCCCCAGTCTTCTTCCATCACGCCGCATGAAAAGATCGGCGCCAGATCGGGTTCGAGGTCGCGCACTTCAGCACGGGTAAGATCGCGGATTTTAATGCCGTTCCGCCGACGAAGGTCAATTGCATAATCATCTTTACGGCGCGAGGCATCGCTGCGATAGACCGCCATCGCCCCCTCTTTTTTAAAGACGGCATCGGCAAGGCCAGCCTTGGCAATCACGGGATCGTAGTCATCCCATGCGCGGTTAAGGAGTGCGGCCAGTTCGATTGCGATCTGCTCAACCCGGGATTTGGAGCTTGCGGCCAGAAAACGTAACAGCCATGGCAACATTCTGGGCAAATATCCCCAGCGCACCGAAAGCGGCCCCAGCGGATCGAGAAGCCAGCCGGGCACATTCATGAGTGTTCCAGGCATTGCAATCGGCGCACATTCGGTTACCGCAATCCCACCGGCATTACCAAAGGATGCCCCCATTCCCGGCTCACCACGGTCCAGAATGGTCACCTCATAGCCCTTATCCTGAAGGGCGAGTGCGACATTCACGCCGATAATCCCCGCACCAATCACGACGGCCTTTTGACCAGATGCATTCGGGGTTTTGGATTTTGAGGGCGATTGGGACATTTGCGGGCCTCGTCAAATATGGTGCGTGTCGTTTCTGGGATTTAACTGCCGACAAGATGGCAGGAAACTCCCCCGCGAGATGTCACGAGGGAGCTTACTGTTTCATCATTCGCAATCGAAATGCAATCGGTTGATGCCACAACCGGCTGCATTTTAGGTCGTGCCTAGAGGCTTGGACGGGTATCGATTGCTTTCTGGATTTCAGCCTTGATCGTTTCAAGCTCTTTGCCAACCAGCGGAAGACGCGGGGCGCGCACATGCGCCTTGCCCACACCGGTCATTTCCTGTGCCAGTTTAATGTACTGAACCAGTTTGGCATGCACATCCATGTGCAGAATAGGCGTGAACCAGCGGTAAATGGTCAGGGCTTCTTTGTATTTACCTTCAGAAAGCAGTTTCCAAAGCGCGACTGATTCTTTTGGGAAGGCATCAGTGAAACCGGAAATCCAGCCAACAGCGCCAAGCACCTGCGTTTCCATGACAAGGTCATCCATGCCACAGAACAGAACGAAGCGATCACCACAGGCATTGTAAATGTCGGTGATACGGCGCGGATCGCCGGAGCTTTCCTTGATCGCGACCAGATTTTCAACATCTGCCAGCTGATTGAATTCTTCTGGTTTGATGTCGATGCGATAGGCACCCGGATTGTTGTAAATCATGATCGGAAGCTTGGTAGCGCCCGCAACGGTGCGGAAATGCTCAATATTTTCACGCGGATCAGCGGTGTAAACCATGCCCGGCAGCAGCATCAGGCCATCAGCGCCAAGTTCTTCGCAGACCTGAACATAACGGATCGCAGCCTGGGTTGAGTTTTCAGCAACACCCGACAGAACCGGAATGCGGCCCTTGGTGACTTCGACAGCAAGTTTGAGGACGGCAATTTTTTCGTCCGGCTCAAGGGCGGTGTTTTCACCGACCGAGCCCAGCATCACCAGACCATCGACGCCCGCGGTGATCAGGGCTTCGATCTGTTCGGCGGTCATGTCGAAATCGATTGAGCCGTCTTTGTTCATCTGTGTGGCAACGGCGGGGAAAACGCCAGTCCAGTTTACCTGCATGGGAAAGTAACCTCCTGATACAGCGCGATCCGTCTTGGCGCGCGCATTACACATTCAAACACCCATATTCACGAGGGCATGTTCAATTCATGTATATTGTATACAAAATATACATCGAGGATGCAAAGAGATTTTTGACCAAAAAGAAAAGGCCCCGCGAACGGAGCCTTCAAATCTACAACACCAGGGGACGAGATATCTCGTTTTACGCTTTCTGTGGTCCAAATCGTACTGTGCGGACATGATCAACGGGTGCCGTCCCGGTCACGACTGCAAGTGTTTTGGCAATGATCACCTGATCACAGAGTTCTCGTTCGACCAGACCCCGGGCTGCTGCGCCATAAGCATGACGGGTTGCATCATTCTCCATCAGTTTTTCGATGGCATCGGCAAGCGCATTTGCATCGCGCAAGGGCACAAGAAGACCATTTTCCTGATGGGAGACGATTTCGCGACATCCGGGCACATCGGTTGACACCATGGCAAGCCCCGAGGAAGCGGCTTCTAACAATGATTTGGGCAGGCCTTCGCGCCATGATGGCAAAACGGCCAGATCAGCAGAACGCAGCAAGTGCGCAATGTCGCTTCGTTTGCCAAGCCATTCGATCAGCCCGTCTTGCTGCCATTTCACCAGATCGCTTTCCGATGCACTGTCAGGATTGGCAGGATCGGCATCACCGACCAAAAGGAAACGATAGGTTCGATTGCGCGATTTAAGAGTACGCGCCGCCTCGATCAGCTCGGCAAGTCCCTTTGACCACAGCATTCTAGCGACAAAGATTGCAGTTTTGGGGCCGTCCGATGATGTGGTTCTCGGTGCGAAAGCCGAGATATCCACCCCTGACCCACGGATCAGCGCCAGTCGGCTTTCCCGAAAACCAAGACCAGACATCAGAGCATGATCATCGCGGTTCTGCACGATCACGTTGATGGACGGGCACCGAGCATACACCCGTAAAACCAGCGACACAATATGTCGAACAACGCGAGCTTTGGCACCGCCAGACACAAACAGGAAGCCAAGCCCGGTTATCATATTAACTGATCGCTTTGCCCCGACCAATAGACCGGCAAAGGCAGAAAGAACAACACACTGTATCGCGACATTGACGATGACGTCGGGCTGTTCGCGCCGGATCAGACAGGCCAGCGACTTTACCGTTTTAAATGACTTGAGCGGGCTTAAGCCGCCGCGCGCAATCGGTACATCAACGACGCGAAAGCCTTCGCTGCGCAACGCGTCCGCAGCGTCCCCCACATTGCAGGCAACAACGACGTCGTCCCCACGCACCAAGGCCGCACGACCAAGTCCGATGCGATGGGATACGAAAGACCAGTCTTCGGCACAGACGATCATGGTTTTGCGTCTAAGCAGTGTTTGACGGCCTCCGAGAGCAGGTTTTCCTAAAATCAGCCACTCTCGCCGCAAGAATGCCAAAGAAATGCCCAACATGAACACACCAAACCACCACGACGTCCAGAATGAGTAGTTAAACAGTCCGGCGAACCAATAGGCTGCAAACATAGCAAGCGGCAGGGCAGAAACCTTGCCACCATTGCGCAAAACGTCGACGAAAGCCGTAACGGCGCAGCATGCAACCATTGGAACCATTACGAGCAAACCGATAATCCCAACCTCAAGCCAGATCTCCATAAACCAACTGTGAGGGTGGCCAGGTAAAACAGATTGGGCTGAGCTACCTGCGAGTTCATTTGCACCCGGAACCCATGGGGAAGCGTTGATTCCATAGCCAATCAAAGGATGATCAAAAACATGGCTATAGGTAAACTGCCAAATCATTTGACGATGAACATCAACAAGCCATGTAGGTAAATATGGTACGAACCCTCTGAGATCACTCATATTGCCAGTAACCTCACCGAGCCATAGCAACACCCCAACAATCGCGACCGCAATCCCTGCAAAAACAGCAACTTTAATAAACCGCGACTTGATCAAGAAGACTAAACAAATGCCCATAGCACAGCCTGCCGCCAGAATTGCGGCCACATTAGCCCGCCCTTGAGAAACCTCTAATATTGGTAGAATTGCTATTGCTGCGATGACAGATACATATTTCCGGACACCTTTTCGGTCGAAAGCATCCGCGACAAGCATCATTGCGCCAAAGATAAGAAAACTACCGACAGGCTTAAGACGGCGCGTAATATCAAAGTTAAAATCAGGCTCGCGCAAAGCCTTTAGAGAAAGTAACTCCGGGTGAACCACTATAGAAAACACGCAAAAGATAATCAAAGCCCACGTCGCAAGAATGCATGAATCCCAAGCAATGCGTGCTTTAGGCTGTATCAATCGCATCAGATACCAAATGCCTGATAGCATCGAGAATCTTGCAACCCACGTTTCGATGGACTTTGACGGGACAACCGACCCGACTGCTGAAATCAAGAAGACAATCAAGGTGGCTACAATCAGCAACCCTAACGGCCCCATGAAATCATTCCGCATTTTACGCCATGCAGCACCATGGCCGGAAGATACGATAGCGAGAAGCAAGGATAAGCCGAGCCCGATCCCCAGCGCAGCGCGGCCAAAGAAAAACAGCGGCGCAGAAATGCCAAACAAGATTGCGGCGAGGCTAAGTATCGTATCGCGCCAATGCCGTGCCGGGACAGATTGTTGCATCGTGAATGGTTCCAAAATGAAGTCTGCCGTCTTGCTAAACCGCTGCCGGGTCGGCGTCAATCACGGATCGACGCCACCATGACGCATATGGTTTAATCGTCACCATATCTTTCAACCTTTTGACATAAAGGCACAGCATGACGGTGATGAAAGCCCTGTTACGGTTTCCCGGTGAACGGAAGATCATGCTTGCCGACTGCCCGATACCCTCATTGAAGCCCCATTCCGTTCTGGTGCGGACATCCGCGACCGTCATAAGCCCCGGTACCGAGTTTAACCAGGCGCAACAAACCACCGCATCGCTAATCCAAAAGGCATGGCAGCGCCCCGATCTTGTGGCCCTGACACTTAAGTCATTGCGATCAGATGGCGCGCGCCAAACTTTTGATCGCGTTCAAAACCGCCTTGGTCGCCCGTTATCAATGGGATACTGCGGCGCGGGTGTTGTGCATGCCGTCGCAGATGGTATCGCCGACCTTGCATGCGGGCAGCGGGTTGCCATTGGCGGCATGAATTATGCCAACCATGCCGAGTGGAATGTGGTGCCAAAAAACTTCGCCTGCCCCATTCCCGATGAAGTCAGCGACCAAAAGGCCGCTTTTACGACCCTGTATGCCCTTGCCCTGCATGCCCTTCGACAAGGGGGAACCGGGATTGGCGATCGAGTTGCAATTTTGGGTGCCGGGCTGATTGGTCAATTGGTGGTTCAAACCGCATTGGCCGCAGGTGCACGCACCTCTGTCATTGAGCCAAATCTCATACGCCATAAAACGGCAAAAACAATTGGTGCGACCGGCACATATCACGCGGCCCAAGACGCACCGGGCAAGCAATTTGACACGGTGTATATCTGTGCCCCGGCACAGGGCAACCATACACTGATTGATGACGCCGCACGGCTGTGCCGGGATCGCGGAACCATTGTCTGTGTCGGGGATGTTGCCCCGCATGGCACACGCGATATTCTGTATATTAAGGAAATCGATCTGCGTCAGGTGCGATCCTATGGACCGGGCCGCTATGATCCGGCCTATGAAGAAGCCGGTCAGGACTACCCCGAAGGACATGTGCGCTGGACTGTGAACCGGTACATGAAAGCCGCCCTTGACCTGATGGCCGATGGCAGGCTTGATCCCCTGCCCCTGATCACCCGCGACATTATGTTCGATGCAATTGCCGATCACTTCACGCGAGGCGCTGACGCTGATGATCTGGCGACTGTCGTGCATTTTGCTCATAGTGAGATGGCGCAAGACGGTGACAGTAAAAGCCCCAATGCGCATGCTGATACGCAGGATTTCCTTGTAGCCCCTCAGCCGATCTCCATGCCCCGCAGTCAGCCCCGCCGAGATAAGCCCGTCACACTCGGGTTGATCGGGACGGGGAATTATCTGGGGGGTAGCATACTACCACTCTTGCGTAAACATACCCGGATTGATGTTCTGGCCTGCGCATCCCAAAGCGGGCTTTCGGCGTTGGCTGCTGCACGCAAATTTCGCGCGGCAAAAGCCTATTCCGACGTCACGGACATCCTGGATAATTTCGAAATTAACAGCGTGATCATCGCCACCCGCCATGACAGTCATGCGACGTTGGCCGATAAGGCATTGGCGGCGAGCAAACATGTCTGGCTGGAAAAGCCGATTGCAATCACCCATGATGATCTGGAACGCCTGCGCCCACATGCGACCAACCAAAAATCGGTTTTCATGATTGGCCACAACCGGCGTTACGCAGCGATGAGCCAGAAATTGCGTAAATTGCTGCCGCCCGACGCAAAGCAGTTTCACTATCGGGTCCGGTTCAAACCATTATTTACCGATCATTGGCTGAACCGCCCCGATCAAGGCGGGCGCACCATTGGCGAGATCAGCCATTTTATTGATCTTATGACCTATCTGTCCCGTGCGAAAATCAGTGACATCGCCTGCGACTGGCGGGACCGGAAAAGGGGCGATAGCATCTGGCGCGTACTGTTCTCGGACGGGTCGGTTGGCGAGGTCAGCTATTTGCACACAACCCGCAATGAGCCCAAGGAAACCCTTGAAATCGCGGCCCCGGAGTTTGGTGCAACACTACATGATTGGCGTAGACTTCAGGTCAATGGAAAGGTCGTGATGCGAAACTGGCGGGCACGTGACAAGGGGCAGAAAGACGCGATTGAAGCCTTTGTCGCAGCCATTGAAAAGGGCGTACCCGGCCCGGACACACCATCACTGAATGATGAGATCAACCTGATGGAGCGCATCCTGAACGCTGCGAACACCTAAGGGCCTTACTGTGGCCCGGCATACAGGACCAACAGCGGCAAGGTCAGCATGCTGATGATGGTTGTGATCAGGATCGTTGTCGAAGACCGGTCGACACAGACGTTATAATTCCCCGCCACAACCGCAACATTGGCCCCGGCCGGAAGGGCCGCCACCAGTGTCACGATGGTCAGCCACAAAGGCGGCAGATCGAAAACAAAATGTGCTACCGAAAACACCAGAACCGGCTGCACAAACATTTTCGCAACGGTGCACAGCAAACTTGCACTTAAATTCCCGCGTACCGACTGACCATAAAGTCCGGCCCCAACCAGCAACAGCGCAATTGTCGGTCCGGCTGTTCGGAACCGTTCCAGCGTGCCGTTGATCATTTCGGGGATCGGAAGATCAATCAGGGAGGCAAGAACCCCCATCACAATCGCAATAATAATCGGGTTTCGCATGACACGCACGACACTGCGCACGACCTTGGGCAGCCAATGCCCATCGCCACCGCGTGTACCCTCGACAATCAGGATCGTCAGGCCAAGAAGGGTCAGCGGATGGATCGACAAAACGATCAAAAGCGGCACCAATCCTTCTTCGCCGTACACCGCCTGCACCAGAGGGATGCCAAGAAGAACAATGTTGGAAAACACCCCGCCCATCGCCGTCACGGCCGCTTCGTCTGTTTTGGCCTTAAGCCAGACACGTGCGGCCATGAACACCAGCGCAAAGTTCAAAAGCACACCGGAATAGTAGCTTCCCCACAGGCGCAAATCGAAATGCGCACTGATGTCTGATTGCGACAGGGTCTGAAACAGCATGGCCGGGATGAAGACATTCATCGCAATTTTGGCAAGGAACGGTATGCCTTCGCGCGAGATGATCTTTACGTGGGTCAAAAGAAAGCCCCCAAGGATCGTCAGAAACACAGGTCCGACTTTTCCGACGATCAGATCAAGCATAGGTCCCCCGGCATTATCACTGCACTGCTTATGATGAACGGGCCCCTACCCGCAAAAAGAAAGGACGGTGCCAATGACACCGTCCTGAAATAGTACAAAGCATTTCGGAGACTTACCAGCCCAACGACACAAAAGTGCGGCAAGGCTGCCATGCGTGTTAATGATCCTGATCTGTTTGCACGCGCCGGACAGCATCCTTCCAGCCAGCAAGAAGGTCCACACGGCGGCGGGGCTCAATCGCCGGTGAATAACGGGCATCCATGTGCCAATTTTGCGCAATATGATCAAGATCGCGGTAAATACCGGCCTGTAACCCGGCCAGATACGCCGCCCCAAGGGCTGTTGTTTCGGTGACTTTGGGGCGTTCAACATCAATGCCCAAAACATCTGAAAGCATCTGACACATCCAGTCATTGCTGACCATGCCACCATCAACCCGCACCGCCTTTGGCGAAACACCGTCGGCCGCCATGGCCTCAAAAAGATCAAACGTCTGGTAACAGACACTTTCAAGGGCGGCGCGGACAAACTCACGCGGGCCAGTATCACGCGTCAGCCCGAAAATAGCCCCACGTGCATCCGGGTCCCAATAGGGGGCGCCAAGCCCGGTAAAGGCTGGCACCAAATATACCCCGTGATTGCCATCAAGCGATTTGGCCAAGCCTTCGGTCTCAGCTGCCGATTTGATGATCCCCAATCCATCGCGCAACCACTGCACCGCTGCCCCGGCAACGAAAATGGCACCTTCAATGGCGTAACTTGTTTTCCCGTTCAAACGGTATCCCACCGTGGTCAAAAGCCGATGCTGCGATGTCACCGCCTCATCCCCGGTATTGAGGATCACGAAACAGCCGGTGCCATAGGTGCTTTTGATATCCCCCGGTTCAAAGCAGCATTGTCCGAATGCGGCGGCCTGCTGATCACCCGCCATGCCAAGCACCGGGATTTCACTGCCAAACAGATCGGCATCCACCATACCAAAATCGGCAGCACAATCACGCACATCAGGCAGCATATTGCGCGGTACGCGGAAGATGTCACACAAATGATCATCCCAGTCGTTTTCGCGAATATTAAAAAGATTGGTCCGTGCGGCATTGGTGGCGTCGGTCGCATGGGATTTCCCGCCGGTCAACCGCCACAGCAGGAAACTATCCACCGTGCCAAAGGCCAGATCGCCCTGTTCGGCACGGGCACGCGCACCTGATACATGATCAAGAATCCACGCAACCTTGGTGGCGGAAAAATACGGATCAATCAAAAGGCCCGAGCGCGCATTGACCTCGTCTTCAAGTTTTGGATCGGATTTTTTCAAATCATGGCACAGGGACGCGGTACGCCGGTCCTGCCAGACAATCGCGTTATAAACCGGCTTGCCGGTTTTACGATCCCAAACCACGGTGGTTTCGCGCTGATTGGTGATCCCAATAGCGGCAACCTGTTGAATATCGACCCGCGCAAGCGCTTCTTTACAGACGGCAACCACCGTGTCCCACAAATCTTCCGGGTCATGTTCGACCCAGCCATTATTGGGGAAATGTTGCGGGAATTCCTGCTGTGCGACAGAAACGGAATGGCCGCTTTCATCAAAGACAATCGCCCGTGAGCTGGTCGTTCCCTGATCAATGGCCAGAATATAACGCGTGTCGGTCATCTTTGTTTTCCTCCCGAGCTGGCAGTTTTCCTGCCGTATTCTCCTTGCATGAAGTCATGCGGTTCGGCCCGTGTTACAAACGTGACCGATGGTTTTATGACGCCATTTAGGAAAATTTTCGCACAAAAAACAATTCGTTTTCGAAAATTTTTTCACCCTTCCCAACCAAGCACCTGTTTTCACAGCAATTTCTTTAGCGGACCGCCCAGCAGAAATTGCCGAAATACCCCGGCACAAGGATTGCATGATTTATCCGGAGTATGAATTTAAACCGGCATCTTTTTCCCATGGAGGGCTCTTATGGGATTGTATGATACGTTGATGAACGTCACCAACACCGCCTATAGCGCCAAAAACGCTGTCGAGCAGGCGCGGACGATTGCATCAAACAGCCAGCCGCTTCCTGAGAAGAACAAGGAAGAAAATGCCGAGCTGGCCTATATCCGCGAGCACGGTTTCACCACCTACGTCAAAGAAATCGAAGAACGCAAGATCGAAGAAATGCGCGCCAAGATGCTGCAAAGCATGGGGCTGGATGAAGAAGCGCTGGCCGAAATGGACGGCACCCAACGTCAGGCCATCGAAAAAGCCATCTCTGATGCGATTGAGCAGAAGCTTAATGGCAATACGGTTGCCAATGCGGAAATGAACACACCGGAAAGCGAAAGCGAACGGCGCGACAAGATGCAAGTACAGATCGCCTTCAACCCGCGCATGTTTGATGTCTTTACCGAACTGCAGTCGCAACTGCCTGCCGGATCATCGCAATCGATCCTTGGCGATGACAACAAGAACGCCAAAAACACCAAAGACGATCAGCTTATCTAAGAAGTGGACCTATCATCCGAACTCACCTGTCGATGAAAAAGGGGCGCTGCAACCAGCAGCGCCCCTTTTCGTGTAAGCCAGATTGATCTGGCGTTCTGCCAAAGATCACACGTTATTCGTCAACGCCGCCCATGCAGACGTATTTGACTTCGAGGTAGTCCTCGATCCCGTATTTCGATCCTTCGCGGCCAACGCCAGACTGCTTGAAACCGCCAAACGGGGCAACTTCGGTCGCCATGACGCCGACATTCACCCCGACCAGACCACTTTCAAGGCCCTCGGCCAGCTTCCAGATCCGAGAGATATCGCGTGAATAGAAGTAGGATGCGAGGCCGAACTCGGAATCATTGGCCATCTCAAGCACTTCATCGTCCGTGTGGAAGCGGATCAAGGGGGCCATCGGACCAAAGGTTTCCTCGCGGAAGACCGTCATCTCCCGGTTGGCATCGGCAATCACGGTCGGCTGGAAGAACGATCCGCCTTTTTCATGACGCTTGCCACCGGTCAGGATACGCCCGCCTTTGGACACCGCATCGGCAATCTGGCTTTCAACCTTCTGGATGGCCTTTTCGTTGATCAGCGGACCAATGACAGTCCCGTCTTCAAAGCCATCGCCAACCTGCATTTTCGCGACCTTGGCAGCGTATTTTTCCGCGAACTCGTCATAAACCGCGTCATGCACAAACAGACGGTTGGCACAGACACAAGTCTGACCGGCATTGCGGTACTTCGATGCAATTGCGCCATCAACGGCGGCATCAATATCGGCATCTTCGCAAACGATGAACGGCGCGTTCCCGCCAAGCTCAAGACTGATTTTCTTAACCGTATCGGCACATTGACGCATCAACAAACGACCCACCGCGGTCGAGCCGGTAAAGGTCAGCTTGCGGACTTTGGCGTTCTCGGTCATTTCAGCACCGATTTCGACCGCATCACCCGTCACAATCGACAGCAACCCTTTGGGCAATCCGGCCCGTTCGGCTAGAACCGCCATGGCAAGGGCAGAATACGGGGTTTCCATGGCCGGTTTAACCACCATCGCACAGCCAACAGCCAATGCCGGGGCGGCTTTGCGCGTGATCATCGCAGTCGGGAAGTTCCATGGCGTGATGGCGGCACAAACACCCACCGGTTCTTTAAGCACCAGAACCCGGCGTCCTTCGGCAAAGGTGGGGATCACATCGCCGTAAACGCGTTTTCCTTCTTCGGCGAACCACTGCAGGAACGATGAACCATAGGCGATCTCACCCTTGGCTTCGGCAAACGGCTTGCCCTGTTCGACCGTCATTAGGGTCGCCAGATCGTCCTGATTTTCCATCATCAGGTCGTACCATTTCATCAGAATGGCACCGCGTTCCTTGGCTGTCCGCTTTTTCCAAAGCTTCTGGGCCTTTTCAGCAACGTCAATCGCGTGCGCGACGGCGTCACGGCCAAGAACCGGAACCGTTCCAATCACATCCCCGTTTGCCGGGTTGGTGACCTGTTCTGTTTTCCCATCTGGGGCGTTGACCCATTCCCCGCCGACATAGGCCTGCTGGGTGAAGAGTGACGGGTCTTTAAGCGAAACCATTTTAGTGCCTCCGGTATTCTTCATTGGGAGTGACAAAATGCGATAGCCATCATCTAGTCTGCTCCGGTCAAGATGCCACATCTTCGCGAGATATTTATGGCTTGGCAATCGCAAACAGGTACAAACCCACGCTTTGCAACAAGATTGCACCCCATACGCCTGAAAGAGTTGGTTTTGGCAGAATGTGCGGCAAACACGGTCAAGGCGACCTGTTCCCGTCATGCACATATATCGCCACCGCATATCCCTGCCGGGTATTTAACACCGGCGCTGTTTTTTCATTTTCAACCGATTCTGATCGCGAAACAGGGCACTCAGAAGCGGCCTCCTCCCCCTTTCCCAAACCATAGATATGCATCTGAATTCAAAATATCTTTCAATTACAATTTGTTACAGGCCGCAAAATTCAGTTCATTATCGAAAATTTCAGATCATCATAATTTTCGCTTGCAATTATTTTGGGGGCTCCGTAACGTCTATGACAACAAAGAACGACAGTTGAAAACATCTGTCACAAGTCAGAGCACCAGGGAGGAAGCGGTTGCTCAGTTCAGAAACATACGACGTCGCCATCATTGGCGGTGGTATCAATGGCACAGGCATCGCACGGGACGCTGCGGGTCGTGGGCTTAAGGTCTTTTTGTGTGAGAAGAACGACCTTGCCAGTGCGACCTCATCGGCCAGCACAAAGCTGATCCATGGTGGCCTGCGCTATCTTGAGCATTACGAGTTCCGTCTGGTCCGCGAGGCGTTGATCGAACGTGAAGTTCTGCTGCGTGCAGCCCCGCACATTATTTGGCCGCTGCGCTTTGTTCTGCCCCACGTCAAAGGCCTACGCCCGGCATGGATGATCCGCCTTGGTCTGTTTTTGTACGACCATCTTGGCGGACGCGAAAAGCTTCCGGGCTCCGAAGGCATCAAACTTAAAAATCACCCGGCGGGTAAACCGCTGGTCCACGGTATGAATAAGGCATTTGTTTATTCCGATTGCTGGGTACAGGATGCACGTCTTGTTGTGCTAAACGCGATGTCGGCCCGCGATCTGGGTGCGGAAATCGAAACCCGTACGGAATGTGTTTCGGCCAAACGTGACGGTGATCTTTGGAAAGTGGTCATCCGCAATGAGGATGGCGAACGGACCATCCGTGCACGATCTGTCGTCAATGCGGCGGGCCCATGGTGTGCCGAGCTTCTTGAAAACCGGGTTGAAGCCAAAAAGAAACAGGGCATTCGCATGGTTCAGGGCAGTCACATTGTTGTGCCCAAGCTGTTTGACCATGACTATTGCTATATCTTCCAGAACCCGGACGGGCGGATTGTCTTTGCCATCCCCTATGAACAGGACTTCACCCTGATCGGCACGACAGACCGCGATTACAAAGGTGATCCGGCAAAGGTCGCCATCAGCGCCGAAGAAACCGACTATCTGTGTCAGCTGACAAACACCTATTTCGAAAAGAAAATCACACCTGACGATGTTGTCTGGGCCTATTCGGGTGTTCGTCCGCTGTATGGCGATGGCAGCGAAGATGCATCCCAGGTCACACGCGATTATGTTCTTGAAATCGACAAGGGTGATCGTGACGATAATGCTGCACCGCTTCTAAACATCTATGGCGGCAAGATCACCACCTATCGCAGGCTGGCAGAATCCGCGATGAGCAAGATTTGCCCGCTTTTGGGGCACGATGACATCCGCTGGACAGCCGACAAACCCTTGCCGGGCGGCGATATGCCGAATGCCGATTTCGATGATTACTTTACCGCGATGCACAAGAAGTTTTCGTGGATTCCCAAACCACACATCTACCGTTACGTGCAAAATTACGGCACACTTACCAAGCTGATCATTGGGGGTGCATCTGATCTGGAAGGGCTTGGTAAGCATTTCGGCGATGACGTATATGAATGCGAATTGCGTTATCTGGTTGATTGCGAATGGGCCCGAACGGTCGAGGATGTCTTGTGGCGTCGCTCAAAATTGGGCCTGCATCTTTCAGACCAAACCCGTGATGCCATCACCCAATGGTTTGACACCGAACTGAAATCAAAAAACACCGTGAAAGCGGGCGAAGGAAACAGTGGAATATGACCCTTACGCTTGAAAACATCACCAAGACCGTGGGCGGGGAGACTCACATCGACGACGTGTCGATGACGCTGGAACCGGGGTCATTCAACGTCCTTCTGGGGCGGACTCTGGCCGGTAAAACGTCCCTGATGCGGATGATGGCCGGGCTTGAACCCCCAACCAGTGGCCGCATACTCGTCAATAATGCCGATGTGACCGGCATGGCAGTGCAGAAACGCAATGTCGCCATGGTATATCAGCAGTTCATCAATTATCCGTCGATGAATGTGTATGACAACATTGCATCCCCTTTGAAATTACAAGGTGTCGATAAGGCTGAAATTGAAAAGCGTGTGCGCGAAACGGCCGAGTTGATGCACATCGAACATCTGCTTGATCGCCTGCCACAGGAATTGTCCGGTGGACAGCAGCAACGCACCGCGATGGCGCGCGCCATGGTCAAGGATTGCACGCTACTGCTGCTTGATGAGCCGCTCGTGAACCTTGATTACAAATTGCGCGAAGAACTGCGTGAAGAAATTCCCAATCTTTTGGCCAAGCGCGACACCATTGTTGTCTACGCCACGACCGAACCGATGGAAGCGCTTCTTCTGGGCGGAAAATGCGCCGTCATGCACGAAGGCCGCGTCACCCAGTTCGGGCCGACCACAGAGGTTTATCATAACCCGGCTTATGTCGAGACCGGCCTGATCTTTTCCGATCCCCCGATCAATCTTCTTAAGGCAGAGGTCCGCGACGGTGCGCTGTATCTTGCCAGCGGCCATCAGGTTTCGCTATCGGGTCACTTGGCCGATCTTGGCAATGGCAATTACACCGTTGGTGTGCGTGCCAACCATTTGTCAGTCGAGCGGGAAAACGCACAGTGCGTTGCCATGCAGGGTCAGGTTGAACTGGCCGAAATCACCGGTTCGGAAACCTTTGTTCATGTTCACTTCAACGATGTTTCGTGGGTGATTCAAGAAGAAGGCGTTCACAACCCGCGGCTTGGCGAAGCCACCACATTCTATCTCGATCCGAACCGTCTGTTTGCCTATGACGCCAATGATCGCCTTGTGGCAGCCCCGCCCAGTGAAATTCAAAACGGCAAGGCCGCCTGAGGTTGGAGAATTAAAATGGCACGTATCGATCTAAAAAGCCTTGCGCATTCATACTTCCCCGATCCGAAATCGGACGCGGATTATGCGCTGCGTCGCATGGAACATGTTTGGGAAGATGGCGGGGCCTATGCCCTTCTCGGCCCATCGGGTTGTGGCAAAACCACGTTGCTCAATATCATTTCCGGCCTTTTGACCCCATCCGAAGGACAGGTACTGTTTGATGGCAAGGATGTCACCAAACTGGCCCCGGAAGAACGCAACATTGCACAGGTTTTCCAGTTCCCGGTCATTTACGACACCATGACCGTTTACGAAAACCTTGCCTTTCCGCTGCGCAATCGCGGTGTTGACCCCAAACGGGTTGACGAACGGGTGCGTGAAATTGCCGGGATGCTCGATCTGACCGGCAAGCTCAAGCAAAAAGCACGCGGTCTGGGCGCGGATGAAAAGCAAACCATTTCGCTGGGCCGTGGTCTGGTGCGTGATGATGTGTCGGCCATCCTGTTTGATGAACCCCTGACCGTGATCGATCCGCATCTGAAATGGGTTCTGCGCCGCAAGCTCAAGGAAATTCACAATAAGCTGCGTCCGACGATGGTTTATGTCACCCATGATCAGATCGAAGCCCTGACCTTTGCCGACAAGGTTGTTGTCATGTATGGCGGCAAGGTTGTTCAGCTGGGCACGCCCCAGGAACTGTTTGAAAATCCGGCCCATACCTTTGTCGGATATTTCATCGGAAGCCCGGGCATGAACATCATGGATTGCAAGATCGACGATGGTGCGGCCTGGATTGATGGGCAACGCATTGCCCTTACCGACCGTCATCTTGATGCCGTTTCCAAACAAACCGGCAAGATCGAACTGGGCATCCGGCCAGAGTTCCTAAAACTTGAAACCGGCGATGGTGTCAGCAGTGACAACGGCGTTGAAGTAAACATCGTCAAGGTCGAAGACCTCGGCCAGTACAAGATCGCAACCACCCGGTTCGGGGCATCCGACATCAAGGTCAAGCTTGGCGAAGACGCCCAAATCACCGGTCAGTCTGGCGTGCTGCGTTTCGCGCCTGAATGGACCAAGCTTTACGCCGACAGTCAGTTGGTCGCGTGAGGGGAATGGGGAAATGAACAAAATTACCAACAATAAGGCCTGGTTCCTCGTTCTGCCGGTCTTCTTTATCGTCGCCATCAGCGCGATTATTCCGCTGATGACCGTTGTGAACTATTCGGTTCAGGATATTTTTGATCCGCAAACGCGGTTCTTTGTCGGCACCGAATGGTTTGAACAGGTTCTGGGTGATCGCCGCCTGCATGACGCGCTGGTGCGTCAGATCGTCTACACCATGAGCGTGCTGCTTATCGAAGTTCCGTTGGGGATCGCGGTTGCATTGACGTTGCCGCGCAAGGGCTGGGGTGTTTCGGCATCGATGGTTCTTCTGGCCTTGCCGCTTCTTATTCCATGGAACGTGGTTGGCACCATCTGGCAGATTTTCGGTCGTGCCGACATTGGTCTTGGCGGCTATGTCATCAACATGCTGGGCATTGACTATAACTATTCCCAAAATCCGATGGATGCATGGGTCACGGTTCTGGTGATGGATGTCTGGCACTGGACTAGCCTGATTGTTTTGCTGTGCTATGCCGGATTGCGGTCGATCCCGGACGCCTATTATCAGGCCGCCAAGATTGATGGCGCGTCGAACTGGGCGGTTTTCCGGTTCATCCAACTGCCGAAAATGCAGTCAGTTCTGGTGATCGGTGTGCTGCTGCGCTTTATGGACAGCTTCATGATCTATACCGAACCGTTCGTTCTGACGGGCGGCGGGCCGGGTACGGCCACCACATTCCTCAGCCAGTTCTTGGTGACGATTGCTGTGGGTCAGTTTGACCTGGGTCCGGCGGCGGCATTCTCGTTGATCTATTTCCTGATCATTCTGCTGGTTTGCTGGGTTTTCTATACCGTCGTGATGAACGCCGGAAAGCGGGAGGAACAATAAAATGCGGTTCCAGAAACGTCATATCGCACTCATTCTTTACATACTGTTCCTGTTGTTGCCGATCTATTGGCTGTTCAACATGTCGATCAAGACCAATTCGGAAATTCTCGGTGCAATGACCTTGTTCCCGGACAATCCGACACTGGCGAACTATGCAACGATCCTGACCGATCCGGCGTGGTATTCGGGCTATATCAACTCGATGATCTATGTTGCGATTAACGTGGTCATATCCTTGGCGGTCGCCCTGCCAGCAGCCTATGCTTTCTCGCGGTTTAACTTTGTCGGCGACAAGCATCTGTTCTTCTGGCTTTTGACCAACCGGATGGCACCGCCTGCTGTGTTCTTGCTTCCGTTTTTCCAGCTGTATTCAAGTGTCGGTCTGTTTGACACCCATATTGCGGTCGCCCTTGCGCACTGCTTGTTTAACGTGCCGCTTGCGGTGTGGATTTTGGAAGGTTTCATGTCAGGTATCCCTAAGGAAATCGACGAAACCGCCTATATTGATGGCTATTCGTTCCCGCGCTTCTTTGGAACGATCTTTATTCCGCTGATCCGTTCGGGCATCGGGGTGACGGCATTCTTCTGCTTCATGTTCAGCTGGGTGGAATTGCTGTTGGCCCGCACCCTGACATCGGTCGATGCAAAACCGATTGTCGCCACCATGACCCGTACTGTTTCGGCATCAGGGCTTGATTGGGGCGTTTTGGCCGCAGCCGGCGTTTTAACCATCGTGCCCGGGGCCTTGGTGATCTGGTTTGTTCGCAACTACATCGCCAAAGGTTTCGCGATGGGCCGCGTGTAATCGGAAAACAGGAGGAATAATAATATGTCTTGGATGGCCTGGACCCCGATTACGGCAGTGTTTTTCAGCTGCATTATCCTGATGCTGATCGGGATGGGAATTTGGCAGACAGTTTCACCAACCGTACCACGTCGCGGCTTCTTGCCGCTGACCACCACGCGCGGTGACCGCCTGTTTATCAGCCTTCTTGGCGCGGCCTATATCCATTTGGGCTGGCTGGCATTTACCGATGCCGCCCTGTGGATTGCGTCAATCATAGCACTTTTCTGGCTCTTCATTGTGATGCGCTGGGGATAAGAAACCAGACCGGCACGGTGTCCTACACCCGTGCCGGTCCCAATCCATTCATTACGGTGGGTACCCGTCTTCCCCCGCTGTTGATGACCGGTTCAACCGGACGAGAAAAAGGAAGACGATCAGGGAGAAACGACATGATCGTTAAGTTTAAGGGATCCTCTGCCGTAATCAAAGGCAGTGCAGTTGCCGTCGCCCTTGGCCTTGCAGTGCTGGCAAACCCAGCATCTGCAGACCAATATACCGACGCAGCGAAGAATTGGATCGACAGCGAATTTCAGCCGTCGAGCCTGAGTAAAGATGCCCAGATGGCCGAACTTGAATGGTTCATCAAAGCCGCAGAACCGTTCCGCGGCATGGACATCAACGTGGTATCGGAAACCATCACCACGCACGAATATGAGTCCAAGGTTCTGGCAAAGGCGTTCTCGGAAATCACCGGGATCAACATTACCCATGACCTGATTGGCGAAGGCGATGTCATCGAAAAACTGCAAACTCAGATGCAGTCAAACCGCAACATCTATGACGCCTATATCAATGACTCGGACCTCATCGGCACCCATTCGCGTTATGACGCGGTTGTGCCGCTGACTGACTTTATGGCCGGCGAAGGCGCTGATGTGACCTCTCCGACGCTCGATCTGGACGACTTTATTGGTCTGTCCTTTACCACGGGCCCGGATGGCAAGCTTTATCAGCTTCCTGACCAGCAGTTCGCGAACCTTTACTGGTTCCGGTATGACTGGTTCCAGCGCGATGACCTGCAAAAGCAGTTCAAAGACAAATATGGCTATGATCTTGGTGTTCCGGTCAACTGGTCGGCTTACGAAGACATCGCCGAATTCTTCACCAATGACGTGAAGGAAATCGACGGTCAGAAAGTCTATGGCCACATGGATTATGGTAAAAAAGACCCGTCACTGGGTTGGCGCTTTACCGATGCGTGGCTGTCGATGGCTGGTGCTGGCGACAAGGGCATCCCGAACGGCCTTCCGGTCGACGAATGGGGTATCCGTGTTGAAGGTTGTGCGCCTGCTGGCTCAAGTGTTACCCGTGGTGGTGCCGCAAACGGCCCGGCAGCGGTTTATGCTTTGACCAAATACATTGATTGGCTCAAAGCCTATGCGCCGCCAGAAGCCGCAGGCATGACCTTTGGTGAAGCTGGTCCGGTTCCGGCCCAGGGCCAGATCGCGCAGCAGATTTTCTGGTACACCGCCTTTACCGCCGACATGGCCAAAAAAGGTACGCCGGTTGTGAATGACGATGGCACGCCGAAATGGCGTATGGCACCGTCACCGCATGGCCCGTACTGGGAAGAAGGCATGAAGCTTGGTTATCAGGATGTGGGTTCCTGGACGTTGATGAAGTCCACCCCGCTTGAGCGCCGTAAAGCTGCATGGCTCTATGCACAGTTCACGACGTCGAAATCGGTATCGTTGAAAAAGACCCTTACGGGCCTGACACCGATCCGTCAGTCTGACCTGGATACTCAGGCCATGACCGACATCGCACCGAACTGGGGTGGTCTGGTTGAATTCTATCGTTCGCCGGCCCGTGTTCAGTGGTCACCGACGGGCACCAACGTTCCTGATTATCCGAAACTGGCTCAGCTCTGGTGGCAGAACGTTGCCGAAGCTGTCACCGGGGAACGGACCCCGCAGGAAGCAATGGATAACCTTGCAACTGCGATGGACCGTGTGATGGAACGTCTCGAACGTGCAGGCATCGGTGGCGAATGTGCACCGAAGCTTAACGAAGAGCGCGATGCACAATACTGGTTCGACCAGCCGGGTGCACCAAAACCGTTGCTCGACAACGAAAAACCGCAGGGTGAGACCGTTAAATATGACGATCTGATCGCGGAATGGAGTGCTGCCCAGTAATTCGGGCTTCACTACTGGGGGTGTCGGGGGTGATTTTTCATCCCCGACCGTCCCTTCCCAAAACCACCATTTGTACCACCAACGCTTTCAAAGACACCTTTTTCATTAAGTCATAAGACCTACAAATAAAAACCCGAGACGTCCGAAAACGGATGCGAAATGTCCCAAACGGGAATGTCTGCCTCAACAATAAGAACTGCGGCAAGACAGGGAGGAAACAGTGAATAGCGCCATTCAAAAACGTCGCGCTGGCCTTGGCATTCAAGGTCGGCTAATGGCTTCTTTTGCTCTAATTTTGGTACTGGCCGGGGTTTCATCGGTCGTATCATGGGTGTCGTTTGGTAACAGTCGCGACCTTGTCGCCGACATCACCACCGACAGTCTGCCGTCAATCATTCGCCAGATGGAACTGGCAATGGATGGGGTTGGCCTTGCGGCGCAAGCCCCCGTTCTTGCCGCGTCCCGCAATGCCGACGAGTTGGCCGCAACACAGGCGCGCCTTGATACATTGATTGCTGATGCCCGGCTGCGTCTGACCGAAATTGCTGCGGCCAATCCCGAACCGGTGATGATAGACGTTTCCGCTCCACGTGACGAAAACGCTGAGGATCCAGCATCGGAAGATGACACACCCTCAGAGCCCGAACTGGTTGATGCGATCCCGACCCTGACCACACAGCTTGATGACATTGTTGCCCGCCGTGAAACCCTGCATGATCTGACCACCCAGCGCCTTGAGATTGAAAAAAAGCGCGGTGATCTGACGCTTGATATGGTTTTTGCCTATGCCGACCTGTCGGAATTCCTCAATCCGCTGGTTGAGGTGGTTGATATAGATGTGTCACGCGGGATTTCCCGGGTTTCGAATGGCAATCTTGATGCCGCCGCAACACTTGAAGAAACCATCGCCTTTTCACAGCTGATTGCTGAAATACGCGCCAATGTGAACCTTGCCTTTGGCATGTTGACCGCTGCTATTGCCGTACCCGAGGGGGAGGCGATGGATGAAGTCCGCAACCAATGGAGCTGGGCGGAATTGCGCATTTCCGATGCGCTTGAAGAATTGCCCGACACTGATGATGGCAACCAAATCCGCGACCTTGCCAAGGCCCTTTTGGCGTATGGCACGGGCGGCAAGAGTGTGTTTGATCTGCGTGAAACCGAATGGGACAATCAGTATCAGACCGAACAAACCCTTGAAGCAACACTTGCCAGTGCCGAAGCCCTGTCGCATTCCATCACCTTGATGGTCGATGGCAAACGGGTCGAGGTCGATGCCAATGCCACCGATGCGCTGTCGCAGGTAGTGCGCGATCAAAAAGTGATTGCGTTTATCGGTGTCGCTGTTCTGGTGATTTCACTTTTGATCCTGATTTTCTATGTCCGGGGCAACCTGATCAAACGTCTTTTGCGGGTGATTGATGGCATGCGCCGTGTGGCCAACGGCGATCTTTCGACCGAGGTCAAAGATCAGGGACGCGATGAAATCGGGCGCATGGCCGAAATCCTTGGTCAGTTTCGCGAAACTAGCCTTGCCGCCCAGCAGGCTGAAGAAAAAGTTGCCCGCGAACGCGAACACGCCGAAACCGAACGCAGGCGCGCCATGCTTGATCTCGCAGATGCGTTTGAGGCCTCCATCATGCAGGTCGCCCAAGGTGTCGCCCGCGAAGCGGAAAACATTCAGGCAACCTCAAATCAGGTGCGGGACCGTGCACAAGCCGCATCCTCGAATGCGACCGGTGTTGCTGGCGCGTCTGAGGAAATCTCGATCAATATGGCGTCGGTATCTGATGCCACGCATTCACTGTCTGAACGGGTACAGGATACCGGCCATCGGGCACAGAAATCTGTTACTGCTGCGACCAGTGCTGTCGATGCCGCGCAGCGCACCAATGCCACGATGCATGAACTTGAAACCGGTGCGCAGGAAATCGGCGAGATCCTTAACCTTATTCAGGACATCGCCGCGCAGACCAACCTTCTGGCACTTAATGCCACCATCGAAGCCGCCCGCGCGGGCGAAGCCGGAAAAGGCTTTGCCGTGGTTGCGCAAGAAGTCAAAAACCTTGCCAATCAGACCGGGTCTGCAACAGATCGTATTGCCGAACGGATCAATGAAATTCAGTCAACCACCGGCATCGCGGTCAAGGCGATTGCCGGTATTCGCGACAGCATCACCGGTATTCATGAAACCGTCGGCGAAATGTCCGATGCGGTCAGCGAGCAACAGGAATTCGTCGCCGAAATCGCCAGCAATGTCGAACAATCCGCCACCGCGGCGGGTGAAATGAACAGCACCATCGCACAGGTCAGCACGGCGGCAGATGATAACCTGCATGCCGTGGATGGCCTGCGCGATGCGACAGATCGCCTGCGTACGCAATCTGATGATCTGGGCAATCGTGTTCGTGATTTCCTTACCACCATTCGTTCGGATCAACCAGCAGACCACGCTTCTGACCAAAACCACGACATGCGCCCAACCAGATCCTCCCTGCCATGAGCGAACTTGCCGGGGCTAATACAGTGACTGGCCCCCAATTACCGTATCCGCCCCGGCGCTTTTTTCGCCTGTAGTACAGCAAAAATGTTAGACAGAATTCCATGAAAACCTTGATCGCCCATTGTTCAAAGTCTGCCGTGTGCAAGACTGTCCCGCACAAATCGGAAACGTCGGCTTTGCGGCCCACGGCCCTTATGCTGGCCGCATCGCTGGCATTGGCCACATTCGCCAGTCAGGCCGATGCGTCTTCTGTACTTGATGACGGCATTTCGGCCTATCGCCATGGTGAATTTGAAAAATCAGCACAGGTTTTCACCCCCCTTGCCGATCAGGGCAATGCCACCGCGCAGTACCTTTTGTCGTGTCAAATGATCAATGGTGTCGGCGTTAAGGCCAATGAAGACGCCGGATGGACCATGATGAAGGCGTCGGCGGGTAATAAGAACCCGGATGCCAGCATTGTCATGGCCCGAAAACTTGAGGCGACTGGCGCCCCTGCCGATCTGATCCGCACCCTGTATCAACAGGCCGCCGATCAGGGACAAACACAAGCCATGCTGTGGCTTGCCCTTGATGCGCTTGATCAGGGTAAAACCGACCCGGCAAAAGAATATCTGACCACCGCATGGGAGGCTGGTGATCCGCGTGCGGCCACCCTTCTTGCCAACCGCTTTGCCGCCAGCGATACCGCGCGCTATCAATATCTGCGCCAAGCGGCCGAACGCGGTGAAATGCGCGCCGCAGCCTATCTTGCCGAAGAAGCCAAGTCCCTTGGCGATCCGGCCGAAGCCGTTGGCTGGTGCGCGATTGCCACCGGCCTTCCCGGTCATAACGAAGATGTCGACTGGAAAACCATTGGCGATGCGGTCGAAAAGAATTGTGGCAAGTTTGACAAGGACCTTGAACCGACGGAGCGCGCGGCCAACCGTGAACGGGTTGATCAGTTTCTGGCCCGGTTCTTTGACGGTTATAAGCCTTGGACGCCGTGGCGCGCCTGTTCGGTCAACTAACCAAATCAAAAAGGCCCCGATCAACCAAGATCGGGGCCTTTCATTTACCAAAAACGCGACTAGCTTGGTGCGTCGGTTTTGACCGCCTCAATAAGAAGCATACTGCCTTCGATACCGCAGACACGGACTTTCTGTCCTTTGGCAAGGTCTTCGTCTGATTTCAGGACCCAGCTTGAACCATAGACACTTTGTCGCACACGGCCATTGGTGGTTTTTTCGGTCAGGACCGTTGTTTTGCCGACCAGCGAAGAACTGGCACTGCTGACATCTTGCTCGTTCGCACCGGAAATCCCGGGTCGAAAAAACCGCCGTCCGATCACGAACGACAGCACACTAAACACGCCAAACGCGATCAGTTGTATTTCCACCGAAATGTCGGGAACCAACAAAACGACCAATCCCACGGCCGCCGCCGCGACGGACAGCCACAAGAAAATGATGCCCGGCAACACCATTTCAAGCACAAGCATCAGGCAGGCCAAAATCCACCAGTGCCAAAACTCGATACTCAGATCAGCAAACAAATCCATTACAGCGATCCCAATGTCACGTTAGCTTTTATCCGTCTGCGAAATCGTTTTGATCAATTCGGCGACACCGCCAATCGAACCAACGACACCTGACGCATCGAGCGGCATAAACACCAGTTTACTATTGGGGCTTGATGCAATTTGGCCCAGTGACTCAACATATTTCTGAGCAACAAAGTAATTGATCGCCTGGACATCACCTTCGCGGATGGCTTTGGACACCGTTTCGGTTGCTTTGGCTTCTGCCTCGGCCGTACGTTCACGGGCCCGTGCATCCAGCTCGGCTGCGGCCATGCGGCCTTCGGCGGCCAGAATGGCGGCCGATTTTTCGCCTTCCGCACGTTTGATGTTGGCTTCACGTTCACCGTCCGCTTCAAGGATAAGCGCGCGCTTCTCGCGTTCTGCCTTCATCTGACGGTTCATGGCATCGGTAAGATCTTCTGGCGGATTGACGTCCTTGATCTCAACCCGGGTGATTTTAACACCCCAATCGCTGGTCGCTTCGTCAAGAACTGCCAAAAGCAACAGGCTGATCTTTTCGCGGTTCGACAGCATCTCGTCGAGTTCCATCGAGCCGAGCACACTGCGCAAATTGGTCATTGCCAAATTCTGAACCGCATAATCAAGCCGTTCGACTTTATAGGCCGCATCTTTGGTGGTGGTTACCCGGATGAAGACGACACCATCAACCGCAACGGACGCATTATCCTTGGAAATGACTTCCTGACTGGGAATGTCGAGCACCCGTTCCATCAGGCTCATACGCTGCCCGAGCCGATCAATAATCGGGATCAGAACGTGCATCCCGGGGTCCAGTGTGCGCAAATAGCGCCCCAGTCTTTCGACGGTAACTTCGTAGCCCTGCGGCACGATTTTGACACTCATGAAAGTCAGAACGACTGCCAGCACAACAAAGGCGAGCGAGAATATTGCAAACGTCGATTGCATCTTTAGCCCTTAGAATGTCGAATCTGATAACGAAGATTCGGTGTTTAGATGGCCGGATCGGCGCAAAACATCGCCAAACGAGAACCACCAGAAATGAACAAGTCCAATCATACCTGCAACCTGCATTTGGTGTGCAATAATATTGTTTGAACTTTGATTTTCTAGAGTACGCCCTAGATGCCGTCCGGAGGAATGCTTAGCGCCCCGTGCCCCCGACAAAGCCAGACAGCATTTTATTAAGTGCGCTTAAATCCTCTGGCGAATTGACATTGGTAAAGGGTTCAATCGCCCCTTCGGAAACAGGAAACGCTACCTTTACCGCATCCATCATCCGCAAGGCTGCCCCGACACGGCGGTTATCGTCGGCAAGCTGTCTGGCAATGACCGACGCACCGTCCCGATGCCAGATACTTGAAAGATAATGATCCCGATCCGCGTAGCTGGCAAAGGCGGCTTTGACGCCTGCATTTCGGGCACCGCTCAACAACTGTGCGACCATGTCATCGGGTACAATCGGGCAATCAACCGGAAAACTCACAAGCCAGTCAATATCGCCCGGCAATACATCCAGCCCGCCAAGAACGCCGCCCAATGGCCCCTGCCCGGCTTTGGGAAGGTCGCGCACCACCGACACGTCATACTCGGCAAATATCGCGGTATCTTCGTTTGACGAAATCATCACACGATCGCATTGGGCACGCGCAGCTTTGATCACGCGTGCCAGCAATGTCATACCGCCCACTTCGCGAAACGGTTTGTTGCCGCCCATGCGCCGCCCCTCGCCGCCGGCAAGGATCAGGGCGGCGGTCTTTGGTATGGCACGGGTATCACTTGATCTCGTCATGTCGCCCAGAATGCTCAGAGTAATGACAAAGTGGCATAGCGCCATTGCCAAGCGGGCAATTGCCCACCGGTGATTTGTCGCCTATAAATCCTGTTAGCACAATGGTGAGCTTGCACGCGCAAGGCACCCCGAAAACCGGACGACCGGTTTTCGGTATCAGAGCAACGGGGACGGCCCCTTTTTAAAAGGAGGCCGCCGATGGCTTGGATTGCATTGATCATTGCCGGTGTTTTGGAAGTTTGTTGGGCATCTGGCCTGAAATATTCCGAAGGTTTCACCAAACCCGTTCCCACCATCTTTACCCTTGTCACCATGGCAGGCAGCTTCTGGCTTTTGGCCCTTGCCATGCGCACCATTCCACTCGGCACGGCCTATGCCATCTGGACCGGCATTGGCGCGGTTGGTGCGGTTATCTTTGGCATCGTCATGCTGGGCGAAGCCGCCAGCATCGGACGCCTGATCGCGATTTGCATGATTCTTGGCGGCATCATCTTGCTGAAATTGTTCAGCCCGGCCTGAGTTTGGATTTGATCCAGAAACAAAACAGGGCAGCCAACGGCTGCCCTGTTTTCGTTCGAAATAGTACCGATCAGTTAACCAGCACACCTGCCTCGATTTGTTTTGCAACGGCCTTGCCAAGGATGGCGTGTTCCTCGGCGGTGAAATGAATGCCGTCGACACCGCTGGTACCAATGACACTTCCCGCATCGAAGACCGGCACATTGCCAAGCTTGGCCGCGCGGTCAAATGCATCGGCAAATTGTTGGGAGATTTCAACACCACCCGCCATATTGGCCGAAAGCGGAGTTTTGGAAATGTCACCCATCGGCGGCGGCGTGACCAACAGCACCTTTGGCGTGCCATAAGTGGTCAAAACCCCGCCATTGATGTTGCGCACGATATCCACCAGATGCATTGCCCCTTGCGCCACCTGATCGGCATTGCGATCAAACTGCGCCTGCGCATCATTGGTGCCCAGCATCACAACGACCAGATCAAGCGGCAGGTTTTTGGCCAGAACTTCCGGCAGGTCCTTGGCACCATTGAAATCTTCGGCTGCCAGTGCGCCCAAATCCTCACCGAAATCCAGATCTGTCGTGCGGCCGTTTAGCCCATCAACAATCACGGTATAGTCTTCGCCAAGGGCGGTTGCCATGACGCCAGCCCACCGTTCGTCATCGCCAAACCGTTCAACAGGGAACGCCTCCAGTTTTGCCTTCCAGCCCCAGCTGTTTGAATCGCCAAACACCAGAATGCGTTTTGCGTCATCGGCATGGGCAGAAGCCCCACCCAATAGCCCGGCGCACAGCGCCATTGCGCCCAACCAGATCGTTGATTTCCCAAACATCATCCAAACTCCATGCTTTGTGCGGATTTTCCGCGAAACTGAATGACGACAGCCTATGACCTACGCTATGGTGAAACAATCTACGCAATACTGAATTATTTAATGAGATATTTTCATCAATGATGAATGAGAACATCAGCGATCTGGCGGCCTTCTGCGCCATCATCGAACTGGGCAGCTTTCGCGCCGCTGCCAAGCAATTGCGCGTGACCCCCTCGGCACTCAGCCACCGCATCAAAAACCTTGAAGACAGCCTGCAAGTCCGGTTGTTAAACCGCACCACGCGCAGTGTCGCAGCGACCGATGCGGGCCGCGCACTTTATGATCGGGTCAGTCCGGCCATGCGCGAGATGAGCGGTGCGTTGCAAAGTCTCGATGATTATCGATCTGGCCCGACCGGTACATTGCGGCTTAATGTTCCGGCCAATGCCGCGCGTGTGGTGCTTGCCCCGGCCATCGCCGGCTTTTGTCGGGATAATCCCAATGTGCGGCTTGAGATCATTGAAAATGATGGTTTCGTCGATATCGTCGCCGGGGGTTTTGATGCCGGTATCCGGTTTGAAGAAACACTAGCACCAGGCATGAGCGCTATTCGCCTTGGCCCATCCATCCGCCCGATGGTGATCGCAAGCCCGGATTACCTCAAACGCCATGGCACGCCCATGAACCCGAATGATCTGGCCAATCATAACTGCATCAATCTGCTGTTTCCCGGCGGCAAGCTTGCACCATGGGACTTCACTGATGGCGAGAACCATTTCGTTTTGGCAAATAACGGCAATCTGACCGTGAGCTCAACGCAGATGATGCTTGATGCGGTCAGGAACGGGATCGGCATTGGCCAGAAGCTGCAAGGCAGTGCAGATGACGCGATTGAACGGGGCGAAATTGTCCCGATCCTGGAAGACTGGATGCCCGATTACGGCCAGTTCTGGATTTACTATCCCAAACGCACCTATCTGCCATCCGCCCTTCGTGCCTTCATCAATTCGGTCCGAGCCTTTCACGGTCAAACCCATACCTGAAACAAGAAATGCCGCCCCGAAGGACGGCATTTCAAGGTCAGGTACATATCGGGTCGATCAAACGCCAGCCGGAATACCGCTGCGTTCAACCTTGCGCGGGGATGTGATTTCTTTCCATTTGGAAAGCGCCTTGTTCACCGCCGGATAGGGTTCGCGGGCGATGAATTCGCCGTCGCCGCATTTGGCAATAACCACGCCTTCTTCGGCTGCAATCCTGCCACGGCTGATCGTGTAGCGCGGAAGGCCGGTCACCTCGATGCCTTCGAACACGTTGTAATCGATCGAGGATTGCTGATGTTTTGCCGTGATGGTTTTTGACGCCTTCGTATCCCAAACCACAAGATCCGCATCCGCCCCAACAAGGATCGCACCCTTGCGCGGATAGATGTTAAGGATTTTGGCAATATTGGTCGAAGTGACAGCCACGAATTCATTCATGGTCAAACGACCGGTATTCACGCCGCGCGACCAGAGAAGCGGCATGCGGTCTTCAAGGCCGCCCGTCCCGTTCGGGATTTTGGTAAAATCGCCAACACCCATGCGCTTTTGTTCCGTCGTGAAGGCACAGTGGTCGGTTGCGACCACCTGAAGGCTGCCCGATGCCAGACCGTTCCAAAGACCGTCCTGATGTTCCTTGCTGCGGAATGGCGGGGACATGACCCGGCGTGCGGCATGATCCCAATCGGTGTTTTTATATTCGCTGTCATCCAAAACAAGATGCTGGATCAGCGGTTCACCAAACACACGTTTGCCGTTCTGGCGTGCGCGGCGGATCGCCTCATGGGCCGGTTCGCACGATACATGGACGATATACAGCGGCACATTGGCCATATCTGCAATCATGATCGCACGGTTACATGCTTCGCCCTCGACATCCACGGGGCGGGAATAGGCATGTGCTTCGGGCCCGTTATTACCCTCGGCCAGCAGTTTTTGCTGCAAAGTCGCGACCACGTCGCCGTTTTCGGCATGGACCAGCGGCATTGCCCCCAGTTCGGAACAGCGCGAGAAGGATGCAAACATTTCATCATCATCGACCATAAGCGCGCCCTTATAGGCCATGAAGTGCTTAAAGGTGTTGATGCCCTTTTCCTCGACGACGATTTTCATTTCGTCAAAGACCTGCTCGCTCCACCAGGTCACCGCCATATGGAAGGAATAATCACAGACCGCCTTGGACGATTTATTGTCCCACGCCTGAAGCGCTTCAAGCAGCGACTGGTTCGGGGCTGGCAAACAGAAATCGACCACCATGGTCGTGCCACCGGCAACAGCCGCCTTGGTACCACTTTCAAAATCGTCTTCGGAATAGGTGCCCATAAAAGGCATTTCCATGTGGGTGTGCGGATCAATCCCGCCGGGCATGACATAGCAACCGTCGGCGTCAATCACCTTGTCCCCGGTCAGATTGTCCCCGATCGCGGCGATCTTGCCGTCTTCGACCAGAATGTCAGATTTATATGTCAGATCGGCGGTAACAATGGTTCCGCCACGAATAACCATGGACATGGGTGGCTCCTTGTCTGTCTCTTGCGGAAAGGTGCGGGCAGCCCGGCATTCCGCCTGTTTCCCCAACTGTGTCGGGGCATCACGATAAGCATTTTCGGAAGATAAACCCGTCCGGCGAACAGATGTCCGCCGGACGGTTTAAAGTCGCGGTTCAAGAACCGATTACATTGCCGATTTATCGGTTACGGCATGGGTCCAGGCACCTTCCGGTTTTTTGGTAATCACCGGATCAGAACCACCCGACAGCAGGCTATCGACGGTCCGCTGATAGGCCGCTTCGTCCAATGCACCGCTATCACCAAGCAGTTTGGCAACTTCGGTCATCATGCGGACCTGATGTTTTTCGGTCTGGGCACCGGTCATATCGTTATCAAGAACGATCATCGCCGCGTCTTGCGGGTTTTCTTTCGCCCACATCCAGCCTTTCATGCTGGCATCGACGAAGCGCGCCATTTTATCGACAAATGCCGGGTCCTTGAGGTTGTCCTCAAGCACATAAAGACCGTCTTCAAGGGTCGCAACACCCTGATCTTCGTATTTGAAGACCTTCAGGTCATCGGCTGAAATACCGGCATCAATCACCTGCCAGTATTCGTTATAGGTCATGGTCGAAATGCAATCGGCCTGTTTCTGGATCAGCGGATCAACGTTAAAGCCCTGTTTAAGGACGGTAACACCCTTGTCGCTGCCATCGGTCGGAATGCCAAGTTTCGACATCCAGCTTAGGAACGGATATTCATTGCCAAAGAACCAGACGCCAAGGGTCCGGCCCGGGAAATCGTCCGGGCTTTCAACGCCGGTTTCTTTCAGGCAGGTCAGCATCATGCCAGATTTGGCAAAGGGCTGTGCGACATTGACCAGCGGAACGCCTTTTTCACGTGACGCCAATGCCGATGGCATCCAGTCAACAATCACATCTGCACCGCCGCCAGCAATTACCTGCGGCGGGGCCACATCCGGACCGCCCGGATTGATGGTAACGTTCAGATCGGCGTCTTCGTAGAAGCCTTTATCAAGTGCCACGTAATAGCCGGCAAACTGAGCCTGCGTAACCCATTTAAGCTGCAGGGTTACGTCATCTGCTGCCATCGCTGAAAGCGATGTCAAACCGAAACTCAACCCTAGTGCAGTCGCCAATAATTTCTTCATTCGTCGATGTCTCCTCAAGGTTATCGTCAAGTCCTCCCGGTGGGTCGTCTTTGATTGTGCCTTTAATGGCGACGTACCCTAAAAGACGGATGCCATGACGTTGCTTTTCTCTCAACATACGCAACGGCCCCGTAGAAGGCGGTCCCCGCAAGGGCCGCCAGTGCGATTTCCGCCCAGACCATGTCGATATTCATGCGGCCCACCTCGGTCGAGATGCGAAAGCCCATACCAACAATCGGGGTGCCGAAAAATTCGGCGACGATTGCACCAATCAGCGCAAGCGTGGAATTGATTTTAAGTGCGTTGAAAACAAACGGCATGGCGGCTGGCAACCGCAAACGGAAAAGCGTCGACCAATAGCCCGACGCATAGGTCGCCATCAGATCCTTTTCCAGTTTGCCCGCCGCATTCAACCCGGTCACCGTATTCACCAACATCGGGAAAAACGTCATGATCACAATGACCGCGGCCTTCGATTGCCAGTCAAAGCCAAACCACATCACCATGATCGGCGCGACCCCAATGATTGGTAAGGCCGACACCATATTGCCCAGCGGCAAAAGCCCGCGTTTAAGAAACGGCACACGGTCTACCGCAATCGCGACCAGAAACGCAGATCCGCAGCCCATGACATAGCCACTGAGTGCTGCCTTGACAAAGGTCTGGTAGAAATCGGCCATCATGGTGTCGGTCGAAGAAACGAAACGTACCCCGATCATACTGGGCGGCGGCAGCAAAACCTGCGGCACACCAAAGCCCGACACAACAACTTCCCAGACAAACAGCAACCAGACGCCAAACGCGATGGGCACAATAATATTGGCCGATTGCTGTTTGACGGTTTCAAGGCTGTGGTAATTGGCGATCACATCAATCGCGCGCCAGACAAACGCCCAAAGCGAAATGATGAACAGCCAGAACCCGGTGCTGGCATAGCCCGCCACACCGTAATCATACAGCGCATCAATCGCCTGCCAGGCGCCAAACACCGCCGCCGCTAGAATAATGAACGCGTGGAAAATGGTGCGCACACCAATCCAGGTAAACGCCGCCCCGGCCATCACGCACAGCGCCATCGCACTGGCAAGACCGGGAATATCACCGACAAAGGCAACCTGTTTGCCGGTATCACCATCAATGCCCGCCAGCGGGAAAATCAGGGCCAACAGGGCGGCAACGGCCCCCACAAGGCAGAATTTATCAAGCTTTACCTGTGTCATGCGCTTACCCCCATCCGGACGAGAACACGCCGTTCACACCAGCCAACAATCACCACCATCATCGCGGCCAAAAAGGCGGCGGTGAACAGTGCCGACCAGATTTGAATGGTTTGGCCATAGTACGATCCGGCAAGCAAGCGCGCGCCAAGACCTGCCTGAGCACCGGTTGGCAATTCGCCAATAATCGCGCCCACCAGACTGATCGCAATCGCGACCTTAAGGCTGGCAAACAGGTACGGCATGGCGGATGGCAACCGCAGTTGCCAGAATGTCTGCCATTTTGAGGCATTATAGGTCCGCATCAGATCAAGCTGGATCACCTGTGGGGATCTAAGGCCTTTAACCATGCTGATCGTGACCGGGAAGAAACAAAGATATGTCGAAATAATCGCCTTTGGCACCAGCCCCTTGATCCCGATCGCGCCCAGAACAACGATGACCATCGGCGCAATGGCAAGGATCGGGATGGTTTGCGATGAAATCACCCACGGCATCAGGCTTTTTTCCAGCGTCATGACATGGACAATGCCCACCGCCAAAACAATGCCCAGCAAGGTCCCGATGCTAAACCCCAGAAGTGTCGACGAAAGCGTGACCCAACTATGATAGACCAAGGACCGCTTTGACGTGATCTTGATCGCAAAGATGGATTTATACATCTCCTCGACGACTTGATGGGGGGCAGGCAGGATTGGACGTTCCTGTGCCAGCGTATCTTCAATCAGCTGACTGGTCGTCCATGTTTGATCCGCCCGGTCATATCGGTCGATCTGGGTCGGCGCATTCATGAAAACCGCACCGACATACCAAAGAACCAACAGGGCCAGCAGAACAACACAGACCGGCCCGCTGTGCCCCGACATCATCCGGGTCCAAAGCGACGGTCCTCCAACTGATTCCGACAAGGTTGCGGTGTTACTCGTCATGGCCATGCCCCGCGCGCAGTCCTTCGCGTACCCGATGGGCAATCTCAAGGAATTCCGGCGTTTCACGAATGTCGAGTGTTCGGTCCTTGGGGAATTTGGTTTCGATCACATCAATGATCCGCCCCGGACGCGGTGACATCACGACAATCTTGCTTGAAAGATATACCGCCTCGGGGATGGAGTGAGTGACAAACGCCACCGTCTTGTTGGTCCGCGCCCACAGTTTCAAAAGTTGTTCGTTCAAATGATCACGGACAATTTCATCCAGCGCGCCGAATGGTTCATCCATCAAAAGCAAATCAGCATCAAATGAAAGCGCACGCGCAATGGACGCGCGTTGCTGCATCCCGCCTGAAAGCTGCCATGGGAATTTCTTTTCAAACCCGTTGAGTTCCACAAGCTTGAGCGCTTCATGGGCGCGCTTGATGCGTTCTTCCTTGGACAGGTCCATGATCTCAAGCGGCAAGGTCACATTGCGTTCAATGGAGCGCCACGGCAACAATGCCGGCGCCTGAAACACATAGCCATATGCGCGCGCTTCGCGGGCCGCCTCGGGCGAGACGCCATTGATCGAAATTTCGCCGCCCGTGGCTTTTTCCAGATCGGCAATCACGCGCAAAAGCGTTGTTTTGCCACAGCCCGACGGACCAATGAACGATACGAAATCGCCTTCTTCAATCGTAAGATCAACTTCTGACAGCGCGTAAACCGGGCCATCAGCCGTTTGAAAAGTCAGCGATAAATCTTTGATATCAACAACGGCTTTTTTCGATGCGGGCATCGCGGCAACGTTATCGACAACTTGTTTTAGAGTCATGGGGTGTCCCCTGATCGTATGTCTCTCTCGGAACCAAAAGAGTTTCTTTTGGCACACTCAATGGAAGCCTCCCTCAGGGACGTTGCCCTGAACTTTGCCGGAATTTCGGGGTCATTGCCCCATATGTCGGTCAAAGCAAAACGGCGAGCGGGTTTCCCCGTTCGCCGGTATTTAATGTCAATTTCCGTCTGTCAGTCGGGTATAGGTCGATGGACGACGATCACGGAAGAACTGCCAGTTATTGCGAATTTCACGCACCATCGACATATCCATGTCATGGACCAGCAGTTCGTCATTCTCACGCGATGCCTGTGCTTCGATTTCGCCGCGCGGATTGACGAAATAGCTTTGGCCATAAAACTCGCCAATATCCCAGGGCTGTTCGCGGCCAACCCGGTTGATCGCCCCGATAAAGCAACCATTGGCAACGGCAGATGCGGGCTGTTCGAGTTTCCAGATATATTCTGAAACCCCGGCAACAGTGGCCGATGGATTGACGATATATTCCGCCCCATTTAAGGCCAGCGCACGCCAGCCTTCGGGGAAGTGGCGGTCATAGCAAATGTAAACACCAAGCTTGCAATATTGGGTTTCAAACACCGGCCAGTTTGACGCACCGGGTTTAAAGAAGAATTTCTCCCAGAAACCGGCGACATGGGGGATATGGGTTTTGCGGTATTTACCAAGATAGGTGCCATCGGCGTCAATCACCGCAGCGGTATTGTAATAGACCCCGGTGATGTCTTCCTCATAGATCGGAACAACAATCACCATTTTGTATTTGGCCGCCAGTTCACACATCAATTGCGTGGTCGGGCCATCGGGGATCTTTTCCGCCGCCGCATACCATTTCTTGTCCTGACTGGGACAGAAATAGGGCTGGGTGAAAACTTCCTGAAAACACAGGACCTGCACACCTTTTTTACCCGCCTCTTCGATGTAGGGCAGATGTGCCTCGATCATGGCTTTGCGGATTTCTTCGGGGGTCTGATCGGTTGAACCTTTCAGGCTCATTTGAATCAGGCCGCCTCTCAGCTTTGACATCCGAGATAACCTCCTTGATCTGATATTTTAATGTCCTTTTGCCGGCTTATGCCGATCTTCGGACTTATGTCCAACCGCGCCCCAAAGACCCCTTGTTTTTATGCGGGTCTATTTCCCAGTCGGGACGCGATCAGAAAAATCGCGAAACAGATGTTTCCTCATCATGCGCCGATCTGCTGTCGTTGTTGTAATCAGCAGACCGGGCTTTTGTCCCCTGCCCGATCCGGGCAAGAGACATAGCTCAACGACCAATCAGTCGATTTCTTTAAGCACTTCGCGCAGCGTGCCAAACAGCTGATCAATGTGTGATTTTTCAATAATCAGCGGCGGCGACAACGCAATGATATCCCCGGTGGTTCGGATCAGGATGCCTTTTTCAAACGCCTTCAGGAACGCGTTAAAGGCACGTTTGGTCGGGAATCCTTCGATCCCCTCAAGCTCAATCGCACCGATCAGGCCAAGGTTACGGATATCCTTGACCAACGGAAGGTCGATCAGGCTATGGACCGCATCTTCCCAATACTGGCCAAGTTCCTTGCCCTTTTCATACAGACCGTCTTCTTCATAGGTCTCAAGAGTTGCCATGGCAGCTGCACAGGCAACCGGGTTGCCCGAATAGGTATAGCCATGGAACAGCTCGATCATGTTTTCCGGGCCGGTCATGAAGGCATCATGAATATCATCGGTGGCAAACACTGCCCCCATCGGGATGGTGCCGTTGGTAAGTCCCTTGGCCGTTGTCACCAGATCAGGCTGAACCCCGAAATAATCCACCGCAAACGGCGCGCCAAGGCGCCCGAAACCTGTGATGACTTCATCAAAGATCAACAAGATGCCATGTTTGGTGCAAATTTCACGCAGGCGTTCAAGATATCCCTTTGGCGGGATCAAAACGCCGGTGGAGCCTGCAACCGGCTCGACAATCACGGCCGCAATGGTTGATGGATCATGCAGTGCGCAAATGCGTTCCAGATCATCGGCCAAAAAGGCCCCATGTTCCGGCATGCCGCGCGTCACGCCGTTTTCTTCTGGAAGGTATGTGTGGCGGATATGGTCAACACCACCCAGCATCTGGCCAAATGTTTTGCGGTTGCCAGAAATACCACCCACCGAAATGCCGCCAAAGTTCACACCATGATAGCCGCGCTCACGCCCGATCAGGCGGGTGCGCTGGCCGTCGCCGCGTGCACGGTGATAGGCAAGGGCGATTTTAAGGGCGGTCTCAACCGATTCAGAACCAGAGTTGGTATAGAACACATGATTAAGGTCCCCCGGCATGATCTGTGCCAAACGATTGGCAAGCTCAAACGCCTTGGGGTGGCCCATCTGAAAGGCTGGCGCATAATCCAGCTCGTCCATCTGCGCCTTGACCGCTTCAACGATTTTCGGGCGTTTATGCCCGGCATTGCAGCACCAAAGACCCGCCGTCCCGTCAAGGATCTGGCGGTTGTCATCGGTTGTGTAATACATGCCTTCGGCCGCGACCAGCATACGCGGGGTCTGCTTGAACTGGCGGTTGGCCGTAAACGGCATCCAGAATGCCGAAAGATCATTCGGCCGGCTGATTTTCGTGGTGGCTGTCATAAAAGGTCTCCCGTACCTTTTCGCATTGCTTCCCTGATATCGGTCGGGGGACTTTCCCCAATCGCCGATACCTGACTTCTTCATCCAAACGTATGTTTTTCATCCAGCCCAAAGACCAACGCAGTGACCGAAATGTCGAACATTTTTAATTTGGGGTTGTCCGGCATGCGGACACGCAAAAATCGTTAGCATGAGACACGCCCATGCACTAGAGCTTTAACACCACCGGGGAATTGTTTCGAATTTTCGACCGTCAAATGCCATTTTAGGAACCCTGATTTTTGTTTACGGCGCCTTTTTTCTGTTTATCTTTCATCGGGAGTGTTCGATATTTCGGACAAAACCGACTCTGGAACCCTTTTTCGGGTCCCCAAAACATGACGCGCATAAAAAAGTTTCTTTTGCATATTTAAGGTAGAGGTTATTTTAACCTGACCAAACGGTCAAGATAAATGACGCAAATCAGAGAGCATGAATGACCCCACTTAAAACCGGCTCAAAAACAGACAGCAAGACAGCGGTAAAACCGGCGCAAAACGGGGCACACAAAGCCGCCATTCGCCAGGAAAATGAAGAGCAAATTCTTGCTGCCGCCGAGAAGGTTTTTGCTGATTACGGCTTTAAGGGGGCGACCACCGCACTGATTGCCGAAGTTGCCAACGTCCCCAAGGCAAATGTGCACTATTATTTCAGCACCAAAGAAGCGCTGTATCGCCGGATTATGGAAGACGTCTGTGATCACTGGCTTGAAGCGGCCATGACGTTCGACAACAGTGCAGATCCGGCCATCATCTTGCGCGGATACATCGAAGCCAAAATGGATTTATCGCGCGCCCGGCCCTATGGTTCGCGGCTTTGGGCGCATGAAATCATTCGTGGGGCAAAGTTTTCATCTGATTACATCTCGACCACGGTGAAAAACTGGCTTGATAGCCGCGTTGTCGTCATTCGCGGCTGGATTGCCGAGGGCAAGATGGACCACATTGAGCCCTACTCACTGATGTATATGATCTTTGCCACCACCCAGCATTACGCCGATTTCGGGGCCCAGATCGAGATTTTCAATAATGATCAGCCACTGAGCGAAACCCAATTCGCCGAGGCCAAAGAAAATGTCGTGCGTATCATATTGAAGGGTGTCGGTCTGTAACAACTTAAAGGTGCAGTTGACCACGCAGTTCTCGCTGGGTTTCCACAACACAAACGCAACAAACAAATTGAACTGAAGATGCCCACCGCGCACCCCCAATTACACTAGCTCAAAAAGCCAACATAACCTATGATTGCGACCTCAGAAGGATATCAACCCAGACAGGACATCAGACAAGCGATGCCAAAAGAACAAGAAACCGGATTAGAGGGCAGAGACTGCGTACCGTTTTTCTCGTCTGACAAATACCAAATTGTATTTGAATTTTTTTATTTAGTGGCAATATTCCTAGTCGCAGTTGCTGTAATGATTTTCATGCAATTTTTTTCAAGCGATGTGGGTATGTCACACCCCAACAAGGTCTTTATATTTTCTATACTAGGCGGCTTCTTTGGCGGATGGACGTACGACACAAAGTGGTTTTATCGCGTCACCGCAAGAGGGAAAAACAACCAATATAAATTTAGTTGGCAGCCTCATAAATTCTATTGGAGAGTGCTTACACCGTTTCTCTCTGCAATAGTTGCGTTCAACACATATCTTTTGGTTACCTCTGGCGTTCTTCCGATAAACTTTGCGCACCAAAAATCTGGAATGCTCGCGTTCTCTTTCAGTTTTCTGCTCGGTTATTTTTCGGATCTAGTACTCAGTCGGCTAGCAGCGTGGGCTGAAAAAATTATTCCAAAGGCGTCCGATGCAAAATAATAACTGCAATATATGTGCAGAAATACAATGTGATTACTCTCACATTGACAATATTGACTATATCGAATCAATTAAATGCGGTGAAAACATCCTGTTAGAGACAATTAATTTTTTAGTTATCCCCAGCTTTGGCCCCCTTCATGAATCACACGCCCTAATAGTCACAAAGCAACATAGAAACAATTTTGCTCAATTGAGCAATTCAGAAAAAATAGAACTTTCAGAATTACTTTTGAATATCAAAAAAGCTTACCAAAAAAATCACAAAAATGATCTAATATTCTTTGAAAGTGGTTCAGGGACGATTAGCAATCACTCTGGAAGCTGCATCACACATGCTCATATACATTGCTTGATCTACGATGAAGAATTTGAATCAAAACTGTTAAAAGAACTCACAATGCGACCATTGGATCCATTGTCAGAACTTGATAGCAAGCATGGATACGTTTGGTACTTGAATCCAAATAATCGCGCATTTTATATGAACAATCCCCAGCTTCCTTCACAATTTCTTCGGTATCTTTATTCAACATCAAACGGACGTAATCTCAAGTGGAACTGGAGGCGACACATGAATTACGAACTTATGCATAAAGTAATCTCTGCCTATAAATAAAATCCATAATCAAGCCAAAAGATCCTATTGCATCGGAAAAAGGCGACTGTCCCTTTTTCATACTTATGATCTTTGCCACCACCCAGCATTACGCCGATTTCGGGGCCCAGATCGAGATTTTCAATAATGATCAGCCACTGAGCGAAACCCAATTCGCCGAGGCCAAAGAAAATGTCGTGCGCATTATCCTCAAAGGCGTTGGACTGGACGGATAATACATCAAAGATCGGCTTGAAAGCGCGTCTTGCCCCACTTATGGATAGTTGCAAGCCCCACCCGCGGAACAAACCTATAGCAGCAGATGTTGATATAACTTCCGCCGAGGTCAGAAATGGTGTGCACGCCCCCGCGATCAGGTGCGGTTGGCTTTTTTGACGCTGCTTTATTTGTTGGTGCCTTATTTATTGGCGCCGGGAGTATTTTGTCGATCAGCAGTGCGATTGCCGACGAACCTGACGCACCCAATAATCAAACGACACATTCTGTTGCGATGCAGGGATGCGAAACCATGTCTGTTGGCGGTGCTGAAGGCTGGGAACCGATCACCTATATCGACGAGAATGGCCGGCAGTTGGGCCTTGCCATCGACATCCTTGATGAATATGCCGCGCGACATGGCATCCACCTTGACCTCATGCTTGATATTCCCTGGTCACGATCGATCCAAATGCTGGGTAAGGGTGAGCTTGACGTCATTGCAGGTGCGTATTTCACCAAGGAACGCAACCGCATTTACACCTATAGTGCGCCATTCGCCTTTGACGATGTCATGGTTTTCCAACATCGCCAGAACCGTTTTCCAATGAACAACATTTATGATTTGATCGGCTATCGTGGCGCTCGTCCGCAAGGTGGCAGTTATGGCGATTACATAGATCATTACGCCGAAACCAGCCTTGATATGATCTATTCCCCGACAGGAAACAGAATTTTCGATGTTCTGATCAATGGCCGTGCCGATTATGTGATACTGGGCCGCTATGACGGACTGACCAACCTGTATAAAAACCATCTTGAGGACGTAATTGAACCGGCAGAGCCCCCACTGGCCCGCAACGAAGTGTTGCTGATGTTTTCGCGCCAAAGTCCCTGCGCACAGCATATTGCCGAAATTAATCTGCTGATCAAAAGGTTGAAAGAAGACGGCACACTTGAAAGATGGACAACCGGCCACCTTCGCGGCGTTATGAATGAGACGCCCTCAGACAGCTAACGCATCACACGTTCCTTCAGATGATATTATTTCGGCACTGCCCATTCATCATTTGGTCCCCCTTGTCCAAATTTCCAAATTTGCCGACGCCACTGAGAAATAGCTTTATAACGGGCGTTCAAATCCACTTTAAATTGCAATATATTGGCGACCCAAAGCGGGCATAAAATCAAAACAAAGGGGCGGGCACGATGAAAATCCTGATGGGACCGGTGCTGTCATTTCGCGGTTATGACGCAGCAACAAACCGCTGGAAATTCAGTGCATTGATGGTGACCAAAAACGGGCCACCCGGCGATCTTTTCTTTATCGGCGATGTCCATGTGCCCCCTGCCAGCGCAACGCTTGTTTGGCAGCTTGGCGACCGGGCGGCGTACAGTTTTTCTTTTGACGCCCCACTTTCAGACACCCCGACCACACTGACGTATAGCCCGTCGGAAGACACCTATTTTGATGTTCATCTACCACCCCGCGGCCAAGCACCAAACATGGCCTATGCATCCTGTAACGGGTTTTCATCGCAAAAGGTGATGAAGGGGGTCGAGGTTAAAAACAAGATGTGGCTTGAGATGGCCGGACGTCATGATCAAGCCCCCTATCATCTGATGCTTTTGGGCGGGGATCAGGTCTATGCCGATTCCGTTTGGGAAGTGGTCCCCAGTATCAAGACATGGAACGCCTTACCCAATACCAAGGCCAACAAGGCGACCGTCACCAAACCGATGAAAAGCCAACTCGAAAAATTCTATTTCGATCTTTATACCGAACGCTGGGCCCAGCCCGAAGTCGCGCAAATGATGGCGACCGTTCCGGCAATTTCGATGTGGGACGATCATGATATTTTCGATGGCTGGGGCTCCTATCCGCCCGAACGCCAGAATTGTGATGTGTTTCAGGGCATCGGCAAAATCGCCACCCATGCGTTTGGCGTTTTTCAGCAACATCTATCCCCCGAAACCGAAAAACCTGCCTTCTATCTGGCCCCTGATCATGGATTTTCGGTTGGGCACATTGTCGGCAGTACAGCGATCCTGTCTGTTGATATGCGGTCCGAACGCACCCAAAGACAGGTCTTATCGCCCGATCACTGGGACAAGATATATGACTGGCTTTCCAGCCTTTCCGACATCGACCATCTGTTTGTGATGTCGAGCATCCCGGTCGTCTATCCCGACTTTAATGTGCTTGAAACCTTGCTCGGAGCCGTACCCGGCCAACAGGAACTTGAAGACGATTTACAAGACCATTGGAGCAGCCGAAGCCATAAGGGCGAACGCAGCCGCATGGTCCATCGCCTGTTTAAAATTCAGGAAACCGGCATCCGGGTGACGATCCTGTCGGGCGATGTTCATGTCGCGGCCTTTGGCATGCTTGAAAACAACCGGACCGAATACATTGGTCAGACGCGGGTGATTAATCAGCTGATTTCATCGGCAATTGTCCATCCGGCACCGGGCAAGATGGTGCTGTTTGCCCTGACCCATTTGCTTGATAACGAAAAGGAAATCGATCCGTCGATCATATCGCGGATGGGCACATTCCCCGGCACCAACACCAAGTTTGTTGGCGCCCGCAATTTCCTTAGCCTTGAGCCCGACACAAGCCGGGCCCGCCCGCGCTATTGGGCGCACTGGATTGCTGAAAACGAAGACGAACCCTTTACCAAGGTCATCCATCCGGTGGAAAACGAATTCCCCGTTTGATTGTCATCCCCGGAATAGAAAACGGGCGGACTGGATAACCAGCCCGCCCGCAAGGACAGCTGCATGGTCAGCCGTCCCGTTATTGTCCGTCCGAAACTCAGTCGGATTTTGCCATCACCGTTTCATCGGCCTTGGCCAAAACCGCACTTAAAAGAACCTGCCCACCGGCATCGGACCAGTGTTTATGGACTTCTTCGATTTCGTTATGGGAAATGCCATCGACACACGGGATAAAGATCATCGCGGTTGGGCAAACCTGGGCCAAATAGCACGCATCGTGCCCGGCCCCCGAGACGATTTCCCGCGCCGAGAAACCACCAAGTTCGGCCCCCTTACGCACCGCATCAACACAGGACGCATCAAACGGGATCGGCGCGTAATAGAAAATATTGTCCAATGCGCTTTCAAGCCCGATGTCTTTGGCTATTTTTTCCACACCTTCGCGCAGAGCCTTGTCCATGTCTGACAGTACCGCATCATCGGGGTGACGGAAATCGACCGTAAAGGAAACCTCGCCGGGAATGACGTTGCGCGAATTGGGGTGGATTTGCATCATCCCCACCGTCGCACAGGCCAAAGGCGACCGGTCCAGACCGATTTTATTAACCAGATCAACCACCCGCGCAGCACCCAAAAGCGCATCCTTGCGCGTTTTCATCGGGGTCGGTCCGGCGTGGGCCTCGACACCGATGAATTTGATTTCGTACCAGCGCTGGCCTTGGGCATCGGTAACAATGCCAATGTCCTTGCCTTCGTCTTCAAGGATCGGGCCCTGTTCGATATGGGCTTCGAAATAGGCCCCCATCGGATGGGCATCAATGGTCGGTTCATCCGGCCCTAAATAGCCGATACGTTTAAGTTCCTCGCCCATGGTTTTGCCATCGACATCGGCCCGGCCATGCCCGTATTCAAGATCAAATACCTTGGCAAAGACGCCCGATGACACCATCGCCGGGGCAAAGCGCGATCCTTCTTCGTTGGTCCATGACACTACTTCAATCGGGGCCTCGGTTTCGTATTTGGCTTCATTGAGGGTCCGGATCACCTCAAGCCCCGAAAGCACGCCATACACACCATCATATTTCCCGCCCGTGGGCTGGCTATCAAGGTGACTTCCGATGACAACCGGCGGCAGATCGGGATTTTTGCCTTCGCGACGGGCAAAGATATTGCCCATCTGGTCGACACGGATCGAACAGCCTTCGGCTTCGCACCATTTGATGAACAAATCACGGCTTTCCCGGTCCAGATCGGTCAGCGCCAGACGACACACGCCATCCTTTGCTGTTTTGCCGATTTTGGCCATTTCCATCAGGCTGTCCCAAAGGCGATCACCATCAATCGACAGGTTACGTACACTGGGTTGAACGGTCATTATCTAGTCCTTCTTCCTTAGTCACGTGGCGCTGGTGGCCTGATGGATTATTCCGCCGCGGCCCGCATCGGGTTAAGCGGATGTTCGGGCCATGTCATTGGCGGCTTGTCGGTTTTGACCGGTTCCATGGTGATACAATCAGGGACCGGGCAGATGTGGTAACACAGGTTACAGCCAACACATTCCTCGTCGACCACCTCAAACACTCGCCCGCCTTCGGGCTTGTCGGTCATGGTAATCGCCTGATGGGATGTGTCTTCGCACGCGATATGGCACCGGCCACATTCGATACAGTTATCGGTGTTGATCACCGCCTTGGTATCGTAGTTCATGTTAAGCTCGTTCCAGTCGGCAACCTGCGGGACGGCCGCACGGGTGAACTGTTCGACACTGGTATAGCCCTTGTCGTCCATCCACTGGCTCATGCCATCAATCAGATCGTCAACCACGCGGAAGCCATAGATCATCGCAGCGGTACAGACCTGAACCGCGTTGGACCCAAGCGCCATGAATTCGACCGCATCTTTCCATGTGGTGATGCCGCCAATGCCGGAAATCTCAAGGTTCTTGGTTTCCGGTGTCCGGGCAATTTCGGCAATCATATTCAGCGCAATCGGCTTAACCGCCGACCCGCAATAACCGCCATGCGTCCCTTTGCCATCGACAACCGGCTCGGGGATCATATTGTCGATATCAACCGAAATGATCGAGTTAACAGTGTTAATCAATGACACCGCATCCGCCCCGCCCTTATAGGCGGCCTCGGCCGACCACAGGATGTTGGTGATGTTTGGCGTCAGTTTGGTAAAGACCGGAATATCAACGCTGTCCTTAACCCAGCGGGTGACCTGTTCGACCATTTCGGGCACCTGCCCAATGGCAGAGCCCATGCCGCGTTCGCACATGCCGTGCGGGCAACCAAGGTTAAGCTCAATCCCGTGCACCCCGCTTTCGGCGATCTGCTGGGCAAGGTCCTTCCACACACGTTCCTCAATCGGGGCCATCATTGATCCGATGATGACGTGATCGGGGTATTCTTTGCGGCATTCACGGATTTCCTGAAGGTTCACCGCGAGCGGGCGGTCGGAAATCAGTTCAATATTGTTAATGCCCAAAAGACGGCGGTTTTGATCATGATGCGCGCCATAGCGCGACGATACGTTGATCACGGGCGGATCAATGCCCAAGGTTTTCCAGACAACTCCGCCCCAGCCTGCTTCAAAGGCACGCACGACGTTGTATTTCTTATCCGTCGGCGGTGCGGACGCCAGCCAGAACGGGTTTAGTGAATCGATCCCGGCAATTTTACAGCTTAGATCAGCCATGTTCTCTCTCCCTGTGCTGGCGTTATGCGCTGGCGGTTTTCAAAAATGCATCGATGGCAATCGCGGCCTGTTTGCCGTCCTCGACCGATTGCACGGTCAGGTCTTCGCCACTTTTGATGCAATCCCCACCGGCAAAGACGCCGGGCGCGGTCGTTTGATAGGTGTCATCGACAATGATTTTGCCGCCGGATATCTCCATCCCGGCAAGGTCATCGGTTTTGATTTTTTGTCCGATGGCTTTTAAAATCTGATCGGCGGGAACCTCGAATGTTTCCCCCGTCCCGACCAGCTTGCCATTGGCGTCAAGGTCGGTTTTCTCAAACGACATGCCCATAAGCTTGCCATTGGCCTTGATCGCGACGGGCTTGGCCCAGTAGCGCACAACAACACCGTTGGTTTTGGCCAAATCCTGTTCAAACTCGGTCGCTGACATGTTTTCAGGCCCACGACGATACACAAGGGTGACTTCCGCTGCACCAAGGCGCTTGGCCTGAACAGCAGCATCAATTGCCGTATTGCCCCCACCAATGACGATGACGTTATTGCCAACCGGCATGTCGGATTTTGGTTCGGTCTGACGCAATTGCTCGATGAATTTGATCGCGTCATCCACACCGGGGAATTCTTCGCCCTTAAGCCCAAGATTATTGGTTGATCCAAGGCCAACACCAACAAACACCGCGTCATAGGAATCTTTGAGTGCCTGAAGGTTGATGTCCGTGCCAAGCGCCTTGCCATATTCAATGCGAATGCCGCCAATACCGAGCAAGAATTCAACTTCGCGCTGGGCAAAATCATCGGTCATCTTATAGGCAGCCAAACCATATTCATTAAGGCCGCCCGGCTTTGCCTTGGCTTCAAACACCGTCACATCGTGGCCCAGCATGGCGGCCCGGTGCGCGCACGATAGTCCGGCGGGACCAGCACCGATAATGGCAATCTGTTTGCCGGTTTCAGCCGCCCGTTTGAACGGATGGGGCAAATCACGCGCCATTAAATGATCAACGGCAAAGCGTTGCAGGCTTCCGATTTCAACCGCGGTGTCTTCGGCGACATTGCGTACGCAGGCTTCTTCACACAGAACCTCGGTCGGGCATGCACGGGCACAGGTGCCGCCCATGATGTTGGCCGACAAAATGGTTTTGGCCGCACCGTCGGGATTGGCTGTGCTGATTTTGCGGATGAAGCTTGGAATATCGATTGATGTCGGGCATGCGGTGACACATGGCGCGTCATAGCAATACAGGCAGCGATTGCTTTCTGCCATGGCCTGTAGGGTGGAATACGCCGGATGCAGATCGGAAAAACCGTCATCGGTGTGGCTGTCTGCAACACTGTGGTTCGCACCGGATTTCTGGGCTTGCTTGGCCTGCAAGATGGTCATGTGTTTTGTCTCCCTGCCTAAAAGGCGTCCTCTCCTGACGTCATCGAGAGACAAAACAAGAATGCAAATACGGATCGACCAACAGCCAAAATGATGACCCCAAAAGCGGGATCAGGATGGATTTATGGCGTTACGCGGACGGGCGGGCCCGACCAACTGTTGATCTTCACGTACGGACATTCTTGGCGTATCCGTCCGACATTCGCCGGACTGTTTCCCAGTATTTGATCTGCCGCGTCTTTATGTTTTCGGGTTTATCCCCGGTTGAGTACGCGTGCAGATGCCTCTCTCTGACAGATACAGCATGTCCAATCCTGATCATTTGGTCAAGATTAAAAATGCGAATTCTTGTTTGGCCCCGAAAACACCTGAAATTTCCCCGAAAACCGGCGATCTACACCGTTCGTTCCCCACCATAGTCAGCCCGCCTAAGTTGGGTCATCCCGCTGATTTGGCGATATTTTTACTGGCTATCACGCGATCAATTACAGTAACGTCATATGGGTTATGTCCACTTCGGAACGCTTTAATGACACACCAAGATGATGCAACGCACACCCCGCCCGACCGGCAACCGTCGGTCCGTGCCGTTGCCATGCCTGCCGACACCAACCCGACAGGGGATATCTTTGGCGGGTGGCTGATGTCGCAAATGGACCTCGCAGCGGGAACAGCTGCCGCACGGCGTGCAGGTGGGCGTACCGCGACCGTGTTTGTCGACAGCATGTCGTTCCTGCGCCCTGTCCATGTCGGGGATGAAGTATCGATTTTTACCGATATCACCCATGTGGGCCGCACGTCGCTTCGCATCAATGTCGAAGCCTGGCGTCAAACGCGGTTTGAAGAAACGTCCCAGAAAGTCACCGAAGGGGTGTTTACCTTTGTCGCCCTTGACGAACATGGCCAGCCCCGCCCGCTTGATCCCAAGGCCGACGATCAGGCCTGATCAATCGGCGGGCTTTGCAAATAGGCCACTAGCAATTCACCCACCGCGACAAAACTGTCGATATGGGCGCGTTCATGCCCGTGCGATGCATCCAGCCCAAAACAAATAAGGGACGCCCGTGTGTCGTACCCGGCTTCAAGCGCGGATGCGACGTCACTGCGATAAAATTTAAACACATCGCGGGAATGCTCGATGCCGTTTGTTTCACATAGACCCAGTAAATGACGGTTTAGCTTGCGGTCAAACGGGCCTGACATATCCTTCATCGCAATCGTCACACCAAACTCGCTGGTGTTCTGCCCTGGTGCAAAGGTGCCGTTATCAACCGCGACCAGTTCGGCAATATCGTCGTGCAGGATATGGGGTGCGCCAAGGCCGACTTCCTCGGCAATGGTAAACAGGACATGGCACTCAACCGGCAAGGACGCCTGCCCGTTGACCACGGCACGCACAGCCGCAAGCACGGCGGCCACCCCGGCCTTGTCGTCAAGATGGCGCGACACGACAAAGCCGCTGTCGGTAAATTCGGCATTGGTATCAATTGCCACCATATCGCCGACATGAACGCCAAGGGCACGCACGTCATCACCATTGGCAATGCGGGCATCCAGACGCAGTTCAAGCTGTTCCCACGTTACCGGCTGACTTTCAATTTCGGTGTTATAGGTATGCCCCGATGCCTTGATGGTCAGGATCGTGCCCCGAAACGTCTTGCCGCCATCGGCATAGACCGTCACCCGCGCACCTTCGGCAAAGCGCGACGACCAATGACCAATCATGGTGACTTCCAGGCGGCCATTATCCTTGATCTGTTTGACCATGGCGCCAAGGGTATCAAGATGCACCGCCACCGCCCGATCCGGGCTTTTGCGTGCGCCGGGCAAATCGGCCCGGATGGCACCACGTCGGGTCAGCTCAAACGCAATCCCCATGTCGCGCAATTCATCGCAGACAAATGCCACCGCCCCGTCGGTCATGCCCGTCGGACTATCAATCGTCAGAAGCTTCGCCAGAACAGCACTCAGATATTGGCGGTCGATATGGGGAGCTGTCATGATAATCGTCCTGAATGGCGTGTTGAGAGAGCGTAGAGAAGACTTAGTGTTTGGTGGCGATACCCGAAAGGGCGCGTAGTTCGGCACTGGGCGGTAAATCGCGCGGCAGATCAATATTGCCTACGCGCAAAAACCGGTTTTCAACCACCGCTTCCTGTTCTTCCATCAAACGCTGGGCCGCGCACATGTGCTGATAGGTCACCGCACGTGCGGTTTCGCCATCCCCGTTGCGCAGGGCTTCGATCAGACGGAATTGATAATTACGGCCCGTTTCGCGCAATTCGGTATTGGGCTGATCATAGATCTTTTTGCACACGGTCAAATTCATCAAAAGATCAATCATGAACCGGCAGAAAAACGATAACAGCGGATTGGGGCACAGCTCGACCAGCACCAGATGAAATTCAAGTTCCTTATGGCGTTGGCGCCGGGCTTCTTCGATTGATTGCGGGTGGCTTGCATACCAGGTCATCACTTCTTCAAGACGCTGAAAATCATCCTCGGACAAGTGCCCGATGCAGGCCGCGGCCATTTCCGGTTCCAGCAGAATGCGCAATTCATAGATATCGCGGATCGAAAGGTTCTTGAAAAAGAAGTAATTCGACAAAAGCTCAACCGCACGCCCCTCGGACACGCTGTCGATAAACGCCCCGCCCCCCGGACCGGTACGGGTGGTGATGATCCCCTGCGTTTCCATGGATTTCAGCGCTTCACGCACCGTGCCTTTTGACGCACCAAGAAGGGCGATCAAATCGGCTTCCTGTGGCAATCGTGAACCGGGGCGCAGGCCCTTTTGCGCGATGTAATCTTTCAGCGCATCGGCAATGATATCGGGCCGTTTACGGTCGCGTTTGCGCGGCCGCGTCACAAGTTCGATATCCTTTGCCGGACCCTTGATCGGGTTTTTGGTCATCCTGTTTTTCCTGTCGCGCCCTGAAGATTATGTGTCGGGCACATATTAGTTTATTTTATGCCGATGTCACCGGATTGAGCGGATGAAAACATGCCGCATCATGATTTTCGAGGCCATAATGCGCATCGGGCACCTTGGCAACGCAGTCATCCTGCGCACGCGGACAGCGCGGCGCAAAGGCACATCCGGGCGGCGGTGCCAATGGATCGGGCAATTCGGCACTGGCATCCTCAACCGTCAACCCGCGTTTGCCCGGCACCGGCGCGCTATCAAGCAACAAGCGGGTATAGGGGTGCCGGGGTTTGTCAAACAGCGCACGGCCTTTTGCCTGTTCGACGACGCGCCCGAAATACATCACGGCCACCCGTTCACTAACCGCTTCGACCACGGATAAATCATGGCTGATGAAAACATATGTCAGGCCAAATTTCTTTTTAAGATCGGCCAAAAGGTTCAGCACCTGTGCTTGAACCGACACATCGAGTGCCGACACCGGTTCATCCAGAACAATGATTTCCGGTTCTGCGGCCAACGCCCGCGCAATGCCAACCCGCTGCGCCTGCCCGCCAGAAAACTCATGCGGGTAACGATCCAGAAATTCCGAGCGCAGATTAACCGCATCCATCAGCTCAGCCATGCGCTGATTTAACGCATCCCCTGACAGTCCGCGCAAATAACGTAACGGCGCAGCAAGGGTCTCACGGATCAATTTGCGCGGATTAAGCGAACTGATCGGATCCTGAAACACATATTGAATGCGCCGTGACAACGCATGACGATCACGCGCAATCAGATCGTTCATATCCGATCCGGTCAGGGTGATATTGCCCTCTGTCGGGCGATCCAGCCCGACCAGCATCCGGGCCAATGTCGATTTTCCGCACCCTGATTCCCCGACAATGCCAAGGGTTTCCCCCTTACGCACCGCGACATCAATGCCACGCACGGCATAGACGGTTGGCTTTTGCCCGCCAAACAGAGTCCGGCCACCGCCAAAGGTCCGCACCAGATCGCGGGTTTGCAAGACGACATCAGAAACATGAGTCGCATCAGACATCTGCACCCTCCATCGGTTTGATACAGCGCACACCATGGCCTTCGCCAAGATCATCAAAGGCAATTGAGCCAACCCGACATGCGTCCTCGACCCGGTCACAACGATCGGCAAAGGCACATCCGGCAGGCAGATTATTAACCGCTGGCGGCAATCCCGGAATGGCCGATGTGCGGCGGTCGGGTTCGCCCAAACGCGGCACACAATCAATCAAACGCTTGGTATAGGGATGGGCCGGATGATGAAGCACTTGCTCGGTCGTGCCCATTTCAACAATCCGTCCGGCATACATCACCGCCACCCGGTCACAGATTTCCGATACCACGCCAAAATCATGGGTGATGAACAAAACCGACGTGCCGTGATCATTGCGCAGATTGTTCATCAATTTCAAAATCTGCGCCTGTACCGTCACATCAAGGGCTGTGGTCGGCTCATCGGCAATGATCAGGCGCGGTTCATTGGCCAGCGCCATGGCAATGCCAACCCGTTGACGCATCCCGCCCGACAATTGATGGGGATAGTTGTCGGCCCGGCTTTTCGGATTGGGAATGCGCACCATACCAAGCAACTCAACCGCCTTGGCCCACGCATCCTTATAGCTAACAGCATTATGCGCCCGAATGGCTTCGACCAGTTGATCCCCGATGGAAAACAGCGGATGCAGGGTCGATAACGGGTCCTGAAAAACATAGGCCGCTTTACCGCCGCGAATGTCGCGCACGTCATCTTCCGACATGCCATAGACATCTTTGCCATCAAACATCACCCGTCCGCCAACAATCGTGCCGGGTGGTGAGGCAACCAGCCCCAAAAGCGACAATGCGGTAACCGATTTGCCTGAACCAGACTCCCCGACCAGACCAACGCATTCGTTTTTGCCTACATGGAAACTGACCCCGCCGACCGCCTTATAGCTGTCATCGCCCAGAACAAATTCGGTGCGCAACTCATCGACCGCCAGAACCGTGTCATCGGAATAAGTTGTGCCTGCCCCCTCGTCCGTCCGGTCAATACGGGTCAGTGGTGCCGGACGTGCCAATGCACCCGATTTCAAACGCGGGTCGAGCACATCGCGAATGCCATCACCGAGCAAATTGATGCTCATCACCAGAACAAAGATCATCGCACCGGGAATGGCCGACAGATGCATCGCGGTCGTGATCAGTTTCCGCCCTTCGCCCAGCATCGACCCAAGGTCGGCCTGTGGCGGCTGTGCGCCCAGACCAAGGAAGCTTAACCCCGCCGTTTCAAGGATCATCCAACCGACCGTGGTCGAGATCGTAATCACAATCACCGGCATCACATTGGGCAGAATTTCGGTCAGGATGATGCGGATATGTCCTTTGCCCGAAAGTTTGGCCGCATCGACAAATTCGCGGTGCGCAATCCCGACGGTCACACCGCGGATGTTACGGGCAAAGAACGGAATATTGACCACCGCAATCGCATAAAGCGCATTCATCAACCCCGGACCAAGGGCAGCAACAATCGCCAAAGCCAGCAGGATGTAAGGGAACGCCATCAGCATATCAATGCCGCGCATCATGATATTATCGGTACGCCCGCCAAAATAGCCCGAAATAATCCCGATGGCCGAACCAAACAGCGCAGCAACAAGGGACGCCGAAATCCCGACCGCCAGGCTGACCCGCGTGCCCCAAATTAACCGGGACAGCAAATCGCGGCCCAGATGATCGGTGCCCAGGAAATGCCCGTCGGCAAGGGGCCGCAACAAACGCTGTGCCGGATCCGTGGCATCCGGATCGGGCAGCGGCAGGATCGGTGTTATAATAACTATTAAAACCACCAACGCCAAAATCACCGCCCCCATCAGGGCAAGCTGGTTGCGCGCCAAAAGCTTGAACGCCGAGGGGCGCGCGGATCGCTTTTTTGCATTGGTATGAGGATTTGAATTTGGGCCTGTCACGGCGGTACTGGTCATGCCTTCACCCTTGGATCAAGCAGATGCTGGATGACATCAGCAAACAGGTTAAACAGAACGTAACTGCCCGCAACCAGAACCACCCCGCCCTGTACGAGCAGGATATCGCGCGTTGAAATCGCATTGACCAGCATGCGGCCAATACCGGGCCACTGGAACACGGTTTCAATATAGACCGCCCCGCCCAGAACAAAGCCCGCCTGAACCCCGATCACCGGAATGACATTGACCAGTGCCGCCTTGAACGCGTGGCGATAAATCACCCGGTTTTCATCAAGCCCCTTGGCCCGTGCCGTGCGGATGAAATCCTGACGCAGCACTTCAAGCATGTTGGACCGTGTCAGTCGGGCAATAATCCCGGTCGCCACCACGGCCAAGGTGACCGATGGCAAAATCAGATGCCGGATCAAATCGGGCAGATCACCACCGCCGTAAATGGCGTACATGCCACTAACTGGCAGCCACCGCAATTCAACGGCAAAAAACATCATCAACAACAGACCAAGCCAGAAACTTGGAATGGAAATCCCGATCAAAACCGCAAAGGTCAGTGTTTTGTCCGCCCAGCCATATTGACGCACGGCCGAGACAACCCCGGTCAACAGACCAAAAATCGTACACAGCACAAGCGACGTTCCCGCCAAGATCAGGGTTGCCCCGAACCGTTCAAGGATTTCATCAAGAACCGGACGATTGAGGCTGTAAGACCGCCCGAAATCGCCCTGAACCATATTGGTCAGCCAGATCCAGTATTGTTCGATCATGGTTTTGTCCAGACCAAGATCGGCGCGCAATTTCGCGACATTTTCCGGCGTGGCATAGGATCCAAGGATCGCCAGCGCCGGATCACCGGGGATCAGCGACATAATCAAAAAAACGATCACAGTCAGCCCCAGTAAAACCGGGATCATCAGGATCAATCGACGCAGGATATAGACGTGCATGGCGCGGCTCGTCTGGTTATGTGCGGGAAATAGAAATGCCGGGGCACGCATTGCCCGCCCCGGCATCAAAGATCAGATCAGTTTTTCACAACGTCATCAAGCAGCAGGAAGAAGGATGGCTGCAATTTGAAACCATCAACCATGGTGCTTGAAACGGCGTTTTGCTTCCAGTTCGCGATGAAGGCCCACGGGGCATCGTCATAAACGATTTCCTGCATTTCGCGGTACAGCTTGGCCCGTTCAGCCTGATCGGTGGACGAACGCGCAGCTTCAAGAAGCTTGTCGACTTCCGGGTTGGAATAATACCCGGAATTAAACCCGCCCTTGTCGGGCCACGCATCGGTGCGCAGTGCCAGATATGGCAAGGTATCTGGATCATTGGTCATCCAGGCCATTTCCGCCATATCTGCCTTGCCTTCAAGACCCGGGTTCACCTTACCAAGGAAGGTGTTCCATTCGTATGTCTCAATTGCAACGGTCAGACCGATCTGCGCAAGGTCCGCCTGAATGGCCGCCCCCATCGGGATCGGATCAAGCATGCCTGAACCGCCTTCGGTGACATAGAACGTCACTTCCGCACCCTCGGCACCGGCTTCCTTGATCAGCTGTTTTGCCTTTTCGATATCATGGGGATAAGGCTGAAGCTGTTCATTATAGGCCCATGCAAATGCGGGCGGGGTTGGCCCGGCGGCGACTTCGGCCGTGCCCTGAAGGACGTTTTCAACCAGTGCCTTTTTATCAATCGCATAGTTGATCGCCTGACGGACTTTCTTGTCTTTGAACGGGCCTTCTTTCATGTTCAGGATCAGGAACCAAAGATGCGGTCCGGCCTGTTCATAGACACTGAAATTGTCGTCCCCCGACAGCTGCGTCAGGCTATCTGGCGGCACTTCGACCATCAGATCAATGCCCCCGGCCATCAGTTCAGCCACACGGGTATTGGCATCCGTGATCGGACGAAACACAACCGCTTCAAGCTTGGCAGCCTCTTCCCAATAGTCATCATTGCGCACGACAACGACCTTGGCATTGCTTTCCCATTCAGCAAATTTGAATGGGCCGGTGCCCACCGGATGGCGACCGTAATCCGCACCAAATTCTTTCACGGCTTCCGGTGAAACGATCAGGCCGGTCGGATAGGCAAGGTTGGACAGGAACGGTGCATAAGGCGCATTAAGCGTAAATTTGACCGTCAGATCGTCCACGACATCAATCGTTTCCACAGCGCTAAAGAAAAACGCCAATGGGAACGGGCCGGTGTCATGTTGGGGATGGTTTTCGTCAAGCATACGGTCGAAATTGTATTTCACCGCCTCGGCATTGAACGGGGTGCCGTCATGGAATGTCACCCCATCGCGCAGCTTGAACGTATACACCGTCCCGTCACCAGAAATCGTCCAGCTTTCCGCCAAGGCAGGCTCAACTTCAAGCGTGCCATCCTTGTAGCGGACCAGACCATCATAGACATTCATCAGAATGCGAAAATCGTTCACGGCGGTCACAGCCGCCGGATCAAGTGATTTGGGCTCGGCAATCTGACCCACCACCAGAACACCCGGTGGGGTCTGGGCTTCGGCATGGCCGAACCCGAATGCACAAACCGCGAGGGCGGCTGCTGTCAGCGCCCCTTTAAACAGGCTTTTCATTCAAGCCTCCCTTGTTGAAACCTTCCTGTTACCCCGGCTCAAACCGAACCGAACGACAACGCACCGCTTTTGTGGTGTTCTTTTTTTTAAACGACGTTTCCCGTTTTCCGAACCCGTTGTCGATGCGTTCGGATGTGACGGTTGCAAAACCTATTTATAATGATAAATTCGAATTCGGCAATTATTTATCATAATAAATTTCCAGACCGCCATCGTGCTAAGCTGGGACACAGGCAGGAAACATGACTTACACAATCGTCGCCAGAGACCCGAAAACCAATGCACTGGGCATTGCCAGTGCGACGGGAAATCTGGCCGTGGGTGGCTTTGTCCCGCATCTCAAACCCGGTATCGGCGTGATTGCGACGCAGGGGTTTTCAACCAACTACTGGTACGGGATTAACGGTCTCACCTTGCTTGAATCCGGTAAACGAGCCGATTCGGTGCGTGATGAACTGACAAATGCCGACGATGGTCGCCAATGGCGGCAGTTGCTGGTGCTCGATGGCAATGGTGAAACCGCTGCCTGGACCGGGGATAAAAACCGCCCTGAAACCACCCATCTTGTTGAACGCGACCTTGTACTGGGCGGTAATATGCTGGCCCATGCCAATGTGCCAAATGTGATGCGTGACCGATTTCATACCCTGACACAGACATCGCAACGGTTTGAACTTTGTCTTCTGGACGCACTTGTTGCCGGGTTTGAGGCCGGTGGCGATGTGCGCGGTACCACCTCGGCCATGATCAAGGTTGTCTATCCAAATGCCCTGCCGCTTGATCTTCGGGTTGATGACCACCCTTATCCGATGACAGAATTGCAACGCCTTTACGATATGACCCGCGATCCTGAATATCGCATGTTCTTTGACCGACTTCCGACACCCGACAAGCCCCACCAGTACTAAGGCTCCCATCATAATGCTTGGCCAACTGATCTTTGACCGTCTTGAAGATGCCGCCCGTCACAGCCTGCCCGGCCCCGGTGTTACCCGCCTGTTTTTAAGCGATGAACACCGTACGGTTACCCCGCTGATTTGCGACTGGATGCGCAAGGCGGGTCTTGCCAGTGAAATTGATGCGGCTGGCAACATCGTCGGGCGCGATCAGAAAGCCCTGTCAGGTGCACCGACCCTTATTCTTGGTTCCCATCAGGACACCGTGGTTTCAGGGGGGAAATATGACGGGATGCTGGGTGTTGCCCTTCCGATTGCGGTGATTGCACATCTTGCCAAGGCGGGCATTGAATTGCCGTTCGGCATTGAGATCGTTGTCTTTGGTGACGAAGAAGGCACGCGGTTCCAGTCAACTCTTGTTGGATCACGTGCGCTTGCCGGGACATTCGATCCCAATGCATTGAACGCCACCGACGATCAGGGCATCACCGTCGCCGACGCGCTAAAGGCCTTTGGCTGCAATCCCGATGACATCCCAACCCTTAGACGGGACAAGGGCAATATTCTCGGCTTTGTCGAAATCCATATCGAACAGGGACCAGTTCTTGAAAAAATGGATTTGCCGGTTGGTGTGGTCACGGCCCTGACCGGGATCGAACGCCACCGCGTGCGCATTCAGGGCAAGGCAAGCCATGCCGGAACCACCCCGATGGCGGACCGCCATGACGCATTGGTTGCCGCCGCCGACGTTATTCATCAGGTCGAAGCCATTTGCTCGGCCACCGAGGGGATGGTCGGTGTGGTTGGCAAAATCGATGTCACGCCAAATGCGGTTAATGTCATTCCCGATCATGTTGACCTGACGATTGAGCTGCGCGCGCCCGAACGTATCGTGCGGGTCAATGGCCGGGGGCAGATCCTGTCGGCCCTGCCCAATATTGCGCGCAACCGCCGGGTCGAAATCTCGGCGGATCAAACCTATGAGGCAGAAGGTGTTAAATGTGCCGACTGGATCATGAATGGATTGGGTCAGGCCATTGGCGAACAGGGTATCACCCCCCACCGCCTGTTTAGTGGTGCGGGCCATGATGGATTGGCGATGCATGATCTGTGTGACATCGGCATGCTGTTTGTTCGTTGCCGTGATGGGCTCAGCCATCATCCCGACGAAGCCATCACGCCCGAGGATGCCGATGTCGCAGCAGCCGTATTGATCGATTTCCTGCAAATGGTTGGCCCGATGAAGGGTCTATAGGCCAAGTCATCGATCTAGCACACCCGGTTCTTCTCACTCTTTTTCGATAAACAGACAGTATTTTACGACGCACCGAGTTCATTTCGGCGCGTTTTATTTTGTTTTGGCCCCGAAAAACCCAATCCTAGGCACATACGAAATACCCTTAAATCAACTTTTTAGCGAAATTATTTCATTTTTATGTATCCTTTGTTTTGTGTCGCCTCAACTGGCGGCGGGGGAATGCATATCGGGGAAACCGTCGTCCTGCCGTCATTGACCATCGCGACAAGGTGCAAAAGAACCATTTTTGCATTGCGTGCCGTGGGAGAATCTACCTGACAAATTCGTCTCTGATCAGGAGAAGCACATGACCGACCAGCCGATACTCGTAGGCTACGACGGAACTGATGCAGCACAACGTGCCGCAGAATTTGCCGGTCAACGCGCAGCAGCCGTTGGCTGTGCCGTTCATCTGGTTTTTGTTCTTGAGTGGTCCCCCTACAGCTTCCTTTCAACAAAGGAACTGGAAGAACGGCATCAACGCCGTACAGAAGAATTGTCGCGCGCAGAGGAAACACTCAAGCCCGCGCTCGATGCTCTTGCCAAACTAAAAGTTCCGGTGACTTCGGAAGTCCGATACGGCCATTCCGGCGAGCTGATCTGTGCGATCGCAAAAGAAAAGAACGCATCGCAGATCATTCTTGGCCGTAAAGGCGGTTCCGCGCTGGGTGCGCGGTTACTGGGCAGTTTGCCCCTGACACTGGTGCAGGCATCGCCTGTTCCGGTCACGGTCGTTCCGTAAGGCAATCACACCAAAAAAGATAAACCGGAGAAACTTCATGTTCTGGAAAAAGACAGCCGCGGCAAGCGCCGTTGCATTGATGTCGGCCCTTCTGCCACATGTCGCCACCGCGCAGGAAGTCAGCCTGGACGAGAAAATCAATCAAGCCATCGCCCCCATTTCCAACGTTATCGCCGGGACCATCTTCTATTCCGTCCCGGTTGCTGGCACCGCCTTTCCGCTGATTGTCGGGTGGCTGGTGATCGCGGCCACCATTTTCACCCTGTATTTCGGGTTTGTGCAGTTCCGCAAATTCGGCCACGCTATATCACTGGTCAAGGGGGACTATTCCCACCCCGAAGACGCTGGTGAAGTCTCGCATTTTCAGGCCCTTGCCACCGCCCTTTCGGGCACGGTTGGCCTTGGTAATATCGCAGGTGTGGCCGTCGCCGTTTCCATTGGCGGTCCGGGGGCGACATTCTGGATGATCCTTGCCGGGTTGCTGGGCATGGCATCCAAATTCACCGAATGTACGCTGGGCGTGAAATACCGTAACGAATACCCCGATGGTCGGGTGTCGGGTGGTCCGATGTATTACCTGTCCAAGGGGCTGGCCGAACAGGGCAGACCGGGACTTGGCAAGGTATTGGCCATCCTGTTTTCGGTGTGCTGTATCGGCGGTGCCATTGGCGGCGGCAACATGTTCCAGGCCAATCAGGCGTTTCAGCAGGTTGTCAATGTCACCGGGGGCGAAAACAGCTTCCTGGCCGGATCGGGCTGGTTGTTTGGTCTTGTCATGGCAATCATTGTTGGCGTTGTCATTATTGGCGGCATTAAATCCATTGCCAAGGTCACGGAAAAAATCGTGCCGTTGATGGCGGTTATTTATGTCACTGCGGGCATGATTATTATCATCAGCAACATCAGCATGGTCGGCGATGCCTTCACTCAGATCTTCGTCGGGGCCTTTACCGGTGCCGGGGTTGCCGGTGGCTTTGTGGGCGCGCTTATTCAGGGCTTTAAACGTGCCGCGTTTTCCAACGAAGCGGGCATTGGTTCTGCTGCCATTGCCCACGCAGCCGTGCGCACCAAAGAACCCATCACCGAGGGCTATGTCGCCCTGCTTGAGCCGTTCATTGATACGGTGGTGATCTGCACCATGACCGCCCTTGTGATTACCATCAGTGGTGAACTTAATTCCGGTCTGACCGGGGTTGAGCTGACATCGGCTGCATTTGCATCGGCCTTTACATGGTTCCCGTTGATCCTGGCACTGGCGGTTGTGCTGTTTGCCTTTTCAACCATGCTGTCATGGTCCTATTACGGGCTTAAAGGCTGGACCTATCTGGTCGGTGAAGGCAAAGGCAAAGAGATCGTTTTCAAGCTGTTCTTCTGCTTGTGTGTCATCGTCGGGGCATCAATGAGCCTTGGTCCGGTAATTGATTTCTCGGACTCCATGATCTTTGCCATGGCTATTCCCAACATCATTGGCCTGTACTTCCTGATGTCGGTGGTGCGCGGCGAGGTCACTCAATATTGGGACAAGATTGAACGCGGCGAAATCAAGAAGGTCAAATAGACAGCGTTCCATATCCCAAAGACAAAAGCACAAACACCCCTGTGACGCTGACAGGGGTGTTTGGCTTTAATGCCAACGTTAATACCATTAGGCGACACTTACTTTTCGACGCGATGTTTTGGTGGATTTCCGCGCCGAAACAGTTTCAGCAGCGGCTGTAATCAAGATACAAATGGCCATCAAAATAACCGAAATCGCCGATGCCGCCGGAAGGTCGCTTCCGGTTTCTGATATTTTCGAATACAGCACCAGCGGCAGGATATTCACCTGCGTACCGACCAAGGCCAGTGCGGTGCCATATGCGCCAAATGCCACCGCAGATGTCAGGCAGAATGCAGAAATAAAGCCGGGAATAAGTTGGGGCAGTAAAATATCGAGATGCGCGCGAAAACCCGAAGCCCCCATCGATTTTGCCGCATTAATCTGGGCATAGTCGAAATTCACAAGCGGGGGCAACAGCACCATGACAACGCGCGGGATCAGATAATAGGAATAGGTAAATCCAAGCCCAAGCGGCGAGAAAATAAACCCGCCAATCACCGCCGGATCTGCACCGATCCCGGCCAGCAAGCTTGTAACAAATCCGGCCCGCCCAAAGGTCAGAATAAACCCGTAAGCCACAATCAAACCCGAAAATGTCAGCGGCAAAGAAATGCCAAACATCAGCAAGGTCCGCACCCGTTCGGATTTACCCGCCAGATGTAAAGACACAAAGTAACCGACCACCAGCGAAAACAGCGGTGCGGCAATGCCGATAACAAAACTGCCCTTTAACCCGGCCCAGAACACCGGATCGGAAGCGACCCTGCTATACGCAGAGCCGCCATCCGAAAAAGAGTCCGCCGCAACAAAGATCAGAGGCAGGACAAAGAAGGCAAACAAGAACACCGTTGCCGGCAGCGCTAGCCATATCAATGCCCGTTTAGGAAGTCCGATCATTTTACCTGATCTCCGTTGTCAGGACCTGCACAGGATGCAGGGATCAATTACTGGCCAAGAACGGCCTTGGACCAACCACTGTCGATTTGCGCTTTAAGCTTGGTCGCCTTAACGATATCAAGCGGCTTGATCTGTGGGGCATCGGGCATTTTTTCTGCGACATCTGCGGGCAATTTCACTCCTGGAACAGACGGACGCACATAGCCTTCGGCAAAGGTCACCTGACCTTCTTCGGTCATGATGTAGTTCAGCCAAAGTTTTGCCGCCGACGGGTTCGGGGCATTTTTGACCATGCTGATGGCATAAGGGGCCGCAGCAGATGCTTCTTTAGGGATCACAACATCAATGTCGTCGCCCATACCGTCTTTGTATTTTGCTTTCAGGCCATCGTTTTCATAGCCGATCCAAATCGGGATTTCCCCTTTGAGGAACTGCGCATAAGGGGTCGTGCCCATGGTGCGAAGAACGTTTTCCGATTTGTGCAATTCCGCCAGATACGCGATCCCCGGCTTGACGTCATCCATGCTGCCGCCATTACCAAAGGCCGCGGCAAACACAACAACCTGGCCCTGGCCGGTCGAACGCGGATCAAGATAAACAACCGAGTTCTTGTATTCCGGCTTTAGCAAATCTGCCCAGCTTTGCGGGGTGTTTTTGACAAGCTTTTTGTTGACCAAAAATGCCACATCAAGCTTGTGAATGGTGAACCACTTACCTGCTTCATCGCGCAATTCCGGCGGAAGTTTATCAAAATTGACCGGCTCGAACGGGGCAACGACATCGCGATCAACCGCATCAAGGGCGGAACCGGCGAAATAATACGCGGTGTCGGCCTGCGGACGGTTGCGTGATTTATCAAGTGCGACAACGGTCGCCGCTGATCCAAGGTCGTTATAGACCATTTCAACACCGGGGTAGCGTTGCTTAAAGTTCTTAAACTGTGCTGCCCAGTTGGCCCACGTTGGTCCGGTATCAAACGAAACAACAAGACCTTCTTCTTTGGCCTGTTCGTACAGGGCTTTTTCGCCGTCATACAGTTCCGGCCCGTCAAATGCGTGTGCCGTGATGGGCAACATGGAAAGTGCGGCAACCACTGCTGCCTTGATCTTAAACGCCATTGGTCGTTCTCCTGATGGGTTAATCGTCCTGCAAGGGAAGAAGTCGGACGCTGTCGAAAGGAATGGAAATACGTGAAAGTGAACCGCGGTACCCGGTTTCACCGGTGATGACACAGCCCGCGACAGAAAGGTCATAGCGGCGTACAGCCCCCAAAAACCTGTCCTGCACCAGCGTGCCGTTAAAATAATTCGGGGCTTGTTCAGGATTTTGGTCAGCGGTCAGCGGCATGATCGCCTCGGGCCGGACCATGACATTAACGCGGTCGCCGATGCCCCAATCGCTGGCGTCGCAGGCGATATCACCAAATTCGGTGCGAACACACGTCGATGACATCACATCCCCGATCCAAAGATTGGCCTTGCCAACAAACGCCGCCACCGTGGCGTTAAACGGCTTGTCATAAAGGTCCTTGGGCGATGCGACCTGCAGGATTTCGCCGCGATGAACCACCGCAATGCGGTCAGCCATCGACAAGGCTTCTTCCTGATCATGGGTGACATGGATGGTGGCAATTTGTGCCGTGCGCTGCACATGGGTGATCAAATCACGCATTTCGGTGCGCAACGATGCATCCAGTGCCGAAAGCGGTTCATCAAGCAACAAGGCCTTTGGTTGGTAAACCAACGCACGCGCCAAGGCGACACGCTGTTGCTGCCCACCCGACAAGGTGGCAGGCAAACGATCGGTTGCCGATGACAACCCGACCTCGCCAAGCGCCTTTGACGCCCGTTCAAACCGTTCCGCCCGATCTACACCACGAAGACGCAGCGGATAGGCAACGTTTTCAAGCACCGTCATATGCGGGAACAAAGCATAGGACTGAAAAACAATCCCCAGATCGCGATGGCGTGCCGCCACCCCGCTGACATCTTTGCCCTCAATCCAGATGCTGCCCGATTGCGGTTCCATAAACCCGGCAAGAAGTTTTAACAACGTGCTTTTGCCTGATCCCGACGGACCAATAACGGCAAGCAACTCGCCCTTCTCAACACGAAGGTTCACGTTGGAAATACCACCTTCCCCATCGCCGTAACGATAGGTCACATTTTCAAAACGGATCATTATACGCGTACCTTTTGACGCATTCGCGCCAAGCGCGCACCAAATGCACCGCCACCAGCCGCAAACAGGGCCAAGACGATAAGAATAACTGTCGCCGCACAGGCGAGCCCGGTTGCACCATAAAAGGCCTGCAACAAAACAACCGGATAGGTGCGCGACAAGAAGCCCGAGATCAGATTGGAAATTTGAAATTCACCGATTGAAATTGCGGTCACCATCATCAAGCCCGACAGCAGGCTGTAGCGGATAGACGGCAAGACGATATCGATGAAGCGGCGCCAGAACCCGGCACTCAGCGTTTCAGCAACCTTTTCCATTTCGGCAATACCAAGACGATCCATATCGGTCAGTAACGTGCCAACCAGATACGGCAAGGTCAGAACGCAATGCGCACAGATCAACAACCACGTCGTTCCAAGCCACGGCAACACATCACTGGAAAACACAATGATGAAGCCAAAACCAAGGACCAGTTCAGGCACCGCAACCGGAAGCAGGGTGAAAATGCGCGCTGCCAATCGAACCCCGCGATTTGCAGCAGAAAACACCGCATAGGCAAAGGGAACCCCCAGCAGCACGTTGATCACGCATGTCGCGGCAACAACTTGAAGGCTGGTCAAGAAGGCGCGGCGAAAACTGGGGTCCTCGGCAACCGTTATGTACCAATCAAAGGTAAACCCTGTCGGCAGCAACGTGTTTGTCCAACTTGCCCCGAATGACCCCACCAATAAAAGGGCGATCGGGGCCAGCAGGTAAACGCTGTAAAGGAACGTTATCAGCCCCATAAAATTCGTCCCATCATCAAACCGTATCCTTGGTCATTTCCAAAATCCCAGACAGCTATCTGGCCCGGCGGCCTGTGTGGTGACGTCAATTTACAGATTTCCAAAATTTACACCAATGTAAGTTTTATTACATTTGATGACACAGCATTTACACACTGCATGGCAATCACGATCAGCCCCTCAGAAAGACCACAGCAACCTCGGCCATCACAGTGTCAACATCCTGAAAACGCTGAACACCCGGAACTTCCGGCGCACTGGGCAAGGCAAAAACCGGGCGATCATAGTGCAGCCCATAGGCCATCTCCGTAATCGTGCCAACCCCGCCACCAACAGCAACAAGAACACGTGCAGCGCGCGCAATGATCGAGTTCCGCGTCGGACCAATTCCACTTGCCAACGGAATGGTGACATAGGGGTTTGCCGTTTCCCATTCGTCCCCAGGCAGAAGCCCCATCACGATACCGCCAGACTGCGAAGCCCCGCGTGACGCGGCTTCCATAACCCCTGTCCGCCCACCAGTCAGAAGCGCATAACCAACTTCGCCCAATTTACGGCCCAGCTCTTCGGCCATCTCGCATTCTTCTGGGCTGGCTTCTTTTGCGCCAATCACAGCCACGGGCACCTGACGCACTTTTTGGGTCGCAAACAACCAACCCATGGCTTCTTCGGGGGTAACATTTTTACGATCAGAAGAACCGCCTTCGACCCCATCTGCAGCCATGTCCGATGCGGCCCAAGACAACATCCACGGATCAAATACCTCATTGCCGCGACAAAGCTGATTTTTTTGGGTATCAATATAAAGCTGTAGCAACGATGCGTCCTTTCAGTAAAAAAACAGTCGCCGAGTGTGTAATATAATTTACAAACAAAACACCAGAGAAAGATTTAAGGCAGTTTCGAATGACCCGATCTGAACCGCAATCAGAACTAACCCCACGCCAACGCGACATTGTCCATATTGTTCGCGATCAAGGATTTGCGACGCTTGAAGCTCTGGCCGAGAAGTTTGATGTCTCCACCCAAACGGTGCGGCGCGACATCATTGATCTGAGCAAACAGGGGATTTTGCAGCGTTTCCACGGCGGGGCCGGGCTGCCCAACAATATGGTACGTCTTGGCCATGAGCAGAAAAACCGGCTCGCCGCCGAGGGCAAGCAGCTTATTGGCGAAAAAACCGCAAAACTGATCCCCAATGGCTCCGCCATTTTTCTTGATGTTGGCACAACCGCAGAAGCCGTCGCACGTGCCCTTGGCAATCACCGCAATCTGCGCATTGTCACCAACAGCCTTCTGTCCGCAACCATTGTCTCGGCGCAATCGCACTCGGAAATTCATGTCATTGGCGGCACGGTGCATGGCAACGACGGATCATTGGTCGGGCCCGACACGGATAAGGCCGTTCGGCGCTTTGCGCTGGATTTTGCGATTATCGGCTGTTCGGGCTTTGATGAACATGCCGCCCCGCTTGATCATGACATGCAAAAAGTTGCCGTCAAAACAGCCGCCACTCGTACCGCCAAAAAGAACATCCTGATTGCAGACCACACAAAGTTGACCCGCAAAGCGTTCCTGCGCATTAACGAAGCAAGCGCGTTTCACCTTCTGGTCACCGACCAAACTCCCGATGAAGCCTTTAGGCGTTCTTGGACGCAGGCTGGCGGCGACATCCTTGTTCCGCAATAAGGGGTTACGTCCCTGAGGCCGCGCCTTGCACACCGGGCATGGCTGCCGATCATCCGGTCACCTATGCAAGGGCAGGAAAATATGCGATTTTAATCGGCAACATGGCTGCTTCGTGATATGAAGCGCCCACTTGATGAGAGACGCCTGATGAGAGATCAGGCACAGAGATTTCCCGCAGACGATCAATAGAAAAGACCCGCACGTGATGAGTAATCAATCGCACCGTTCCGAATTGCTGATGCCCGCAGGCTCGCTCGAAAAGCTGAAAGTCGCCGTGCTTTATGGCGCAGATGCTGTTTACATGGGCACGCCGGACCTGTCATTGCGGGTCAAAAGCCAGATGTCACTTGAAGATGTGGTTGAGGGCATCGGATTTGCCCATGAACATGGCGTTCGCGTTTATCTGACGCTGAACCTGTTTTCACACAACAAGGACATCGACAAGCTGCCGGAATATGTCGATACCGTGCGCAAGGTCAAACCAGACGGATTGATCGTCGCCGATCCGGGCGTGTTTATGTTTGTCCGTGAACATGCACCGGAACTTGATTTGCATGTCTCGACACAGGCCAATGTCTGTTCTTGGCAGTCGGTCAAATTCTGGCAGAGCATCGGGGCCAAGCTTGTCGTTCTCGGCCGGGAAGTTTCCTACGAGGAACTGACCGAAATCCGTGCCAAATGTCAGGACATCAAGATCGAGGCATTTGTGCATGGCTCGATGTGCATGACCTATTCCGGGCGCTGCTTGCTGTCGAACTTTATGTCCGAACGTGGCGCCAATCAGGGGGCATGCGCCAATTCATGCCGCTGGAAATACAAAGTCCACATGAAGCTCAAGGACGGCACGGTCAAGGAACTGCACCTGACCGAAGAAAACCTTGAGATGTTTGATTTCTTCCTTGAAGAAGAAATGCGTCCGGGCGAGCTGATGGAAATTCAGGAAGATGAGCGCGGGTCTTATATCCTTAATTCCCGCGATCTGTGCATCATGCCGAAGCTTGAAGATTACCTGAAAATCGGGGTCGATAGCCTCAAGGTCGAGGGGCGCGGCAAAAGTGCCTATTACGCGGGTTTGGTCGCGCGTGCATACCGCATGGCAATTGATGACTGGTACGAAGATCCGGAAAACTGGTCGGCTGAAACCTATATGAAGGAACTGTCGACCATCCCGAACCGGGGCTACACCCTGGCCTTCCACGATGGCCGTCTGACCAACTATGCGCACGGCTATGACACATCGGGCAATGTGTCGGACTGGGAATTTGCCGGGCAGATCGAAGCCGTCGAAGACGATGCCTTTATCATGTCGGTCAAAAACCGCATGCTGGCTGGTGATGTGATTGAAATCGTCCCCCCACGCGGGCGTAAAACCGTTTTCATCCGCATGTATGAATTCATTGATGCCAAAACCGGCAAGGTCGGCGAAGCCGTGCATGCCGGCAACAAGCCGCTTGTGCGCATTCCGTTTGATCTGATGGAACTTGAAGACCGCGACTATCTGCGCACCGCCTTCCCGCCGATGACCATCATCCGCAAGGAAAAGGCGCTGACCGAAGACGAATGGCAGCGCATGAAACTTGACCAAGAAGGTCACAAGATCGAAATGGGCAAGGGCAACGAAGAGCGCTATGACGCCAAACGCGAAGCGCTTCAAACCGCCCTTGACGACCGCCAGAAAGACCGTTCCTTCCGCACCCCGCGCGTTGGCACCAAAGGGTGCTGTGGCCGGGGCTGTAACGGTTGCCTGATCTTCTGGCACGATGACAGTTACGCCAAGGCACGCGAGGTCCTTGCCAAACGCAAACAGGGTGAGATGTTGGAGCGTGACGGTAAGACGATTGCCGCGGAATAAGCACAAGCCTTACCTTGCTCCTCAAATACAAACGGCAGCCTTTAAAAGGCTGCCGTTTTGTTTTGCCTATTCCGTGGCCTTCAAGGCCCGTTCTTCAAGCTTGTCAATCCGGCGCAACGCCAGCCAGCCTACCGCGACAAAGACCAACAACAAGACCGGCCCCAGTAACATCAAATTATGTTCGAGAAGTTCTGACATACTCGCCCCCAAGCTATACCCAAGTGCGACGTAAATCCCGACCCAAAGCAGAAGGGATAGGGTGCTGAGCGGCAAGAAACGGATCAGCGACATCGAGCTCATGCCGACTGGCAACATCCCAATCATGCGGATGGTGTTGGGATAACGACATAAAAGGATATAGGCGACGCCATAATGTTCAAACAGGCGCATGGTCTTGCCCATCCACCCTGCAAAGGACTTTGGCATTTTGGCAACGATCACCTCACCATAGCGCCGTCCCAGTCCAAAGCGCAACATGTCCCCGGCAAAACCACCGGCGATCATCGCGGTCAATGACGGCACCAAAAGCAGGCTTTCCGATGCAACCAGAATGCCTACGAACACAGGTAAGATGCTGCTTTTGCTGACGCAATAGGTGAAAATCAGGATATAGACCAGATCCTGATGATCCTGAATCCACAGATTGATCGTTTCTATCACGTCGATACTCGCCTGCTTGATAAATGGGTGTCGCGTTCTAAAGCACAGCCATCCATTAGGCCAGTGTGCCACATCACACCTTAGTCAAGACTACGCCCAAGACCAACAAACCAGACAGACTGACGGGATCATTTGCCAAGCTTCACGCCAATTCAAACTTGATCGGCTGGGCCCCTTCCCACAGCGTCATTTTACCGAGCTTTTCAAGGTCTTCGAGATTACTGGTGACCGTGATGAAATGGTTGCCTGCAAGCTGGCCCATTTTCGATGCGAAATGCACCCCGCCATACGCCAGCAGGATTTCGGTTTCACTGATCCCGCCAGGATACAGGATGATCTGGCCCGGTGCCGGGTAGCTGGTGTGGTTTTCATAGCCCACCCCAAACTGATAATCCCCCAACGGCATCCACACCCCTTCACCAGACCAGCGCACATGAACGGCCTTGCTTTCAAACGGCATGCGGTCAACAAAGGCCTTGCAGGTTTCTGGCGCCTTTTGGGTTTCGAGAACCCCGTCAAAGGTGAATGGGCCAGCGGTGATTTTGATCTTGGTCATCGGTAATCCTATGAAATGAAGGCCATCCAGCCCAGTGCAAGGGCCAGACTGATCAGTGTAATCGGCACGCCAAGGCGCGCATATTCGGCGAAGGAAATCACCGTTCCGGCTTTTTGCGCCTGTTCAACAGCAATGATATTGGCAACCGACCCCACGATCAGGAAATTTCCCGACAATGTGCTAAAAACGGCCAAGCCATGCAACATGCTTTGGCTCCAGTCCGGGCCAAGCGACAATAACATCATGACCAAGGGCACATTCCCGATGGTGTTTGATCCGGCAAGCGAAACCGCAGCCAGCACAGCCCAATGATCAATCTGCAAGGTAACAAGAATATCGCGAAACAGCTTGGCGATTTCTGCATCCTGCGACATCGCCCCGGTCACGATGAACAATCCACAAAACAGCGCGAGCAAATGCCAGTCCACCCGTCCCAAAACCTGATCGGTGGGTAAACGGCGGCTGAGCAGCAGGATAGCAACGACCAAAAGCGACCAAAGTGCGCGGTCTTCGACAAAGACAAAAATCGCAATCACCGCAAATGTCGCAACGACGGCCTTGGTCAGGATTTTCTTATCCAAAACGGGTTGGGGCGCATTGGCGTCTTTTCGCTTAGGTGCCATCACCCCGCCATCGGCCAACTGGGCACGCATCATCGGGCTTCGCAGGATCAGAGCATATACCGTGACAAGCCCAATCGCCGCCGGGACACCACAAACCATCAGGAAACTGCCAAAATCCAGATTGCCAAATTCGGCAATCATCAGGTTTTGCGGATTACCAATCAGCGTTGCCGCCGATCCGGCATTAGCAGCACAGGCAACCGCAATCACAAAGGGTTTGGGATCAAGCCCGCGTGCGACAACGCCGGAAATCAAAACCGGTGTTACCGCCCACACCACCACATCATTGGTCATTACCGCTGATAAAATGCCGCAAACCGCAATAACACCGGCCAGCAATCCGCGCGGGCCGCCGCCAAGATTGGTAATCCGATTCCCAATCCAGTCAAAGAATCCGCTGGCGGCATATTGCGAGGACAACACCATCAATGTCAGCAAAACAGCAAGGGTGGCAAAATCAATCGCCGCCAAGGCGCCTTCGCCGCTGATTGCACCGCTTAGCAAAAGGACCACCGCCCCGAACACGGCAATGCCCGTGCGGTTAATCGCAAGCCCCGGCCAACGGCCAAGCGCCATGCCGATATAAACACCGATAAACACGACTGCAATCAGCCAGTTCATGCGAAAATCCCCCGATGACCACGGCACAGTGCACAGGTCTTGAACATGGCTACAGCGTCATTTTCAACCGGTCAATTGACTTTGCATTCATGCACAAATTGCAATGCCCCATACCAAAATGCAGTAACTGGACTTCTTACGACCCGAGAAAATGGCCTTTTGAGCCATTTTTTGCGCCGCAACATCACTTCTTCGACGATCCTGCGATTGTTTCATGACAAATGGGTTGAAAATTTCACTTGCGTGGAAAAAGCAATGGGCGTACATCGCGACTTGCCCAAAGTCGCACGTGCCTGTGGTGGTCTTACTTCAAGAACCCTGTAGGACTTACTTAAAGCAACGACGGTGTAGGGCTTTTTTGGTCTCAGGTGGTTGTCCAAATCCACCGACACTAAAGAGGCACACCATCATTGCCCACGTGCGGACGGGAGACTCCCGATCCATAGCGAGGCAGACTTCGCAAGTTCCGGTAGGCACCGGAACCTTATTCAGCCTGCAGGTAGTCCGCGTCACGCGCCTCCACCGCGCCAAAACGCATCAGGTACCGCAAGCTGCCATAACGTGGAATGGGAGAACGCCCCAATGGCAACGCAGCGTATTATTGATTTTCTTGCCCAGAACCGACCAGAAGGCCCGTGCCTTGTTGTCGATCTTGACGTGGTTCAGCGCAACTACGAAACCTTTACCCGTGCCCTGCCCGATAGCCGCATTTTCTATGCGGTTAAGGCCAACCCGGCACCGGAAGTCCTCAGCCTGCTGGCTGATCTTGGCAGCAACTTTGACACTGCCTCTGTCGCCGAAATTGAAATGGCGATGGCTGCTGGTGCGACCTCTGAACGCATTTCATTTGGCAATACGATTAAAAAAGAACGCGACATTGCACGCGCCTTTGAACTTGGTGTGCGTTTGTTCGCAGTTGATTGCGTCGAAGAAGTTGAAAAAATTGCCCGTGTCGCCCCGGCTGCACGCGTATTTTGCCGTATCCTGACCGACGGCGAAGGCGCTGAATGGCCGCTGTCGCGCAAATTTGGTTGCGCACCATCCATGGCGCTTGAGGTTCTTGAGCATGCCCATCACATGGGTCTGGATGCGTACGGCGTATCGTTCCATGTCGGATCGCAGCAATGCAACCTTGATGCATGGGATACCGCCCTTTCAGAAGCCTCTACGATCTTCCGCACACTTGCCGATAAGGGCATTGTCCTTCGCATGGTCAATATGGGTGGGGGTTTCCCGACCCGTTATCTGCGCGACATCCCGAAAACCGAGGCCTATGGCACCGCCATTGTTGACGCGCTTCACACCCATTTTGGCAACCACATGCCAGAAACCATCATCGAACCGGGCCGTGGCATGGTCGGTGATGCTGGCGTGATCAAAGCCGAAGTGGTGCTGATTTCGCGCAAACATGCCGATGATCCGGTGCGCTGGGTGTATCTCGACATTGGTAAATTCGGCGGCTTGGCCGAAACCATGGACGAAGCCATCCGCTATCCGATCACGACCATTCATGATGGTGGCGATGTTGCCCCGTGCGTTTTGGCCGGTCCGACCTGTGATTCGGCCGACGTGCTCTATGAAAAGAAACCTTATGATTTGCCGATTGCCTTGACGATTGGCGATGAGGTTCTGATCGAGGCCACCGGTGCGTACACCACCACCTATGCGTCCGTGGCGTTCAACGGCTTTGCGCCGTTGGCCTCCTATATCATCTGACCCCTTTTTGGGAACGATAGGACAATGATCACGATTGATCGCGAAGGGCAGTTTGACCACGTCGAACGTGAAATCCTGCTCGACCGCGTCATGGGACAGGCCCGGTTTACCAAATCGTCCGAAGTGCTGCGCCGTAACCGGCGCCCGGCAGACGGTCTGGCCTTTGTTGCCTTTGACGGCAACCACATGATCGGCACCGTCCGGTTGTGGAATGTTAATGCTGGCAACGGCGGATCTGCGCTGTTGCTGGGGCCGCTTGCGGTTGAAAAAGTCTATAACGGGTCTGGTGTCGGTGCGGGCTTGATGTATGCCGCACTCAATGCCGCCCAGTCGGCTGGCCACCGGTCGGTTCTTTTGGTTGGCGACCCGGATTACTATGCCCGGTTTGGCTTTACCGCTGATCCGGCCCATGGACTTCTGATGCCCGGTCCTTTTGACCGCCATCGGTTCCTTGGCATCAATTTGGGCAATGGTGACACCCTTTCGGATTCGCAGGGGCTGCTGACCGCAACCGGTGCCACAGCTCACTAAGCGTCTCACTAGTCCGTCTAAACTGATGAACACACCAAACAAAAAGCCCCGCAGCGATGCTGCGGGGCTTTTGCGTTCCGGCCAATTGCGTTGGCCTAGCTTGTGCAACTATTGTGTGACAACCAGCCGATAAACACCCCATCCTGTTCAAGCCGTTCATGACTGAAACAGTCACCACCGGGATAGGCCCCGTTGGCCGGGGTAAACAGAACCTGATTTTCACCAGGCAGGATGTTTGTGGTGGCCTCGACCAATTCGGTGTGGGCCGTGCCAAACCCGTCAGACGGCACCAGACAGTCATATCGTCCGCCATTGCCATTAACCGTACGCACCCCGACCATGCCATGGTTGGTCGGCCAGGCTTTCAGTACCGACACCAGATCCCCCGGATTTTCAACAATGCAGGCATTGATAGCCGGCCACAGGTCTTCGAAATAACGGGTCCATTCATTGTTTCCCGGTTTTTTCAAATCAACGGTCTTAACAAGTGGGAAGTTGCCCGGCGCCAGGGCAAGTGACATCGCATTCGCCGAAACCGCACAGCGGGTAGTCCCCATCGGGCTTTGCCATGTGGCCTCCTGGCCTTTGCCGCGCAAATCGTACTGATCATTGCCGTACTCATAGCCAGATGCTGTACGCTTCTGATCGAGTGCGATCGGTTCACGGCCGGGGAATTCAATCACAACCGTGTTGGCCTGATCGTCAAATCGGGCGGAAAAACGACCCTTGTCCTCACAGACAAAAATCTGTGGTCCGGCAAGGGGGACAGCACTGCTTTCGCTGAGTTTTGCGTCAATTCGTGACAATGCGACCTTGCTTTGGGCAAGTGCGCCGCTGATTTCATGTTCGTCAGGTTCACTTGCTTCGCCATTGATGGTTTTGCTGCCGTCTGAAAAGCGCCCCATCGCGAAATCAAGTTCAAGCGTGTATTGCAATGCGCTGTCTGATGTATTCCCGCCAAAATTGGTGCGTTCGGCGTCCTCGGCAAACCGCAACAAGGTGCCGTTGCGATAATAAAACTTCACATCCGAACGACCATATTTCCCAAGGTCGCGATGCTCTTCGACATAGACCGGGACATCGTCGGTCGTGACATATGCCTGATAGCTGACCGTATTGTCGCCATCGCGGTATTGACCGGGGATGACCCGCAAATCGCCAAGTCGGCTTTCGATTGCGGCCACATCGCGCGATACATCCGATCCATTCGTTTTGCGTGCCCCGTCTGACATCGGTCGTGCGATCTGCTTGACCATGATCTCGACGTCACTTGGGGCATTGCCCGTAATGACCCGGTATGCCTGATCATTGCGAAACACAAGATCGCCGTTCTTGTTTATGATCGACGCTTCGACAACATAGGTGAAGCGCGCATCAATCTTTGCCGGATCATAGGGCAGGATAAAACCCATCGGCGGGTTTGAAACCGGATTGGACACGGACGCAATTACGGTTGCCGGTGCGTCGGCGCGCGACACATCCAAAAGCCGGACAACAAGGGTGTTGCTTTCGGGTGACAAGGCAATGCGTTCCCGGTACGTCACCGTCCCGGTCACTTTGGCCGTATTTGATTGCATCCCCGCACACCCGGCCATCAGCATCACCATGCTGATGGCGCATATCGTGCGCAGCGATCCCCAAGTAAAAGAAAGTCGTTTCATTCTGGCCCCAGTTTGCTCGTATTTTGCTGGCGATTTTTTTTAAGTTCGTTAATCGTGCCGCCAAACATACGTAAAACCAAGGCTAAAAATAGGCCGAGCACCGAAATCAGCCAAATTACATCAATTGGTCATGTAGCAAGACGGAGACAAAGCATCTGGCAATCTGTCAGGAAATGGTCCCTGACTTTCAAAACATCCCTAGGGTCAGGACCCGAAATCCTAGGCGCAGAAATCGGGATATTTAATCCTCATACAATTACCCGGACCAGTTTGCCTTACCCGGCAAACCGCGTGCAGGCCTGCCCGGCGACATCGGTCCTGATCGACAAAAGCGCCCCTTCAAGCGGATTGCCATTGCCCTCCAACCCGACTGCGGCCGAGGTGATATAAAGCGTTTTAAGGTCCGGACCACCAAACACGCAACTGGTTGGCTGGGTCACCGGCAGCTCGACAATCCGGTCAACCTCCCCGGCCGGGTTAAAGCGGATCAGGCATCCCCCGCCCCAGCGCGCATTCCAGATATAGCCATCCCCATCCATCGCCGATCCATCCATATTACCGCGATCCTGCGGGCCAAAGAATGCGCGCGGGTTGGATGGCACGCCGGTTTTCATGTCGAAGTCATAGACATTCAGCGTGTTTTTGATGGTATCGCCAAAAAACATCTTCGTACCGTCATCAGACCACAGCAAGGTGTTCGAGATGCCGATATAGGATTCAAATCGTGTTACATCACCATCGGCCGTAATCTGGTTCAAGGTTCCGGTTGAAACCGTCACCGGCAAATCTTCGCCGTTCGGGCCGATGTTGTTTTGCATGGTGCCGTGCCAGAAACGCCCCATCGGATCAACCCGGCTTTCATTCGAACGGTTGCCCGCATGATCGGAATCCGGGGCAACAAACGGCGTGGTTTCCCCGCTTTCAGCATCCAGAAACGCCAAGCCATCCGCCAAGGCGACCAAAAGTCCGTCATTTTCACGCGGCACAATTGCTGCCACCGGCTGATCAAATGTCCAGCTGCGCGACCCCCCATCATTGGGGCGCAACGCATAGGCCGTTTTGCCAACAATATCGACCCAATACAAAACGCCATCCTTGGCATCCCAATGCGGCCCCTCGCCCAAGCTGCAGCGTAAGTTTGGCAAGACCGTTTTAACGTCGGACATGGTGTCTCCCTGATCGTTCCTTGCGGTTTTCCGCTTTGTTTTATCGTCTGTGCCCCCACCCATCCGGCATGGAAAACAAGATCGACAATCATTGACCCATATTGCTACCCGGAATGGGAATTGCTGAAAAGTCATTTTGTATGATGATTGGTATTTTTAGATTTGCAATCGCAACTCGGTTGCATTTACCGCAGGTAATTGATAGGCATTCTCATATTGGGAAGGCGCGCGGACCATGCTTCGCAGACCGTCATACCCCATTCCCGTTTTTGCGAGTTTCCGGCACATGTTCGATCTGAAAGACGTCACCTTTAAAAGTGACGGCAAACATCCCAAAACGCTGCTTGATGACATCACGGTCAGCTTCCCGACCGGAGAATTTAGCGCGATTGTCGGCCACAATGGATCGGGCAAAAGCACGTTGCTTAAACTGCTGGCGCGCAAAAACAAACCGGCATCGGGCGACATTCACCTTGATCGTGCGGCCCTTGCCGGGCATGGCACACGCGACTTTGCCCGCAAGGTCGCCTATTTGCCGCAAAATCCGGTGGTCCCACCGCATTTAAGCGTGCGCGAACTGGTTGCGTTTGGCCGTTATCCGTGGCGCGGGGCATTTGGGCGGTATCGGACCGAAGACCACGCCATGATCGACCGGGCCATGGAAATGACCCATGTCACCGAATTTTCCGACCGCCTGGTCGCCAGCCTGTCGGGTGGCGAACGCCAACGGGTCTGGCTGGCGATGCTTCTGGCGCAGGATGCGCCGGTGTTGCTGCTTGACGAGCCGACATCGGCCCTTGATGTCGGGCATCAACGCGACATCCTGCATCTGATTGCCAAGCTTAAAGACGACATTGGTCTGACGGTGATTGCGGTTTTGCATGACATCGACATGGTTGGGCGTTTTGCCGATCATATTCTGGCCTTGCGCGGCGGACGGACCTGCTGGCAGGGGAATGCCCAAAACTTCATGCGCGGCGAGATCCTGCGCGACATTTTCCAAACTGAAATCGACGTCATCGCGGTGCCGGGCAGCACCCGTTTCGTCAGCTATGTTGCATAGGAACGCAAAGATGCAAAAGTTCTCGTTTGGCCGGGCTGCGGCCACCTGCCTGTTTGTGCTGGGCGGGTTTTTCCCCATTTCCGCCGGGGCGGAAACATTCCCCCACGAACTGGGGGATGCCACCTTTGACGTCACACCAACCCGCTTTGCCACGTCGAATTGGTCGCTGACCGAAAGCCTTCTGGCACTTGGGGTTGATCCCGTCGCCATCCCCGAAGCTGATGGCTATCGCACCTGGGTGGTCGAACCCGAACTGCCCGAAACATTTGCCGATCTTGGCACCCGCCGCGAACCCAATTTCGAGGCCCTGCGCGACGCCAAACCCGACGCCATCCTGATCAGCTCGGACGTTGCGATGGCCTATGACAAACTGTCGGGCTTTGCCCCGACACTGGTCTATTCGATTTATAATACAAATACCGGCGAACCGGCGATGGATCGCGCCGAAACCTTGCTGCGCAACCTCGGCAAACTGACCGGAAAATCCGACACCGCCGAACAGGTCATCGCATCGGCCAATGACCGGATTGCGGCCGCGGCGTCCCGCATACGGACATCGGTCGGCGATGATGCACCCTTTGCCATCGTGCGCATTCTTGATGACGCGCATTTTCGCATCCATGGCAAAAATTCACTGTTCGGGTCTGTTTTGAACCGGATGGGATTTGCCAATGCCTGGACCGGGGAAGTCAACAGTTGGGCCTTCCGCAATGGCGATGTGTCTGACCTTGCCAAGCTGGGCGATGTGCAATTTGCCCATGTTGAACCCGTCCCGCCCGCTGCCAAGGCAAAGCTGTTTGATTCCGCGATCTGGAAAGCCATGCCGTTTGCGCGGAACGGTCATGTCTATGACGTCCCGTCAAGCTGGTCGTTTGGCGGGGTATTGTCTGGTGCACGGTTTGCCGAACAGCTTGCCGATGCGGTTACTGCTGCCAACGGATCCTGAGTAATGAAAATCCTGCGCCCTTTTATTTTCTGCCTGCTCGTTCTTGGTATTTCCGGTGGCTTGTCTGTCATCCCAATTGATCCTGCATTCGCCGAACCAATTGTCATTGAACATGAACGCGGTACGCTTACCCTTGAACACCCGGCCAAACGAGTTGCCGTGACCAATTGGGCCTTTACCGAAACCGTTATGGCGCTGGGGCTTGATCCGGTCGCGATTGCCGATCCGGCCGATTACCGTGAATGGGTTGCCAAACCGGATTTACCGGAAAATTTCACCGATATCGGACAGCGCGGATCGCCAAACCTTGAAGCCCTGCGTGCGGCCAAGCCCGATCTGATCCTGATCAGTCAGGAACTGGAAATGGCCTATGAAAACCTCTCGGACATTGCGCCGGTGATGGTTTTGTCGGTCTATGATGATGGCAATGTCGCGTTTGATACCGCAAGCACCATGATGCGTAAGGTCGCCAAGGCCATCGGGCGTGAGGCAGAAGGCGAGGCATATTTAAAACAGGTCGATACAAAACTTGCCGAGTATGGTGCGCGGGTGCGTGCGGTTCTTGGCGACGGCAACAAGATTACGATTGCAAGCTTCTATTCAGAAACCAATATCGGCGTGTTTGGCGCCCCGTCCCTGCCCGGATCGGTTTTAAAGCGCATGGATGTCCCAATGTCCTATGACGGACCGGTATCAAAATGGGGGTTTGCCCGTGGCGGGCTTGAAATCCTGGCCCCACTGGCCAAAACCACGCTGGTCTATACCAATCCGATCCCCGATGTGATTTATCAGAAAGTCTGGTCATCCCCGATGTGGAAAGTCATGGATTTCGTGCGCAACAAGCGGGTCTATGAGTTACCGGTCGTCTGGGCCTATGGCGGGGTGGCATCGGGCTTGCGCTTTGCCCGGCTTTTGGCCGAAAGCCTTGAAAGCGGCCCCGTGCAATGAGCCCGACCGCCCGTCTGGACATAAAACGTGTATTCCCCCGCACGCCGACCATTGTGCTTGGCGTTCTGGCGCTGTGTTGTATTGGCGTGCTGATTGCTGATTTCTGGCCGTTTTTGCAACGCGGCCTTGCCGGTCAGGTGATCCTGTCACCCGATGAAACCGACTTTGACCAGATCCTGTTTCATTACAGCACCCTGCCGCGCCTTGCGATGGCGTTTCTGTGCGGGGCGGGGCTTGCCCTTGCCGGGGCGGCCATCCAGACGGTTCTGCGCAACCCATTAGCATCCCCCACGACCCTTGGTGTCGGGGCCGGTGTTGAATTTGCCCTGACGATTTTCATTCTGATTGCCCCGGCCTCCTTTGCGATATTTCAAGAAGCCTTCGCGCTTGCTGGCGGGATGATTGCGCTGGGTGCAGTGTATCTGATTGCCGCCAAACGCGGCAATGCGACGCTGTGGCTTATTCTAGCGGGGATGATTGTTAATCTGTTGCTGCAATCGGGCACGCAGGTTTTGCTGTTGTTTAACGAACAGTATTTACAATCGGTCTTTATGTGGGGGGCCGGTGATCTGGCCCAGAACGGCTGGGAATCCACGCTGTTTATCCTGCCGCGTGTTGCGATTGGCATGATTGCGGTATTGGCCCTGTCACGCCCATTGGACCTTTTGGCGCTTGGCGATGATACCGCCAGTTCACTGGGGGCCAAGGTCACGGTTTTGCGTCTGTTGATCCTTGGCTTTGCCGTGTTCATCACCGCATCGGTGATTTCAGCCGCCGGGATGATCGGCTTTGTCGGCTTGGCTGTTCCCGCCGCCTTGCGGATTGCCGGACTGACGCGGTCGCGCGATCTTATGATCTATTCGGTGTTTACCGGTGGATTTGCATTGCTGTTCATTGATTTCATGGTGCGCCAGTTTAACGGGCTTGGCGGCGACATCCTGCCGACCGGGGCGGCGACGGCCTTGTTTGGCGCCCCGTTTATCATCCTGATCCTGCGCAAAGCCCGGATTATGCCCGGCCAACAAAGCGATGATCAGCACAGCGATCAACAGATCATTTCCAAAACCGGGTTGAGCATCCTTCTTGGTGGCACCCTGATTGTTGGCGTGGTGTTCTCGCTGTTTACATCGCTTGACGGGAATGGTTTTGCCGTTCTGGGCTGGACCAGCCCATGGGGCGACAGCAGTTTTGACATCCTCACAGGACGGGCCGAACGCACCTTTGCCGCAATGATTTGCGGGGCCGCCCTTGCCGTATCGGGCACCCTGATCCAGCGGGTCGGGCGCAATCCGCTGGCCAGCCCGGAAATCACCGGGGTCAGTTCGGCCACAGCCCTTGCGATTATCATCGCATTGACGGTTTTCGGGCTTGGTCAAAGGGCCGACCTGATGATGATCGGGGCCGCAGGCGGGATTATCTCGTTGGTCGTCTTACTCGCGCTGTGTCGCAAATTCACCCATGCGCCGCATTATATGTTGCTCAACGGTCTTGCCCTGACCGCCATTCTCGGTGCTATCGTGCGCATTGTGCTGACCCGCAGTGGCACACAGACATCAATGTTGCTGTCCTGGCTGGCGGGCACGACCTATTTCACCAATATGGACGAGGTCATGGTTGTCGCAGGTGTTACCAGTGTCTTGCTGATTGTTGCGATTGCCCTGCGCCGTCCGCTTGAACTGGCATCCCTTGGCACAGATCAATCGGTATCACTTGGCCTTGGCATTTCAACGTTCCAGTTCGCCATGATGTTGGTCGCCGCCATTCTGGCCGCGGCGGCAACGCTTCTGGTCGGGCCGCTCAGCTTTGTCGGGCTGATGGCGCCACATCTGGCGCGTGTTGCCGGATATCGCCTTGCCGGTGGGCATTTGCTGGGGGCGGTTTTGATCGGGGTCAATGTAATGATGGTGGCCGAATGGCTGGCACGCAACATGCTGTATCCACAGCAATTGCCAACCGGCCTGATTGCCGCATTGATCGGAACCAGCTATTTCCTGATTCTCGCCGCACGCAAACGATAAGTGTGAACCGACTGCGAAAGGCCGAACCGAATGCGAAAAGCCAGACTGCCTGCCTTATGCAGGTGGCCAGTTTTCGGCCATCTCGAATGCGGCATCCAGTGTTGAAGCATGCTTCATTGGAAAGGGCAGCATGCGTGCAAACGTACTGTTTTCGACGTCTTCTGCATGGTTATGGATGTGGCCATCCCCATGATCATGGTCTGCTTCAACCCGGATAACGCCCTTGGCAAACACCGTCAATCGGTTGCGGTTTTGTTTGAACCATGCGGCGGCCTGTTTGCGGGTTTCGTGATCCTGTTCCGTCATGCCTTTGACCAGCATGATCAAAAGTGCCGGCTGGCTGCGTTCGGACAGGTCATAAAGGGCCTTGATATAGGCCTCCCCATCAGCGGGGCTTTGCCGATCAATCACTTCAAACAGCACAATATCATGTGCAGGCATGCTGGATCTAAACACGGTCTTTCCCCAATCAAAATGGCCCGGCGGAAAACCACCGGGCCCGTGTATCAAACAAAATTCGGCGTTAAAATTCGCGCCGGAACCCCAACATAACGGTTCGGCCATGTCCGGCGACGGAATAGCCACGCAGGGCGGTTGCCGCCGGGTTTTCATAGCTGGCGTCAAAGATGTTTTCGACCCCAAACCGCGCCGTCCCACCCAGCATCGGATAATTTGCCGACAGGTTAAAGACGAGGCTGGATTTGATCTTTGCATCTTCGATTTTATTGCGCGGGGCGGTATATGTGCCGTCAAACCGCATGTTCAGATCATTCCAGACGTAACTGTCGACATATCCGGTAAAGCGGAACGGCGATGGAATGCGGTTATTGGGAAGCCAGCTATCAAGATCACCGTCTTCGTTGGTGTCATAGCGCCCTTCGACGTAGGATGCCAAGGCGCCGACAAAGGTGTCTTCGCTGATGTCGTATTCGGCACTGAGTTCGGCGCCAAGAATGCGTTCTTTTTCCTGACTGAGCTTGTTGGTTGACGAATCAAAGTTATCACCGCGCTCATTCGTACTCATGTAAACAGCACCGGTGGTGCGAAAATCGGTCCCGGCATAGCGTGCGGCCAGTTCATAGGTTTTGACCTTGGACGCCTCAACATCGATATCGGCGAAATCAAGCGGAATGCCGGTCAGTCCGGCCCGGCGGGTATAGGCCCCGACATCAGGAACAGAGAAACCTTCGCTATAGCTCAGCGAGGTATCAATTTTATCAGTCCAGTGCACCACTGCCGATGCATTATAGGTCACCGCATCATAGGTCGTGTTGCCGCCAACAAAATCGGCTGTTCCGAAATAGGCCTGCCCGACACCGCCGACATAGCGCATATAGTTCGGGCGGGTGAAATCCTTGACCGTCAGATCATATTTTTCATAGCGCACCCCACCCGACAGATCGAGATATTCGGTCACCGGTGCAGACAATTGCGCAAAGACCGCTTTGCCATCCTGCGTCATCGGCGCGCCAATATCGCGCCCACTGACCGTGCGGTATTTGACATCATCATATGTCAGGTCCCCGCCCCAACTAACCGTCATGCCGTCATAGATCATATCAAGCGACGTATCAGTCGAAAGTTTCACCCCAGTTTTCACCGTATCGATCAGCGACTGACCCAGCGGGTCTTCGGTTGCGGGGTTACCGGGCAGTGCCACCAGTGCAAAGTTATAGGTCGCGTGATATTGCGCGCTCGCGGCCTGTTTATAGCTGTCATTGTAAAACAGCTTAAGATCGCCAACGCCAAGCTTGCCAAAGTCATATTCATATCCGGCGGTGAAATACTGGCTTTCATCCTCAAGCGGCTGGGCATTATACGGCGCGTTATAATCAACTGAAATCGGATCGGTGGCCAGATCAGGATAATATTCAATGTCCTGACGAAACCGAACAACTTCGCCCGACAGAAACAGGCGATGCCCATCAGCCAACGTCAGGCCGGTTTTTGCAAAAATATTGAGATCCTCGGCGTTGTCAAAACCGCCCTGCCCCAGCATTGCGTCGGACGGCATTTGATTACCATAGCCATCGTAATAGTTTTCCGATTTGGCCCCGGTGATGCTGGCGGCATAATCCACCGCACCAACGCCGCCACTTCCCGACAGGGTCAGGGATGGGGCAAAACTGTCACCAACATCCTCGGTAAAGGCCTTGATATGGCCATCGATCGAAAAGGTGTTTACCCCGGCCTCGCCGGTTTTGGTGATGATGTTGATGGTTGCCCCCGTGGCACCATCGCCGTTCATCGCGTTTGAACCGGGAATGACTTCGATGCTTTCGATCTGGGCGACATCAATCATCGACAGAATGCGGCTTGAATTACGAAGCGGCGTATTGCGCGAAATCCCGTCGACCAGCACCTGAACATCGCGCCCCCGGAATGTTTCGGTACTGCCAATCAGGCTTTGATCATCAAACATGAAGCCCGGCACGGAATTGCGAATGACGTTGGTGATGTCGCTTGTTTTCGCCAGTTGGGCGTCAATCTGATCGCGACCAATCACCACAACGGATGGCGACATCGATGTGATGGAACGGCGCGACCGCGTGGCACTTACGACGATGTCAGGAAGGACCATCGAGCTATCTGTTTGCTGTGCCGCCAGTGGGAAAACCCGCACGCTGTCTTCGGTAATGAATTCAAAGCTATGCCCGGACCCTGCCAGCAAAGCCGTCAGGGCGGCTTGTGCGTTGAACTCCCCGCTGACCGACGGGCTGTTAAGCCCCGAAAGGTTGCCCTGAACAATCAGTTGAAGACCGAACTGCCCAGTCAATTGATCAAGTGACGACCGTAGATCCCCAGCAGTGATCGCCACCACTTGCGGTGTGCTTGCACCAGATTGCGCAGATGCGTTTGGTGTTGAAATCCCCAGCACGGCGGCAACCAGCGCACTGGTACCCAGCATGCGTGCTTTTGTCATTTTCGTGTTTTTCACGCGTTTTCCCCAAGGCCAGAAATAATAATGCAACTCACTATTATCCTCATGACGCATGGGGACGGGTTTTGAGGATGTCGGTTATGCTATTTTTTTGAAATTATTTTGAAATTATTTCGAAGCCACCCGGGAAGGATTGCTTTTTAAGTGCGTAAGCACCGAGCACTGCGGCAATCGCACTTTGCGGTTTGTTGAGGTCAAAGCTGCCGGTGACATAGACATCATCCAAAAGCGGATCAAGAACATAAGTTTCATCGGCGATCAGGGGGGTGATTTTTGCCAGAAGTTCTTCAAGTGGCATGTCTTCTGCGATCCATCGCCCATTGCGCCATGCGGCCAACCGATCAATGCTATAAGCGCCATAGCGCATATCGCCCTGTGTGCCCTGCCATGCGGCGTGTCCGGCGGACAGTTGCGCCAACCGAAGGTCGCCGCTTAGAACATCAACCACACCTTCGCGGACCTCGACCCGTGGATGACCCGCCCAGTTTGACGCGGCAAATTCCGTACCCACCGCACGCGCCACCAGATCACCGACACCAACGCGAAGCGGACGTGATGCGTCCTTTGCCACCTTGATATAAATACCACCCTGCAGCACCGTGATATCGCGGAACTCCGGCGTATAATCGATGTTTAACCGTGTGCCCGGCTCCATCCAGATTTGCGACCCGTCGGGCAAGTCATGGATTTGCGAAATGGCATTGGCCGACTTTTCCGCCATCAGGTCGGGATCAGGGCGCACCGCCCCAAAAACAAACAATGCGACAATCACCATCAAGGTCGCCACCGCCAGGACAGGTCTGAATTTCCGGTTTACCGGACGCATGCCCGGCAACCGTCCCGGCCCACCGCCAAGAGCACCAAGGCGTTCAAGATCATCGCGAATGCCATCAAGATCAGTTTGATCAAGCGCACGCGGCATATCTTTTGACAGGTTATGTGATGATCGGTTTTGATCAACCGCAAGCGGCCCGGCAGGGCCTTTGGCGTCGGCGGCCACTATTTCCATACTGCGCCATGTTTGGCGCGCCCGGTCGAGCAACCCCAAATTTTGTGGCGATGCCGCCAGCCAGTGATCAAACGCAACCTGTTCGGCGCGGTCAAGATCACCGCCGTCAAACCGGACGGCCCAAAAATCGGCAATGTCTTTGTCAGATGTGCAATCGTCGGGATAACGGAATTCTGTCATGGCAATTTTGCGGCCCGGCCTTTGATAAAGTGTCTTATTGGTTAAATGACGTTCGGAACGGGGAAATGAGGATATCGAGGAACAATCCCCTAATTCTCATGACGCGCCAAGACTTCCCGACAATGCTTTAACGCAGTTCGCAAATGCTTTTCCACCATATTACGACTAACCCCAAGCTTTTCTGCCGCCTCGGCCGGGGTCAGATGGTCGCGTTTGCAGAAAAGAAACGCTTCGCGACAGCGTGGCGGCAAACTTTCAACCGCCATTGCAATGATATCAAGTCGTTGACGATCTGAACTGATTTGTTCGGGTGTCGCGTAAAGATCACCGCTGCCCTTCATCTCGGCGATGTAGGCAGGATCGCTAAATTCCAGCGGGTTGCGGCTTTTCCGGCGCAGAACATCAATCGCCAGATTGGTTGCCATACGCATCAAATAGGCCGGCGGGTTTTCGACTTCTTTGGGGTCAACATCCCGGCGGCGCAATTGCACATAAAGATCCTGCAACACGTCCTGACTTTCCTCACGCGTGGGCAGGTATTTTTCAACCTGACGCAGAAGACGCGGATGATATTGTTGGTAAATTCCATCCCAGAAACGGTCACTGGCCGCCATACTCATACACCGGCATAATCAATAATGATAACGGTTATCATTTTCAATGACGGTTATAGTCGATGAGAAACAATCGTCAATCCCAAAGATGAAAGGCCCGCACGTGCGGGCCTTTCGGGCATCTTACCAAATCAGATGATTGGACCTTTTTCTCACCTCAGTCTTCGAAATGACCTGCCGAGGCAAATGGTCCACCTTGATAAATCACTGCCGGGTCATGACGGTCTTCGGCCTCAGAGGCAGCTTCAATTTCCGCACGGAACTGCTCGGAGCTGTCTTGGGGGTTCCATCCCAAAAATGCGGCGTGGTCGTTGCTCCACCATTTGGATGCGTTGTTTGAAACGCCATACATCACCAGATGGCCGGTCATCGGTGCATCAAATACCGCCTTTATCAGCGACATAAAGTCACGCGGGCTCATCCAGGTTGACAGCATCCGGCGATTACGTGGTTTTTCAAAGCACGAGCCGATACGAAGCGACACGGTTTCCACATCAAACTTGTCGTTATAGTAACTCGCCAGTGCCTCGCCATAGCATTTGGTCACGCCATACAGGCTATCGGGGCGCTGTTCGGAGGCCTCATCAAGTTTGGTGGTACGCTTGTGAAAGCCAATGGCATGGTTTGAACTGGCAAACAGGATGCGGGGTTTGCCATTCTTGCGCGCCCCTTCATAGAGGTTATAGGTGCCCAGCAAATTGGCCTGAAGCAGGTCATCAAACGCGGCCTCGATTGAAATGCCACCCAGATGAACGATACCATCGACATCCTTGGTCAGTTCATGCACCGCGGCACGGTCGGCAAGGTCACACTGAACGACTTCCTCGTTCGGGCCAGCCGGGTCCATCGGGGCGAGGTCCGACAGGCGAATGACATCGGCATAGCCTTTAAGGCCTTCGCGGCAGATTTTACCAAGGTTGCCGGCGGCTCCGGTAATCAGCAAACGTTTCATCGTATTCCTCTTTGATATGCGTCTTGATCCGCGATCAATTGCTGCCAAACACAAGGTTGGGCAAGGTCAATGAAATCGCCGGAATATAGGTTGTCAGGATCAGGGCCGTCAGGATCGCCAGATAAAATGGCCAGATCGAGCGCACCGCGTGTTCGATTTTAACCCCGCCAATGGCACAGCCGACAAACAGGCAAGACCCAACAGGCGGGGTGCACAGGCCAAGGCCCAAGTTCATCATCAGCACCATGCCAAACTGGATCGGGTCCATGCCAAACTGCATCGCAAGTGGCAGGAAGATCGGCGTACAGATCAGGATCAGGGCCGCCATATCCATGATCATGCCCGCCACAAGCAACATGACATTGATCATCAACAGGACCATGATCGGATTGTCCGTGATCGCCGTGATGGCATAGGCCAACTCATCAGGTACGCGGTAAAACGCCAGCATATAGCCATAGGCCGAGGCACAGCCGACCAGCAACATCACAAGCGATGTGGTCTTGGCCGATTGTTTGACGGCGGCAATAAACCCGTCCCAACTCAGTTCACGGTAGACAAAGCCGGTAATAATCAGCGCATAGGCAACCCCGATGGCCCCCGATTCCGTCACGGTGAACACACCGCTTAAGACACCCCCGACAATGATCACGGCGGTAAAGAAGCCCGGAATGGCACGCACCGCTGTGCGCCAAACCACCGACCAGCCGGGGAATGGTTGTGACGGATAACCATGCTTGATCGCGACAAGCCACGTCGCCAAGCCCAGCAACACACACATGATAATGCCCGGCACCACACCAGCCATGAACAGCTTGGAAATTGAAATGCCCCCACCAGCGGCCACCGCATAAAGGATCATATTGTGGCTGGGCGGGATCATGATCCCGGCGATGGAGGATGTGACCGTCACGTTGACCGCGTAATCGGCGCGGTAGCCTTCCTTTTTCATCACCGGAATAAGGATCGAGCCAAGGGCGGAGGTATCGGCAACGGCTGAGCCCGAAATACCACCAAACAGCATCGATGAAAACACGTTCACAATGCCAAGGCCGCCCCGGCGGCTGCCGACCAATGCTGTGGCAAACTGCACCAGCCGGTTGGCAATCCCGCCATGAAGCATCAGCTCCCCGGCAAAGATAAAGAACGGAATGGCCAAAAGCGAAAAAGCACTGACGCCAGACCCGATCCGCTGAAACGCAATCAGGGTTGGCAGCCCTTCAAAGAAGAATGCCCCAAGGGCAGCAATGCCAAGTGCGATGGCAACGGGCATGCCAATGATAATACCAATGGCAAAAAGGCCCAGAAGAATGGTCATGCCCATTTATTCAGCGTCCTTATTAAGCAAATCATCGTGGTAAAATTCGGCTTTGGAAATGGCTTTCCAACGGGCAATGATCTTGAGGATATGGACCACACTGTAAAAGACAATCCCCGCCCCGCACACGGCCATCGGAACGGATCGCCAGCCATCGGAAATGTGAATGATCGGCATTTTCTTGGCCCAGTTAAAGGCCACAAGATCCATCCCGCCCATCAACATCCAATAGCCAAACCACGCCATCGCGGCATAGCTTATGCCCGCAACAATCGCCGCGATCTTTGACGGCAGGGCATCGCGAAAGAACGACACGGATAAATGGCTGTTATCGCGCATGCCAGCAGCCGCCACCGGAAAAGTGATCAGGACAATCAGGATCAGCGAAAACTGTTCGACCCAGGTCGGTGTTTCGTTAAGGACATAGCGCCCGAAAACAAGCCAGGCAAAACTTGGGATCAACGCAACAAGGGCCAGACCGCCGATCAGGTTTAAAACCCCGGCAATGCCACCGCCCAGACGGTCCATCAAATTAGTGAAACTGGAAAACATGTATGCGCCGCCAGAATGTGATTAGGGTCTGCACCCAATTGTGATTAATCAGAAATAGAATAAACCAAAGGTCAGCAGCCAGGAAAAACAAAGAAGGGCGACGATGTTATCGCCGCCCCGCTTTTAAACATATGGTTTATTTCTGCGCATCCTGAATGGCTTTGACCAGATCGGCCAGATCCGGATTTGCTTTGGCAAAGTCGTCATAGACAGGCTGCATTGCATCCTGGAAAGCCGCTTTGTCAGCGATTTCGTTGACTTCGATACCGGCATCAATGACTTTCTGCTTGGACTGTTCAGCACGTTCTGCCCAGGCAGCACGCTGTACCGTTACCGATGCATCTGCTGCTTCTTGGACGATTTTCTTTTCATCGTCCGACAGGCTGTCATAAAGCGCCTTATTGATGCACAGGCACTCCGGCAGGATCAGGTGCTGGGTAACTGAGTAGTATTTCGCTGCCTCAAAATGGCCCGAGCTGTCATAGGACGGATAGTTGTTTTCCGCCCCGTCAATCACACCGGTTTTCAGCGACTGGTAAACTTCGCCGTATGCCATCGGGGTTGCGTTGCCACCAAGGGCTGCGACCATCTGAACATACAGATCGTTGCTCATCACACGGAATTTAAGGCCTTTAAGGTCTTCTGGCGTGTTGATCGGGTGCTTGGTGTTATAGAACGAACGTGCACCTGAATCATACCAGCCGAGCGGCTGCAAGCCAGCTTCGATCAGGCCATCGGCAATCTGCTGACCAGCCGGACCGTCCATGACTTTGTGCATGGCATCGACGTTTTTAAAGATGAAAGGCAGCGAAACAACGTTTGCTTCGGGAGCCACTTCACCCAGCGGGCCGAGATTGAATACAGCCCAGTCCAGACCACCAAGACGCACCTGCTGGATCGCATCAGGCTGATCGCCCAGAACGCCGCCGTGGTAAACCTTGGCTTCAAGGTCGCCACCGGATTTTTCATTGATGATCTTGGCAAATTCTTCCATGCCAGTCGAAACCGGATATTCTGGCGGATGAATGTTCCAGCCGCGCCATTCTTTGGCCTGTGCACCGGATGCAAGTGCGACCGATACGGCCGCTGCCGCAATCGTAAGAGTCGTGGTTTTCAAAAAGTTGTTCATTGGAGTCCTCCCGTGACTTTTTGTCGTGGTACGTTAAAGCCTTGTTTTCCCTAAAAGGAACTTTTGTTGTTAGCGAACCTTACAATTTGTCACTTGTAACGACAAGTCCAAGGTTAATTAACAACTAGTCTAATAGTCCCGCCGTCGTTTCCTGCGCACCGATTGTTATTGTGGTGTCACAAATAGCTACCCCGACAGAACCACCTGCCGGGATAACAGGAAGGGCCCGTTAAACCAACGGACCCGCCCCTGACCTAGGCCGCGCGCAAAGCCCCATCGCCAAACGCCTTGCGGATGACCTCCGCCAGCATGTCGTGTTCTTCGACGCTCAGGTCCGTCAATGGACTGCGCACCGGACCGGTATCGCGCCCGATGACGCGCATGCCCGCCTTGACGATTGAAACGGCATAGCCCCGTCCACGGTTACGGATATCAAGATACGGATAGAAGAAATCCATCGTGATCCGGTCCATGGTGGCATGGTCATCACGCGTCAATGCGTCATAGAATTCCAGCGCCTGTTGCGGCAGAAAATTGAAAATTGCCGATGAATAGGTCGTCATGCCCGCTGCCTTATAGGCCTTGGCAAAAACTTCTGCGGTCGGCATCCCACCGATATAAGACAGACGATCGCCCATCGTGGTGCAGACCTTAGTCACCATTTCGATGTTGCCGTGACCGTCCTTGAACCCGACAAGGTTCGGACAGACATCGCACAACTTCGAAAGCGTCTCAGCCGAAAGGATCGAATTATCGCGGTTATAGACAATCACCCCGATATCGACCGCATCACAGACCGCCTTGACCCGTTCATACATACCGATCTGTTCGGCCCCGATCAGATATTGCGGCAACAACAGCAATCCGTCCGCACCGGCCTTTTCACATGCCTGTGCGAGTTCAACCGCCATCGCCGTGCCATAACCGCACCCGGCAATGATCGGTGTATCACCGGCAACTTCCTTGGCCGCACGAACAGTTTCAACAACCTCGGCCGGGGTCAGGGAAAAGAATTCCCCGGTGCCGCCTGCGGCAAACAATGCCGTTGCCGGGAATTGCGACAACCAGCCGACATGTTCGCGATAGGTCGCAAGATCAAGCGCGCCCTGCGCGTCAAAAGGCGTCACCGGAAAGGATAATAACCCGGCGCCAATCGCCTTTTTCATCTCAAGATAATGCATCAACGGTCCTTCAATTCTTTAATACGGCGTAATAACTATGACGAATCTATAAATTCATCATATTACTTTGTCAAACATATTACCAAGATATCTATTCCAACGCAGAATACCTTGAAATTTGCGGTATTTTCAGCGGGTTTAGGGCCATTCTACTTTGGTATGATGACTGAAATTTTACCGTTAATCGCCCGAATCGGATAAATTGGTATGATGACTTTGAGGTCGATTCCCTTTAAGCTCCGTCACCCCGCAACGCCCTGAAGAAACAGCGAAAACAGCGAGAACAACTGGAATGACCAACATCACCGAGGCAAGCCGCATCCTTGCCACCGCCTTTACCGCGCACCAACTGATTGATCCGTTGCCAGCCGATCTTGCCCCCGACTGTTTTGACGCGGCCTATGACATTCAGAATGAAACCCTGAAACAGACCGGCGCCAAACAGGCCGGCTGGAAAATTGCCGTCGCCACCCGCGCGGCACAGGAAAAAATCGGAAGTGACGGCCCGCTGATTGGCCCGCTGCTCGATGGGCGTATCCTTGGCGACGGTGCGTATCTGACCACCAACGACCTGCATTTCCCCAACATCGAAGCGGAAATTGCCGTGGTCATGGCAAGTAGCCCCGCAGCAGGCACCACGCCAGACAGCATCCTTGATCACATCAAAAGCGTGCATCTGGCGATTGAGATCGCCGACCGGCGCTTTCATGAAAAACAAAACCCAATGCAAACTCTGGCTGATTTGAACTCAACCGGCTATTTCGTGCTGGGTGCGGAAATTGAAAACTGGCGCGATATGAACTTTATCGGCGGCACCGTCACCACCAAAAGCAACGGCGAAATCCTTGCGACCAACAGCGATCCCGCTGCCTGGCCGGAAATCTTTAATGGCTTGGCATATCTTGTGAACTTCCTTGCCAAACGTGGTAAGGCGCTGAAACCCGGCGATGTCATCACAACCGGCGCCTGTGCCACTCCAACCATCAGCCCGCATGGCAAAATCGAAGCCATCTTTGACGGGTTGGGAACGGTCACAGCCGAGATTGCAAAAGTCTGATTATTTCAGAACCGCACACAGAACCGACAAAGGCCATGCAGCATTGCCTGCATGGCCTTTTATTTTGATATCTTTGCACGTCTTGCGCGCTGGCGTTTTAGCTTGCCTCAACAAAGCGATGCACCGGCACACCCGGCACATCAACACGCAATGTCACGATCTTGCCCGCATCGGGGAACTCCGCACGTTTTTCCGCGCTGTAATTTTCCTGATGGCTGGTGACATAGAGCGTTTTCATATCCGGCCCGCCAAAGCACGGCATGGTCGGGTTGGGCATCGGCATCGCGATTGACAGCAACAATGTGCCATCCGGGGCAAACCGGTTCAGGTTACCTGCCGACACACCCGCCGACCAATAGCAACCTTCCATATCAACAGCACCACCGTCCGGACGCCCCAGCGTATCATCAAGATCAAGATACCGCTCACAATTGGCAATTGCGCCGGTCTTCGCATCAAAGTCCCAGCGATTGACCCATGGACCACGGGAGTCCGAATGGTACATTTTTGCGCCATCCGGCGACCATGCAAGACCGTTGGAAATCTTGAAACCTGTGATTTTCTCGTCAACGGTGCCATCGGCGGTGATGCGATAGAGCGATGCAATCGCCTGCTTGTCAGCATTGTCATCCATCGTCCCAACCCAGAACGCCCCGTCCGGGCCGATCTTGCCATCGTTGGTGCGGCTGTGAATGCCATCCTCGATCCGCGCCAGTGGCGTGCGCACATCCGTCTGCGGATCAAGGAAAATGATATCCTTGCGCAGTGCGACGATGATGCGGCCCTGATCGGTCAAACCAAAACAGCCCAGTTCACTTTCGAACTTCCACGTCTTGCGCGCGCCGGTTTCGACATCAAGCGCATGAAGCGCACCATCAAGGATGTCAGTCCAATACAGCCGGTTATTCGCAGCGTCCCAGTTCGGGCATTCGCCCAGTGTAAATGTCTCATCAAGCAGAATGCGCGGCTCGTTGAGCCCGCCAGTTACACCTGACATCTGTTCCCTCCCCGGAAATTCATCATATCACATTGACGCCATCCGGTTTGCCGGGGCACCCCGAGCTTGTCAACAAAATTAGCAATTTTTATTTACAGGGGAGCTAACAAGCCGGACGGAAAAAACAGACCGCAGTTTGCCGTCGCGCACCGTGCTTTTGACGCCGCGAAACATAATATACGACCTGATTTTCTAAGATATCCAGCCCGTGTTGCGCGGCGAAATGTCGCCTAAATATCGCGGGCGTGATCGGTGACGCGCTGGCGGGCCTGATGCAAATGATAGCGCATCAAAAGCTCGGCACTATCGCCATCCCCACCGACAATCGCATCATAAATCTGACGATGTTCATTGAGCACTTTTTGCGCACGTTCTTTCGATCCACCGCGCGTGATGTTCAACGCCACCATCATACTTTTGCTCATGACGTCATGCAGGGATGTGAGAATGGTGACAAAGATTTCATTGCCGCTGGCGCGCGCAATCGTCATGTGAAAATCAAGATCGGCCTTGTCGGCGATATCGCCTGCGGCGATGCCATCTTCAAGCATTTTCAAGGCGTTCTGAATGTCACGATGATGGCGCAGGCTGGCACGGTTGGCCGCCATGCGCGCCGTGGTGCCCTCAATCGCAATGCGGGCTTCAAAACAGCGCAACAACCCTGCAACATCACTGACGCCACCAAAGTCGATCAACCCTTGCGGGGGGCGGCGTTTGACAAATGATCCGACCCCTTGGCGGGCATACACCAACCCGTCCGACTGGAGCTTGCGCAAGGCTTCGCGCACAACCGGGCGCGACACGCCAAAGGATGCGCAAATCTCGTTCTCGGACGGAAGCTTGGTCCCCTCGCCCAGATTGCCAGAAACAATCTGTTCCAAGATCTGACCATAAAGCTGGTCTGCAAGTTTTTCACGCTTTTGAAGTTTGAGTTGCAAACCGTTCATCCCCCGAACCACCCCTATTGAACTTGTTATCTTGTCATTTTCACTTGTAAGTTTTATCGGCAAATGACAGGCGGGTAAAGGGCCGTTCGTACCGATCAATCCACCAGTGAATAATCACGGTTTGGCGCAACACCGATATCATCGTCATCAACAAGACCACTGTCGGGACGTTCAATCAGGCTTGGGGTCAGTGTCATAGCACCAATCAATGTTTCATTTTTATCAAGAACCATCACATCGCCAAGTTCCTTGAATTCGGGATGATTATGGACATTGGGCACATGTGATACCGGCTCGACACAGAATGTCTTGCCGTCTTCGGGGATGTAAAATTGCAGGTTAGATAAACTGTCACTGGCCGACAGATGCAAACGATACCCCGCATTATCCCACATCATTTCGGCCTCGCCCTCCCAGCCGGAATAATGCACATCCAGCCCCATATGATGGCGGATCATTTTACCGTCGGAGAAATCCCGACCAAGGTCGATCACGGTGCGTGTGGTCGGCAACATATCGTCGTCAGTGGAAAAACAATCAGCCGCGACAAATGCGACCGATGCGTCCTCGCCACCGGGGAACCACGGGTGCAATCCGATGCCATAGGGCATGGGCGTTCGGCCAAGATGACGCACACCGATTTCAATCGTCACATCGTCCTGCGTGACTTTGAACTCCTGCCAGGCAACATAGACAAACCCGCTGCTGGGATCGTCATGCTTGTGATTGAGCCGCAAGGTATCGACGGTCGGGCGTTCGATTTTCCACTCTGATCCACGACCAAACCCGTGAATGGCATGCGGGCTGGGCGGGCGGTTGGCCGGGACATTGACAATCCGGCCATCAAATTCAAACTGCGAAAATGCCAGTCGATTGGCAAAGGGCACCATCGGGAAACAGCCCAAAGAAGACGGGTTTCCAGATTTAAGCGCCTGATCGGTGACCGGACGCAACAGGTTGATCGTGCCATTACCATCGGGACGCACCCAGTCGATCCGCGATATCGCACCACCTTGTGGCACGATCCCGATCTGGAAAGGTCCACTGTTCCAACGATATTCCGGCGCGTCCCTTTTGGACATGGCAAATGCCTTTATTCTGTTTAAAAATCATATGATGACTTTACATCACCAACAACGTTCGACTATTTGAAGATGGTAAAACAAATCACGCCAAGCAAAGATTAACGTCAGACCGTCATTTTACATCCGGTTGTCTTTACACCGGATTTACCGGACACGCAAAATGAACAAGACCCGTGCGTCAAACACGCCCCGCAAAGTTTCGCTGACCGAAAAGGTCATTGCAAGCCTGCGCCATGAAATTGAAAGCGGCCAGCGCGAACCGGGCAGCAAACTGCCGACCGAACCGGTCCTGACCCAGACATTTGGCGTCAGCCGAACCGTGGTCCGCGAAGCCATCGCGGCACTTAAGGCCGATGGATTGCTTGAACCGCGCCAAGGGGCCGGTGTGTTTGTCCTCTCCCCCGAACCGCGTGGCGATGACAAATCGATTTTTGCAGTCGACTACGCACAGGTATCTGACGTTCTCGAAGTCCTCGAACTGCGCATGGCGGTCGAGATCGAGGCCGCTGGCCTTGCCTGCACCCGAAGCTCGGCCGCACAGCAGGCAAAAATCTATGAAGCCATGCAAAAGATGGAAGATGCCGCCACCCGGGGCGAACCAACGGAACTGGCCGATTTTGAATTCCACCGTGCGATTGCCGCGGCCACCAACAACCGCCGTTATGCCGAGTTTCTTGAACATCTTGGCGACAAAACCATCCCGCGCGCGCAGCTTCGCCGCCGCCCGCCCGAAGTCGAAGATCAGAAAAACTATATGCAGATGATATTGGGGGAGCATCGCTGCATCTATGATGCCATTGCAACGCGTGATGATGACAGTGCGCGCAAAGCAATGCGCGCCCATCTTAGCCAAAGCCAAACCCGCTATCAGAAACTTCTGACCCAGCGATAAGGCTGCACTCCCAAATCCAAGTGCTCAGGAATGGGGTAGCTTCAGATAGCGCAGTTAAGCTTCACCAAGGGCATTGGAAAGTTCCATCATATCGGACAGCACAATATCCGCCCCGGCGTCATAAAGCCGGGTGGCTGCCCTTGCCCGATCATCGGCATAATGGCCACCGCCAACAAAGCCGATGCATTTCATGCCCGCAGCAACGGCCGCCGTCACACCGGCAACGGAATCTTCAACAACAATAGCCTGATTGGGAGCATACCCCATGTCATCGGCGGCATATAAAAACAGGTCCGGTGCCGGTTTGCCGTTGGCAACAAAGTCGGCACTGTAAATCCGCCCGTCAAACCACGGACCAAGTCCGGTGACATCCATGGTTTTTCCCAGACGTTCGATGGAACTGCTTGATGAAATGCAAAATCCAAGCTGACGTTTTTTCAACGCCGCCAGAACGCTATCAATCCCGTCGATTTTAACAAGTTCATGATCATAGCGGGCAAACAGCAGGTCATAGTAAAACGGCTTGAACTGATCGCGAATGTCCTTGCCGGTTTCATCGCGAATATGATCAATCGGGGCTGAACTTGACCGCCCGGTAAAGCGGGCGGCGACTTCCGCCAATGTCAATGGCGCGCCAAAATGGGCAAGCACATCGACAAGTGTCGCAAGCGAGATCGGCTCGCTGTTGACAAGAACGCCGTCGCAATCAAACAGAACGGCATCACAATCAGCAAACAGCTCTCGGATCGCTGCCCCCGAAGGAACAGATCCACTTGCCTGATCGTTTACAGTCTCGTTTCCAGTACCGTTTCCAGTCTCATTTTCTGAGGCCATGTTAAACCTGGCTTGTTACATTTATATGATTGCCATCAGCCTATCGAATGATCCGATTAACCGTCAACAAAAATGAACATTTGACCATTAACTGAACTTTTGATCAAATCAGCTGCCAAATGCCAAACCAAAAGAATAACCGGCGGCCGTCAAAACGTCTGTCAGCCGGGAAAAGCGGAGGAAAAAGACCCACATGAGCCACAACGAAACCCGTTTTATTGGTGTGGATGTTGGCACCGGAAGTGCGCGCGCAGGTGTCTTTGATACCAATGGCAAGCTGCTTGGAAGTGCAGCCCACCCGATTGCCATGAACCGTCCAAAGCCCGATTTTGTCGAACAGGATTCGGAAAATATCTGGCAATCCGTCTGCCAATCGGTTCGTGATGCCATGGCCCAATCGGCCTCCTCCGCCGACCAGATTGCCGCCATCGGGTTTGATGCGACCTGTTCACTGGTCGTCCGCGATCAGGACAACCGCCCGCTTGGCGTGACCCCGAATGGGCCAGATAACTGGGATGTCATTGTCTGGATGGATCACCGTGCGGTGCGCGAGGCTGAGGAATGCACCGCCACCGGGTCACGGGTCCTTGAATATATCGGTGGCACCATGTCCCCGGAAATGGAAGTGCCCAAACTGATGTGGCTTAAACGCCACCACCCTGATCACTGGAACAAGATGGGTGCGGCCTATGATCTGGCCGATTTCCTGTCATTTCGCGCAACCGGCAACACCGCGCGGTCATGTTGTACAGTAACGTGCAAATGGACCCACCTTGCCCATCAGGATGATCCTTGGGATCGTGACTTTCTGTCGGTTATTGGCCTTGATGATTTCAACAAAAAAACCGGGATCGATACCAAGGCGCTTGCGGTTGGCGACCGGATCGGCACGCTGTCGCAACAAGGTGCGAATGATCTTGGTCTGACGACAAATTGCGTGGTTGGGGCCGGATTGATTGATGCCCATGCCGGTGCACTTGGCACACTTGGCGAATATCTTGATGGCAACCTTGATCAGCATTTTGCGATGATTGCCGGTACATCAACCTGCCACATGGCACTATCATCCGAACCGCGCTTTATTAAAGGCGTCTGGGGGCCGTATTTTGGTGCGATTGCACCGGGGCTTTGGCTGAACGAAGGCGGGCAGTCGGCCACGGGCGCGTTACTTGACCACATTGTTGCGATGCATCCGTTTTCCCATGACATGGGCCGAGACGCGCATAAGCTGGCCGGTGAAAAGCTGTTGCCGATGATGGGGCATCAAACCGATCTGGCGCCGCGACTTCATGTTTTGCCTGATTTTCATGGCAACCGGTCGCCACTGGCCGACCCCGAAGCACTTGGCGTGATTTCCGGGCTGACACTTGATCAAAGCGAAGAAAGCTTTTTAAAGCTGTATTGGGCAACCGCCTGTGCGATTGCCTATGGTACGCGCCACATCATCGATGCGCTAAATGACACCGGATATGACATCACCCACATCCACCTAAGCGGCGGACATACGGCAAGTGCCGTTCTGGTCAAACTTTATGCCGATGTCACCGGATGCACGGTTGTGATGTCTGATTGTCAGGAACCTGTATTGCTGGGGTCGGCCATGCTGGCGGCGGGTGCGCTTGATGATGCCGATGGCATCGACGGCCTTGCAAAGGCGGCACGCAAAATGGCGGGCAACGAAACATCCTACGCCCCCGACCCAACGGCCAAGGCGGACCATGACCGTCGATACGCCATTTTCCACATGATGCACACCCAGCGTCAGGCACTTGACGAAATCAGTAAAAACTAAAGTAAATCCGGGGTATTAGGCCCCACGGGTTGCTCATTGATCCTCCGGCCTATCCAAAAGCTGCTTGACGGCTCTTTTGGATAGGGTCAAAACAAAAGGGCCGATGCGTTTGCATCGGCCCTTTCTTTCGCACGCGCAACGGCGGGGTCGGGGGATCATGCAGATTTAAATATCTGCACCGTCACGGCGCGATGCCTTTCAGGGCCGGTCTTAATAAGACCGGCCCTGAATTTTATTCAGCCGGATGTTCGTGGGCAGCCTTGACATCACCGCGTTTCGAACGGCTTTTGGCAAAGGTCCCGACAATCAGCACGAAGAACAGCGGCACGAAGAAGATCGCAAGCAACGTCGCCGCAATCATCCCGCCCAGCACCCCGGTGCCAACTGCAACACGCGCAGCCGCACCCGCACCGGTACTGATCGCCAATGGCACAACACCAAGTGTAAAGGCCATCGACGTCATGATGATCGGACGCAGACGCTGACGTGCGGCTTCGACCGTTGCCTCAAGAAGCCCCATGCCCTGATCGTAAAGTTCGCGGGCGAACTCGACAATCAGGATGGCGTTCTTGGCCGACAAACCAATCGTGGTCAGGATCGCAACCTGGAAATAAACGTCATCTGGCAACCCACGCAGCAAGGCTGCGATCACGGCACCAAGAACGCCCAAAGGCACGACCATCATCACGGAAATCGGGATTGCCCAGCTTTCATACAAAGCAGCCAAGCACAGGAAGACGACAATCATCGACAGCGCATACAATGCCGGTCCCTGCTCGCCTGCTTCGCGTTCCTCATAGGACAGTCCCTGCCACTCAAGGCCGATACCGCCCGGAAGCTTGGCAACCATTTCTTCCATCGCCAGCATCGCATCGCCCGATGCCACACCCGGAGGTGCCGATCCCTGAATGTTCAGCGACGACAAGCCGTTAAAACGTTCAAGACGGGGTGAGCCATAATCCCACTGGGTCGACGAGAATGCCGAGATCGGCACCATTTCGCCCAAGCCGTTGCGGACGTACCAGAAATCAAGATCTTCCGGCATCATGCGGTATTTCGCATCTGCCTGCATATAGACCTTTTTGATCCGACCGTTTTCGATGAAGTCGTTGACGTAGCTCGACCCCCACGCTGCTGCCAGCGTACGGTTCACATCGGCCAGATCAACGTTAAGCGCACTTGCCTTTTCCTGATCAATATTGATCTTGAACTGCGGCATGTCATTGAGGCCGTTCGGACGAACACCCACAACGCGCGGATCCTGTGCCGCCATCCCCAGAAGCTGGTTTCGGGCCGCCATCAGGGCGTCATGGCCAATACCGCCACGATCAACAAGCTGCAGGTCAAAGCCGTTTGCCGTGCCAAGTTCAACAATGGCCGGCGGCGCAAAGGCAAACACCATTGCCTCACGGATTTGAGCAAACGCACCATAGGCACGGCCAATCACCGCACCAACAGCCTGATCAGGACGCGTACGTTCCGACCAGTCCTTCATGTTGACAAAGGCAATACCGGCGTTCTGACCACTCCCGGCGAACGAGAAGCCTGCAACGGTGAAGATACCGTTGACGTTTTCCTTTTCCGCTTCCATGAAGTGGGTTTCGAGCTTTTTGAGCACGCCAACCGTACGTTCCTGCGAGGCACCAGCGGGAAGCTGAACCATCGAGAACATGATGCCCTGATCTTCTTCAGGAAGGAACGATCCGGGCAGGCGCATGAACAACGCCGCCAGACCACCAACCAGAATGACATAGACAAACAGATAGCGCCATTTGCGGTGCACGACATGGTCTACACTGCCCTGATAGAACCGGTTGGTCTTATCAAAGCCACGGTTAAACCAGCCAAACGGACCTTTCTTTGCGCTCGGATCCGCGTGCGATGGTTTAAGCATCGTCGCACACAATGCCGGTGTCAGAACAATTGCCACCACAACCGACAGTGCCATAGCCGACACAATCGTGATGGAGAATTGGCGATAAATCGCCCCCGTAGACCCGGCAAAGAATGCCATCGGTACAAACACGGCTGAGAGAACCAGCGCGATACCAATCAAGGCACCGGTAATCTGACTCATGGATTTCCGCGTTGCTTCGCGCGGCGGAAGCCCGTCTTCATGCATCACACGTTCGACGTTTTCGACCACAACAATCGCGTCATCGACCAGAAGGCCGATGGCCAGAACCATGGCAAACATGGTCAGCGTGTTGATCGAATAGCCAAACGCAGCAAGAATACCGAACGTACCCAGCAAAACCACCGGCACCGCAATCGTCGGGATCAGGGTTGCCCGCCAGTTTTGCAGGAACAGGAACATCACCAGGAAGACGAGAACAATCGCCTCAAACAGGGTGTGAACCACCTCCTCGATCGATACTTCGACGAACGGGGTGGTGTCGTACGGATAGACAATTTCGACACCCGCCGGGAAGAACGGTTTGAGTTCTGCCAAACGGGCTTTGACGGCCTCGGCGGTATCAAGGGCATTGGAACCGGTAGCAAGGTTGATCCCGATACCGGTTGCGGACTGCGCATTGTAGCGCGCAACAACCTCATAGCTTTCGCCACCGATTTCAATGCGGGCAACGTCGCCAAGACGCACCTGCGATCCATCGGTATTGACCTTCAGCAGGATGTTGGCGAATTCATCAACCGTTTGCAGTTTGCTTTGTGCGGTGATGGTCGCGTTGATCTGCTGACCGGGGACGGACGGCGCACCGCCAATCTGACCGGCGGTGACTTCGGTGTTCTGCGACTGGATTGCCGAACTGACGTCCGAAACCGTCATGTTATAGGAAATCATCTTGTTCGGATCGAGCCAGACGCGCATCGCGTGCTGTGCGCCAAACACCTGAACCGAGCCAACACCATTCACACGGGCAAGCGGATCTTCGACCGTGGAGACCACAAAGTCAGACAGATCTTCAGCCGACATCGACCCGTCGCCCGATACAAAGCCAACAACCATCAGGAACGATCCCGATGATTTGGTAACCGTGACACCCTGCTGCTGCACTTCGCTTGGCAGCGACGACATCGCCCCTTGCAGTTTGTTCTGCACTTGAACCTGTGCGATATCGGGGTCTGCTTCGGGTTCAAACGTCAGTGAAATAGACGCCTGACCGTTGGCCGATGAGTTCGAAGACATATACCGCAGATAATCGATGCCGTTCATCTGCTGTTCGATCACCTGTGTGACCGTGTTTTCGACTGTCTCGGCGGACGCACCCGGATAGTTTGCCGAAATCTCGACAGATGGCGGTGCAATAGACGGGTACTGCTCGATGGGCAATTGCCACAACGAAAGTCCCCCCGCCAACATAATCACCAAGGCGATAACCCAGGCGAAGACAGGGCGGTCAATAAAGAATTTTGCCATTGAATACGTCCCTATTCGGCGGCTTTGGCGGTGTCATCGGCGGGTTTAGCCGATCCATCGTCGGCGGCAGTCTCGACCGGCTGCGGCGCGACAGCGGCACCCGGTCCAATGCGTTGGATACCGTCAACAATCAGTTGATCGCCATCTTCCAGACCAGCAGAAACCAGCCAGTTTTCACCCTGCGATTGTTCGATCTGAAGGTCCTTTGACACGACTTTTCCATCGACAGCGACATAAGAATATGCCGTGCCATCAGGACGGCGCATCACAGCTTTCTGCGGGACGAGGAAGGCCCCTTCAAGACGCCCCTGACGCACCTGACCACGAACAAACATGCCCGGCAGAAGTGTGCCATCCGGGTTCGGGAAGACTGCGCGCAACCGAACGGTGCCGGTGGTTTCATTCACCGTTACGTCAGAAAACTGCAAAGTTCCTTTTTGCGGATATTCCGCACCGGTCGCATCAATGATCAGTGACACTTCGATATTACCGGCATCGACACCCTTGATCCGGCCGTTTTTGACAGCCTGCTTGATTTTAAGCAGACGGCCACCGGCCTGCGTCACATCGACATAAATCGGATCAAGCTGGGTAATCGTGGTCAGTTTGGCGGCCTGATTGGCGGTCACCAACGAGCCTTCGGAATAATCCGATGAACTGATCTGACCGGAAATCGGTGCGGTCACCGTCGTGTATGCAAGATCAATCCGGGCCTGTTCAAGCTCCGCACGGGCGGACGCAACTGCGGCCTTGCCCTGTGCCTCGGCGGAAACCGCGTCGTCATAGGTCTGACGGCTGACCGCCTGGGATTTCACCAGCGGGTCATAGCGCGTACGGGTTTTAACAGCCTGATCAAGACTTGCACGCTGGCGCGAAAGTTCTGCCTGTGCGGCATCAACCCGGGCCAGATAAACATCCTGATCAATCATATAAAGTTGCTGGCCGGCTTCAACGATACCGCCTTCGGTAAAGTTGCGCTCCTTGATGATGCCATCAACCTGCGGACGGATGTCCGCCTTACGGAAAGCAACGGTACGGCCCGGCATTTCTTCGACCAGCCCGACAGTCTGCGCTTCAAGGGTTACGGTGCCAACCGGTGTTGCCTGCGGTTGCGCATTGGCCTGTTGCTGACCACCTTCATTTTGCTCGCTACAAGCAGCTACCATAAGGGTAAGCGCTGCGACGCTCGCAAATTTTAAACAAGTTCGCATGGACAAATTGCTGTTCCTTCTAAGTCCCGTCAGCAAAGCATACCACGCGCTTTGCCGTTGCATTTCAAAATACTGTACGGTACAGTACACATTGTGCACTGCACGATCAAGAGCCAATAACAAACGAATTGGAAACGATGAAAGAAACATCGGAAAAGCAAGAAAACCAGTCCTCTAGAAGGTCTGCACGCCGCCGTGCCATGATGGACGCGGCATGGGAACTCCTCCTTGAAAAAGGGTTCTCTGGTGTGACGCTTAATGACGTTATTTCCCGTTCTGGCGGTTCGCGCACCACTGTGTACGAAGCTTTTGGCGGAAAGGATGGCTTGCTCGCTGCCGTGATGGAAGAGCAATGCATCGAGTTTTCCGCAGAGCTTCATATTTCGCTTGAATCCGATCTCCCTCCCCGTGACGCCCTGACAGACTTCGGTAAAAAACTGGCCAAAAAGATACTAACCGAGGAAGCCATTCGCTTCACGCAGATTCTGTTTTCTGAAGGCCAACATTTTATACCTTTGGTTGAGAAGTTTATGAAAGTCGGCCCCGATAGCACGCGGGCACGCCTGTCCCGGTATCTGCGACGCCAACATGACCTTGGTCACATTGTGGTTGATGATCCGGTTCACGATGCCGAATTGTTCAATGCGATGATCATTGGCGACTGGCAAAAACAGATCCTCAAAATGATTGATCCCCCAACATATAGTAACGCCGAGATCGAAAAACGCGTTTTACGTGCGGTTGAGGTCTTCTTATGTGGTGTCGGCAGTGAAAATTACCGCAAAACAGCGGATGATAAAAACTGACCATCCCCTGCTGGTCAGCGACTTGATATCCCCGATCCTAAAGCCCCCCTCCTGACAGCATCCTGTCAGCATCCTGTCAGCATCCTGTCAGTTAGAGTGATCCGTTGCGCAATATCTGCCCTATGATTACCAAAATTGAGGTAAACGTTAGGGCAACGCTTTTGGGCCGGTATGGACACCCTTCATGCCACGCCAGCCCTGCAAACCCCGGCAACGGGCCCGCAACGGAGATATCTGCATGCGCATTCGTACGGCTTTTTCATTGATTGGCTTATGGGCACTTTCCCTGCCTGCCTTAACAGTGCAGGCACAGGCCATCACCACCGATAAAGCACGCGATGTCATGGATGCCATCCTGATGCAAAGCGGCATTTCAGCAACCCTGTCGGATGCCACGCTCACATCCGATGGTGCCGCAGCGCTGACCTATGATGACATCTCGCTGGGCCTGAGCGGCTATTCCACTCCGCGAACGCTAAGCATGAATGGCGTCCATGTCACTGTCCGTGACACAGATCAGGCCAATCAGGTCGATCTGGACATCAAACTGCCCGAACGCGCAAAAATGAATGCCGAGGCAACCTCGGACCAACGCGATCTCACCATGCGCAATGCCGGTGGGTATCTTCGCTGGGACACCGTGAAAAATGCCCCGGTAACCTTTGACGGGTTTGCCGACTTTTTGATTGGTGATGAACCGGTCACGCGCAAACACTGGCTGATGAACGGCCTTGTGCTGCAATGGCTGCCCCAACAAGCCCGTGTTTCGTGGCAAAGTGCGGAATGGACCGGGGCAAACCGGGAAAAGCGCGGCTCGTCCAAGGCCGCCAGCCTGATTGTCTATCCCGGCGACAACGGTGAAACCCACCTTGATTACGCCCATGATGGCTTATGGCTGCCCAGCCTTTTGCAGCCGCGCACCGTGCGCATCAAAAGCAGCAGCGAAGGCCTGCCCTGGACCGAGGCCAAGCCGATCATTGAAAAAGGCTTCCTTGATATGCTGACCGGCACCGCCCCGCGTATGGCCCGCAAGCAAATCGGCAATGCGCTTTGGCAAAAGGCCGCCGATAATGGTGCCCCGGTCAAAATCGATGAATTTTATATTGAATCACGCGGTCTTGAGGCACTTGGCACAGGTGAACTTCTGGCCCAACATGCCGCCCGATATGGCTTTACCGGCGAAATGGACTTCAACCTTCTGGGCAAGGACCTTTTGCAAAATTTGATTGGCACCCCTGAAAGCCCGACCCTTCTGGGCGCGCTTGTTCCATTTGCCGTCAATGGACTGGCATCGGGCGAACCAGGCCCCGGCGGCACGACGCAGTATGGCACGCGGCTTCTGGCCGATGGCCGCATTGTGGTGAATGGTGTTACGGTCTATCAGGCGCCAAATGGTGGTTAAGACAGAGCCCACCATGCCCCCGTTCTCGCCCGGCCCATGCAACCGCATTGTGATCTATTGCAAGAATATTGATGCGATGGCGCAGTTCTATGCCGATCACTTTGGCTATCAGCCCTCCCAAAAAGACGGGGATCGAATTCTTGAACTGATCGCACCTGATGGCGGTCTCATCCTGATGCTCCATCAGGCGGGAAAGGGACAGCGCAACGGCCAGTCGCTGATCAAGCTGGTATTTGACGTGCGCGACGTCGAACATACCCGCAGTAATTTGCTGGAACGCGGCATCAAGGTCGGGCCACTCCATCAGGCAGACGGCTATTGCTTTGCCAACATGAAAGACCCGGCGGGCAATTCGGTTTCGATCTCAAGCCGGGCGTTTGCGTAACGTGTAAGCGCATTTCAATCATACATCTTGTTGACGCCCCCACCGGAACTTCGCATGATCCGCAGACGAGACTGGCCACCAAAAGTGCCGGTCCACGCAAATCAGGGAGTTTCTCAGAATGAAGATCAATAAAACCGGCCTCCTTTCCGGACTGGTCGTCGCCGGTAGCCTTTTTGCATCAATCAGCAGCGCATCGGCCGACACCATCAAGGTCGGCATCGCCAACTTTGGCGAGCATCCGCAGCTCAATGCCGCGATTGCGGGCTTTAAGGAAGCCATGGCCGAAAACGGCTTTGTCGAAGGCACCGATGTCACCTATTCCGAAAGCCACACCAACTTTGACGCATCTCTGGTGCCCCAGATGATCACGAAGTTGCAGGCCGAAAATCCAAAACTGATCTATACCGTAACCACCCCGGTTTCCCAGATCGCCAAACAGATTTTGGCCGGTTCAGACATTCCCATCGTATTTTCCGCCGTAACCGACCCGGTTGCTGCCAAGCTTGTCCCGTCGTGGGACGCTGGTGACACCAACATGACCGGCGCTTCGGATCTACAGGACATCGCAGCAGTTCTCGAATTCACCCGCAAACTCCTGCCCGATGCCAAACGTCTTGCCATCCCCTACAACCCGGGTGAGGCCAACGACGTTGCCCTGCTTGAAAAGGTCAAAGAACTCGCACCGGCCGCCGGTTTTAGCGTCGTTTCGGTTGGCATTGATAACGTCAATGACATCTTGCAACGCATCACATCGGTCGCGGGTAAGGCCGATGTCATCTATACCCCGGCATCCAACCTGATCCAGCCTGCGATTGCAGCCGTGTCGGCTGCTGCCCGCCAGATCGGTGTTCCGATTGTCAATTCTGACAGCTCCGCGGTTGCCAACGGCACCGTCCCGGCCAGTTTCTCGGTCGATTATGGGCAAGTTGGCCTGAATGCAGGTAAAATTGCCGCGGAAATCCTCAACGGCAAATCACCGGCAGACATTCCGCCGTCCGCCCCGACCTATGAAACCCACGCGCCGATGATTTCAAAATCTGCTGCCGCCGCCTTCGGGATCGAAATCCCGGCATCGTTTGACGATTGCGGCTGCATTGTCGAATAATTTCGCCCTGACGTGAACACCCATTGGCGCCGCAAGGGTCCGCCCCCGTCGGCGCCAATGACATTCGGGCATTATGCCATCGCGAATGACGGCACAATGCCCCAAGGAGAAGACGGATGCTTGAAATCCGATCTGCACGAAAAGTCTTTTATGCCGGTCAACCGGATGAAAAAGTCGCACTTGATAACCTTGACCTGACCCTACAAACCGGGGAATTCGGGGTTGTCATCGGCTCAAACGGGGCCGGAAAAAGCACCATGCTCAATGCCGTGTCAGGCGCACTCCCCCTTGATAGCGGCCAAATCGCCATTAACGGCGATGACGTCACCAACACGCCGGTCCATCTGCGCGCCAAACGCATCGCACGCGTGTTTCAGGACCCGATGCTGGGCACCGCGGCCAGCATGACCGTTGCGGAAAACATGCTACTGGCGGATTTGCGCAGTTCCAAACGCACCCTGTCGCGCGGGCTGAATGCCAAACGTCTGTCGGACTATAAGGACCGCCTTGCCGCCCTTGGTCTCGGCCTTGAAAACCGGCTCGACACCAAGGTGGAATTGCTTTCGGGCGGGCAGCGTCAATCACTGTCCCTGATCATGGCGGTCGGTGGATCGCCCGATTTATTGTTGCTTGATGAACATACCGCCGCACTTGATCCGCGCACGGCTGATCTTGTGATGCAGGCCACCGTGCGCGCCGTTGATACCTTTAAACTGACGACATTGATGGTGACGCACAATATGGCCCACGCGGTTGATTACGGCCATCGGGTGATCATGCTTGATGCCGGGCGCGTCAAACTGGAAATCGGCGGCGACGAAAAAGCCAATGTCACCGTGGCAAAACTGGTGGATCATTTTGCGGTCAAGACCGACGCCATGATGTTGGGGGCGGGAGCATAAGATCATGATGGAATTCATATCCTCGACCTTCACAAGTTACGTGGCGTTGGTGCCAGTCACACTCTCGCAAAGCTTTATTCTGGCCTTTGTGGTGATGGGGATCATGATCCCGTTCCGCACCCTGCAATTCCCCGATCTCACCAGCGAAGGCGCCTATCCGCTGGGCGGTTGTGTCTGCGGGGTTTTGATTGCCGCCGGGGTTAATCCGGCATTGGCGATTGTTGCTGCCCTTGCGTGTGGTTTTTTGGCCGGGTGCTGTACAGCGCTTATTCATCTGCGGTTTCGCATCCATACCCTGCTTGCCGGGATCTTGATGATGACGATGCTCTACAGCATCAATCTGCGCATCATGGGCAAATCCAACCTGTCGATCTTTGGCTCTGACACGGTTTACAACTGGGCACCCTTTGTCACACCGGGCTTCCCGGTTAGCAAAATCATCATCGCCGGGCTGATTGGGGCGGGCGTATTTCTCGCACTCAACTGGTTCTTTAAAACCGAAAAGGGCACCGCATTGCGTGCGGTTGGCTCCAACCCGGCGATGGCCGAGGCACAGGGCATTTCGGTCTGGGTATCGACCATTATCGGTGTCGGCCTTGCCAGTGGATTTTCCGCCACAAGTGGCGCATTGATGGTGCAGGCACAGGGCTTTTCCGATGTGAATATGGGCCTTGGCATCCTGATCAATGGCCTTGCGGCCCTGATGATCGGCGAGGCGGTTGTTGGCAAACAATCGGTCTGGCGTCAGTTGCTCGCCCCATTTGTCGGCGCGATCATTTATTATCAGCTGGTGTCGCTGTGTCTGGCGGCGGGCATGCCCCCACCCGATTTGAAATTGGCCACAGGCCTTTTCGTTCTGGCCATGCTGGCCCTGCCCAGCCTGAAACGCGGGCGCGGTGCCGGTGGCACCCCGGCCCGTGAAAAATTCCGCGAATAGGTTTCGCAAGAACATCAAACACATACGACAAACGGCCGCCCGCATGCATAATCTTGCACAATCGGGGCGGCCGTTTGCTTTAACTTGATATCGACTTACCAGCTGTATTTCAGCGTCGCCAGAACCGTCCGGCCATCGCCGTAATACCGGCTGCCAAACGTATTGGACGATATATACTCTCGGTCAAACAGGTTGGTGGCATTGACCGCAACACTAACATTGTCGGTCACCATGTAGCTTACCATCGCATCGGCAACCGTGTGCGACCCGATAGGAACGTCATTGGCGCTATCACCATAACGCGCCCCGACGAAGCGCAAACCACCGCCAAAGGTTAAATCGCCAAATACACCATGTTCGGGGATCGTATGATCAATCCAGGCAGAGGCCGTATGCTCAGGCACCATTTCCGGCCGGTTGCCAATGTTCGCCGTCACAACATCATCTTTGATTTCTGCATCAAGATAGGTATAGGCCAGTGTGAGGTTGGTACGGTCATCAAGCGACACCTTGCCTTCGAATTCGGCCCCGCGTGAGTTGATTTCACCAATCTGCTTATAGACGTAACTCCCACCGCTTAGCTGTGACTGTGATACGTTTTCCTGCGTCAAGTCAAACAGGGCCACCGTGAACAGCGCATCCATCTCAGCAGGTTGATATTTCACGCCGACCTCGTACTGCGTGCCCTCCTGCGGCTTTACGCCCTCTGGACGAGATGCCAGGTTAGAATAAACTGGCTGGAAGGATTCCGAATAGTTGCCGTAAATCGACACTTCATCGGTTGCCTTGTAGGTCATCCCTAAACGCGACGTATATTTGTGATCATCACGCTCAGTCGTTGTACCGCTACTGATCGTATCCGTATCGCTTTGGACATAATCGAAACGTCCACCAACCGTCGCGATCCAGTCATCCGCAATGGTCAGTTGTTCCTGCGCATAAAGACCATATGCTGCCTGAGTAATTTCGGTTTCCGAACTGCTGGTGAAGTTGATGCAGCCAATCCCGCAATAAACTGGATTATACGGATCAATGGCTGTTGCCGTCCCGTTGCGGGATCTCTCGTTATTCTGATCGCGATTGTAATCAATCCCCACCAATGTCTTGCTGTCGAGATTGTCATGGATCGCAGTGTCATACTGCATCTGGTTGTCGATGGCAAACCGGTCAAGCTCACCATAAACCGCAAAGGCATATCGGTCACCTAGAGGGGTAGTATCATTAAGATACACCGTCTCGTAATCCAGATTGACACGTGTATATCGCGCGTTCTGCCGGAATTCGAGTTTGTCGGTAATCTGGTGTGAAAACTCGTACCCGAGATTGGTTTCTTCGGTATCGAAGTTGTTAAAATCCGGTTCACCGAAAAAAGTGTCCCGACTTGTTTCAATTCCGATCGGATAACCATAGCCCAGATTGCTTTCGCGTTTGCTGTAGCTGGTCAGCAACGTCAGTTCCGTTCCGGCCTTGGGCGCATAGGTAAAGGCGGGAGCTATATAAATCCGGTCATCCTGCGAATAATCCTGAGCACGTTCGGCATCCTGCCAAAGCCCGGTCAGGCGATAGGTCCAGTTGCTGTCTTCGGCAACCGGGCCGGTCACATCACCGCCACCGCGCAGATGATTTTCGCCAAACGTGGTAAAGACCTCGCCACTGGCTTCATCTTCTGGACGTTTCGTCACCAGATTGACCAGACCACCGGGTCCATTCATGCCAAACAGGCTGGAGGTTGACCCTTTCAGGATATCAACCTGCTGCAGGCCATAAGGTTCCTGACGTGCTGTCGTGAAGTTATAGGTACGCGACGACAATCCATCGCGGTACGTCGAAAGCAATGAATAGAACCCTCTCAGGCGTACATAATCATATCGCACGTCCGAGCCATATTCGCCCGCCTGCACGCCTGCTGTGTAGGCAACAGCCTGCTGCACATCCTGTACATTGCGGGTTTCCAGTTCCTTCTGCGTGACCACCGACACCGCCGCAGAATCATCTAAAACCGGCGTATCGGTTTTGGATGCCGTGCGGCTGCGATTGGCAACGAAACTGTCGGTGATTGCATCATTCGGACCTGAAAGCTCAACCCCGGTTGCCTCAACCCGCACCGGGTCAAGCACCTCACCATCGGCCGCAGCCCCGGTCTGAAGCGCTTCGATCACCACCGTACCATCGCCGGTCACATCATAATTCAGCCCCGTCCCGCCGAGCAGCACTTCAAGCGCTGTATCCGCCCGCATGGTGCCGGTAACCGCGCGGCCCTCAAGACCTCGCACCAACGCGCCATCCACCGTCACCTGCAACCCCGACTGCACGCCAAACTGCGCCAGTGCCCGGGTCAGCGACTGGGCAGGAATGTCAAATTCATGCTGGTTCTCAAGGCTATTCTGACCGGCCTGCTGTGCCATCACTGGCGTTGCCAACAATACTGGCACCAATGCCGTCGTCATCATCAAAGCACTCGCGACAAGCGCCACGCGACCACGATTGCGCATCGTGGTTGCTCCCCCATTCGTCATTCTTTTGTCTCCGGTTTCACATCATATGCCTTACCTAAATTGAGAATGCAAACGCTTCTCAATTTCGCACACAAAACAAAACGACCGGGGATATGGATTTTTCAAAAAAACTTTCGGAAAATCACTCTTTTCTGGGAAAACCGGCAAAATCCTGCGGCTCGAACCGGGGGAAAGAGTCTCGCCTCATTGGTGAAAAGGCGGTTTTATTGCCTTTTCCGTCACGAGATAGACAGCACGGCTCAGATGATTTTTGCTTATGACGGGGATACAACCAAAACCCACGGCGTTACTTCACGCACCACCGCGTTTTGCGCACGCGCAATTGCGCGCAAGGCCAAGACCGGATCGGTCAGGCGATACACCCCGGTAACAGCCTGCCCGGCAAGGGCTTCATCGCTGATGATGATTGCGCCCTTGAAGTACCCTCGAAGACGATCAACCACATCGCCAAGCGGCTGATCCTGCGCAATCAGTTGATGATTGCGCCATGCCGCCACCTGACCTGTTGGCGTATCGCCGCGCAGAACATTTCCATCGCCGCGCACCTGTAAACTTTGCCCCGGCTCCAGAAATTCCGAATGTGCGACAAGATGGGCGGCGTTATCCACCCGCACCCGGCCATGTTCGACGGCAACCTGTGTCACCCCGGCCCCCTCGGACACATCAAATCCAGTGCCAAGCACGGTGACATCGGCCAAACGAGCCGCAACCTTAAACGGGCGCGATGGGTCTGGCGTTACATCAAAAAAGGCTTCGCCATCCAGCAATTCAACCGCCCGCACGCCATTTTCGAACGTCACACGAAGGGCACTTTCCGGCGCAAGCGTCACCCGGCTGTTATCGGCAAGGGTGATTGTGTTGATCTGCCCGGTGCCCGTACTGTAATCGGCCTGTAACTGGGTGGCAATTTTCGGACCAAACAGGGCGGCAAACAACGATGCCGCCACCGCCAGCCCGCCAAGACCAATACCGCGCCAAGACCCATTGCCACGACGGGCAAAACGCCCCTGTGCCTGAACAACCTTTGCCGCAGTCCCCGGCACGGTATTTTCGACGGGCGCATCCTGTATTTCAGGCCCGGCAACCGTATTTTCTGTATCGGAACGATGGGCCGAACTGGCCGCACGAACTGGGTGGCTATCCTGTCCGGTCAAAACGTCATGTGCCCGCGTGTCATGCAAAAAACGCTGCCAATCGGCGGGATCATCCGCGGTACCATTGCGCGAAGATGTCATCTGCTGCGCGGTCACCTGCCCCATCAATCGGGCCGTCTTTTGGGTTGAGTCCCAGGCACTCTGATGGGCTGGACTTTGCGCATACCAATCATCAAACCGCGCGCGCAGGTCCGCATCATCGGGTGCATCCTGCAACAGGATCAACCAATCGGTTGCGTCTTGTGCCACCCGTTCGCTGGCTGGCTCGCGCGTTCCTGCCATCACGTTACCTTTGCTAGGCTCTGCACAACCGGCCCCATTGCGGCATTTTTCCCCGACACCTTTGTCACGCCATATCCCCAAATGGATGAAGGCCAATTGCCTTTCACGCCGAAAACCCGGCGATGGTCATAGTTGCGCGTCATGGCCATCCCCCCAGTCGTTCGCGACAATGATCAATGCCTTCTGCCACAAGTTTATGGGCCAAGGGAACCGAGACATCTAAAAACAGTGCAATTTCACGCAGTTTGGCCCCGCCAAAACGATGCATTTCGCAGGCAATGCGGGTTCGGTCGGGCAATTCTGCCATGGCCTGCATCACCTTGGCGTAGTCGTCCTTATAAAGCGCGATGGTTTCCGGATCGGGACTGTCGGCCGCAGACGTCTGCACCGCGATGTCATAGTCCGCGCCACCGGTTACACTGCGTTCGCGCGCCGCACTGCGTTTGCTATCCAGTGCCAAGTTCCGCACGATCCGGTACAGATATCCGGTCGCATCCTCAAGGAATCTTCCTTTCGACGCCTCATCAAAGCGCAGCCATGCTTCCTGCACCAGATCTTCGGCCTGTACACGGTTGCCGATGATCGTACTGGCATAGCTCACAAGCGCCGAGCGCTGACGCATAAACAGGGTTAAGGATGGTGAATTTCCGGCCAAGCCGCATCTTCCTTTGGGCGACGCAATCACTGCCTGAACCGGCAGCGATACGAGACTTACCGAAAATGAGACTGATTATCAATATCTATTAATTCCCCATCACAAATGAAACGCTCAGCTTAGGGAATTGGTTACAATGCTCTGCTATAGAAGAACGGATCAAACAAGAAACAACCATCCGGGGGAACCACCGTTGCAAAAAATCAGCCTTGTCATTCTTGCCACCGGCGTTGTCGCCGCAGGCCTTTGGGGTGTTGGCGATTATATGTCGCGCAAGGGCGAAGCACATGGCGATGTGGTGCGCGGTCAATCCATTGCCGAACAGACCTGCCTGCGCTGCCACACCAAATTCGCAGGCGACCCATTGCCCGATCCAGCCATCACCGACGCCCCGGCACTGGCAAGCTTCGGGCAACGCTGGCCGCTGGAAAACCTTGAAGAAGCATTGGCCGAAGGCATTTCCGTATCGCATGACGATCTGACCATGCCGGAATTTACCCTCACCCCCGAAAGCATTGCCGATCTTCTGGTTTACTTCGAAAGCCTGACCGACGCGGCCAACGCCAAGTAAACAGCCTGCCGGGTCGTCCGGCGGCACCGACGTCGCAAACATTGGTCATCGGCCAAATCCTCTCCCAATCGGCTTTTACCCTTGATGACGCCCCGGGCAAGCCAACCGGGGCGTTGACGCGTCTTTTCCGCGTCTTCACGCTGATGTGATCGCGCATAATTAAATCGTACACGATTTACTATTGCCCGATCATTATTTCATCGCTACAAACCATTCATCGCAACAACAGACCGCCAGCGCAGCCGACCCCCGGCGCCCCGGCACAAGGAGAGATGAAATGTTCAATCTGAAAAATCTGGCCAAAGCAGCAGCCATCGGTGCGGGCCTGATGGTCGCACAGGCCCCGGCGTTCGCCGCCGACAAAGACGCCAAACCAACCATTGTACTGGTTCATGGTGCATTTGCCGCCTCCGACAGCTGGGATGGTGTTACCCCGATCCTTCAAGACGAAGGCTATCAGGTCATCAGCCTTGCCAACCCGCTGCGCAGCGTATCTGGCGATGCCGCCTATACCCGCTCCTTGGTCGATAGCATTGCCGGTGATGTTGTTCTGGTTGGTCATTCTTATGGCGGCCCGGTCATCACCAATGCCGCAAAGGGTGCCACCAATGTCAAATCACTGGTTTATGTTGCCTCTTTCGCCCCGGTAAAGGGTGAAACGATTGCTGAACTGGCGGCAAAATTCCCCGGTGGCACATTGGGCGAGGCCCTGGCCGCCCCGGTTCCACTGGGAAATGGTGTGAATGATCTGTACATCGAACCGACCAAGTTTCATGCCCAGTTCGCCGCCGATGTCCCGGCCGAAAAGGCCCGTCTGATGGCAACCGCGCAGCGCCCGGTCACAGACTTTGCGCTCAACGAACCGTCTGGCGATGCCGCATGGAAAGACATCCCGTCGTTCCACATCTTTGGCACGGCTGACAAAAACATCCCGCCTGCCGCCATGGAATTCATGGCAGAACGCGCCAATTCGAAAAAAACGGTTGTTATTGACGGCGCATCCCATGTCGTCATGGTCTCAAACCCCAAAGCCGTCGCCGACCTGATCGTTAAGGCCGCAACCGCCAACTGATCAGCAACACTTTACTTGATACCTCCCGCCTCCCTCAACGATGATCCACTGCGCGCTGCATTCCTGATGCAGCGCGTTTTTTTTGCACGAAGCTGATGGTGCAATTACTGATACGGCTAGGGTCTGAACCCAATTGGGACGCTTGAAATTTATAGTCGAAATGTGATTCACCCTTTGGGAAAGGGAGTTATCACATGGCACGATTTGATTTGAGCGATAAAGAATGGGCGATCATTGCTCCGCTTCTTCCGGTTGACGGTCGGGGACCGAAGCGGCGCGACGACAGAACAGTTCTCAATGGCATTTTTTACATTCTTCGAACCGGCGCGCCCTGGCGGGATCTTCCGGGAAGGTATGGCCCGCCTACGACAGTCTATAATCGTTATGTCCGCTGGGGAGAACGCGGTATATGGCGTGATATATTCGAGGCCCTGGCATCAGAAGCTGAAGATGCCCTTGTCTTTATCGACAGTTCGATTGTGAAGGCTCACCGCGCAGCGGCTGGGTCAAAAAAGGGGAACTGGCAGAAGGTATTGGACGCTCACGCGGCGGCAGGACAAGTAAAGTTCACGCCGCTGTAGATGTACTCGGTCGCCCGTTACGCCTTGCGGTCAGTGGCGGACAACTCCACGACAGCAAGATGATCGACTGCTTCCTGAATTGGTCAAAACCACCATTGGCCATTGTCGCCGACAAAGCCTATGGCAGTGCACGTATCCGTCAAGAGATAGAAGATGAAGGGGCTTTGCCGGTGATCCCCGCCAAGGTAAATGCCAAAAAGCCGATCCCCCATGATGCTGGCCTTTACGCCAAACGCAATCTGGTTGAACGCTTCTTCTGTCGCATGAAGGACATGAGGCGGCTCACTACCCGATACGAAAAGTGTGCAGAAAACTTCCTCAATATGGTCAGGATTTTTGCAATCAGATGTTGGGCCAATTGAGTCCAGACCCTAGGTTTCTGACATCACGGGCGCATCCCCGGCGCATCCCCCTAATAAATGCGTCAAACTTGCCCATATGTCATAGATGACATCGCACCCAAGATTTACATATGCTTGCAGATTGCTGGCGATTTTACTGGTGACTTTTTGTGCCATCCGCACACTGAGCGCCAAAGAAATACTGGTGATCGCAACCAATGACGACTATCCGCCTTTTATCCTGAAGAATCAGAAACACAGCTTTCTGCCCGATCTGTTTGATGAGATCGGCGATCAGATGGGTGTAACGTTTGAATTTCGCTATCTTCCATGGCAACGCTGCGCGCAAGCCGTTCAGAACCATGAAGCGTGGGGCGCAATACCCTATACCCGAAATGAAGAGCGCGACAAAATCTATGACTTTTCCGACCCGATCTATTTTAGCGATTCCAAGTTTTTCGCCTATGACCCCAAGGGCGAAGCACCACAGATCTCCTATCGAAATCTAAGCGACCTTGACGGTTGGACCATCGGCGGCATTCAGGGATATTATTACGTTCCGATGTTTACCAAGGCGGGGTTGGATGTTGATTACGTCCATTCAGAAGAACAGAACATCAAACGCCTGCAACTCGGCCGGATTGATCTCACCCCGCTGCCCAGTCCAATTGGGTGGTATCTGATCAACAAACTGTTCCCACCCGAGGTCGCCAAGAATTTCTATACACTTGAAAAACCGTTGCTTTCCGAGGCATCGTTACACGTCATGGCGTCAAAGAACTATCCCAACAATGCAAACCTTCTGGTGCGCTTCAACGCCGCACTCGCGAAAATCAAGAACAATGGGACCTTTGCAGAACTGATTAACAGGCACGGCTTGGTGCTAAGCTTTTAAAGGCAGGCAGCCTCAATCAATGCTGTCGGTCTTAGTCAACTGTCCCCATCCCTAAACCGATTCTCAAGCACATCCGCTGACATTTGACCAAACTGTCGGCGCATACCGCGCAGGATGCAGTGCAAAGTCATGCCCGGTCACCGAAACCGCAAACGCCCGGATAAAGCCGGGCCTTCGCCATTCGCGGTTGCAAAACATATCCCGAAATTGAATTCTTTCTTGACTTGAACCGATTCAATCCCAAAATTGGTCTGACGTCTGATAACTGACCAGATAAATGGACAATCAGACGATTTGGAAATCAGATAAAGGTGTGATGTGTCGCAATCGGCAGGTGCCACTATTCGACCCATACAAACTTCCGGGCGTCGCGATGCGATCCTTGAATCCCTGACGCACTTCATCGTGCAGTCAGATTTAAAACCCGGCGATCAACTGCCCCCGGAACGCGAATTAATGGCCGGGCTCAAAGTCGGCCGATCCAGCATCCGCGAGGCCATCGGCCATATGCAGGCACTCGGTATTGTCGAAATCAAGCGCGGCTCGGGCACTTATCTCAAACGCCCGGTTTCTGAAAAAACCCTGTATATGCCGCTCTCCATCGCCACCCAGCGTGACGGCCTTTTACAAACCCTTGAAGTCCGCCGCGGGTTGGAGGTCGAAGCCAGCATGCTGGCCGCCAAACGCGCCACCCCCGACGACATCGCCGAAATGCGCACCGCCCTTGATGCGATGGAGGCCGAACATCTTGAGTTCGGCACCGCCGGTCAGGCCGATCTGGTTTTTCACCTGTCGATCTATAAGGCGTCGGGAAACCCATTGTTTGAACAACTTCTGGGCCAGATGCGCGAAGCATTCGAAAGCTTCTTTGCCCAGCCGTTCAACCGTCCTGATTTCGCCGGGGAATCGTTTGAATTTCACCGCATGCTGTTTGACGCGATTGTTGCAGGCAACGCCGAAGACGCCCGCCAGCAAACCCTTGCCATCCTTGAAATCGTCGAACGCGATATCGTGAGAATGTCTGATGAAGAACAACAATAATTCCACCACACCCAAAGCACCCGTCACCGCCCCGGAAAGTGTCGTCGCCTATGACGAAAGCCACTTTGCCAATGCGGTCGTGCCACCGATTTTCCAAAACTCGCTGTTTACCTTCGAAAATTGCGCCGAAATGATCGAAACCTATGCCGGGCGCAAAATCCGCCCGGTCTATTCGCGCGGCCTAAACCCGACCGTGCGCGCCTTCGAAGACAAAATCGCCGCCCTGGAAAAAACCGAAGACGCCCTTGGCCTTGCCAGTGGCATGGCCGCCATCTCATCCGCCGTCCTATCGGTCGTCAAACCGGGTGATCGCATTGTCTCGGTCGAGCATTGCTATCCCGATGCCTATCGGTTTTTTGAAATGTTCCTGCGCGACATGAATGTCACCGTCGAGTATGTCGATGGTCGCGATATTGATGCGGTGCGCGCCGCCCTGCCCGGTGCCAAGATCCTGTATCTTGAAAGCCCGACAAGCTGGACCTTCCACACCCATGACATTGCCGCCCTGTGTGATGCGGCCCGCGATCATGGCGCGGTTTCCATGATCGACAACAGTTGGGCATCGCCCATCTTTTGTCAGCCAGCAACCCTTGGCTGTGACGTGGTCATTCATTCCGCCTCAAAATACCTTGGCGGGCACAGCGACGTGGTCGCAGGCGTCATTGCCGGGTCAAACGACTTTATCGGGCGGGTCCGGTCCAACGTCCTGCCCTATCTCGGCGCGAAGCTGTCGGCGTTTGACAGCTGGCTGTTGTTGCGCGGTTTGCGCACCCTTCCGGCCCGCATGCGCGAACATCAACGCTCCGCCCTGACCATTGCCCAAAGTCTTGCCGACCACCCACAGGTCACCGCGGTCCATTACCCCGGACTGATGACCCCACCCGCACCGGGATTGAGTGGATCGTCCGGACTTTTCTCATTCGAGTTTTCGCCAAAGGTCGATATCCCGACCTTTGTTGACGCGCTGCGCTTTTTCAAAATCGGCGTGTCATGGGGCGGACACGAAAGCCTGATTGTCCCCGCGCTGGTTACGCGGGCGCAAGTGGGCGGACCCAATTCGGCGATGCGCTTTGGCGTGCCGGAAAATCTGGTCCGCCTGCACATCGGCCTCGAAAGTGCCGAAGACCTCTGGTCTGATCTGGCCACCGCAATCGAGGCAAGCCTGAAGTAAGAACACCAAACGTTTAAAAAAACAGGGAACTTCACAATGAACTGGAAAACAACGCTACTGGCGGGTGTGACCTCAATTGTACTGACGGGTCAGGCATATGCCGACACAACCTTGAAGCTGGTCGAAGTCATCACCAGCCCGGAACGCACCGAAACGCTCAAAACCCTTGTCGCACAATACGAAGAAGCCCACCCGGGCGTGACGGTCGAAATCACATCCCTTCCATGGGGACAGGCGTTTGAAAAATTCGCCACCATGGTCTCGGCCGGGCAAACCCCCGACATCGTTGAAATGCCCGATACGTGGTTAACGCTTTATGCCAACAATGGCGCGCTCGAAAGTCTTGAGCCCTATATCAAGGACTGGGACGGCGGCAAAACGCTCAATGACCGCGCGCTTGAGTTTGCCCGCTCTGCCGACGACACCGCCTATATGCTGCCCTATGGCTTCTATCTGCGTGCGATGTTCTATAACAAAAAACTGTTCAAGGAAGCCGGTGTCACCGACGTTCCGGTCACCCTTGAAGATTTCCGCGACGCCGCCCAAAAGGTTTCCGCCCTGCCCGGCAAATCGGGCTATTGCATGCGCGGCGGGCCGGGGGGCCTGAATGGCTGGGTGATGTTTGGCGCCACAGCGGCAGGATCAAACGAATTCTTTACCGAGGACGGACAAAGCACCTTTAATTCAGACGGCTGGCAAGACGGCCTTGAATATCTGGTCGATATTTACAAGGACGGTCTGGCCCCAAAAGACAGCCTGAACTGGGGCTTTAACGAAATCGTCGCCGGTTTCTATTCGGGCACCTGTGCAATGCTGGATCAGGACCCCGATGCCCTGATCGCGATTTCCAGCCGCATGAAGGAAGAGGACTTTGGCGTTACCACCATGCCCAAGGGCCCATCGGGCAAGGCATTCCCGACCATTGGCTATGCCGGTTGGTCGATGTTTGCCAACAGCGAACATAAAGACGAAGCATGGGATCTGATTGCCCATCTTGAATCCAAAGAAAGCAACCTTGCGTGGAACAAACGCATTGGTGCGCTTCCGATCCATGATGGTGCCGAAAGCGACCCGTTCTTTGCCAGCCCGCAATTCGAAGGCTGGTTTGCCGAGCTGTCTGACCCCGATGTCCATCCGACGGTCATGCCGACCCACCTTGAAGAATTCGCCTTCTTTAAGGACAGTCTGGTCATCCGCACCAGTCAGGAAGCCATGCTGGGCCGGATCAGCCCCGAAGAACTCGCCAATCAGTGGGCGGAATATCTGACCGCCGCACAGCAAAAATGGATGCAGGCAAAGCAGTGACTTTGGCAACGCAAACCGGAAAACTCCCCGTCGAAAGACGGGGGGGATTCTCCAAAAAACTTTCCGGTATTCTCGAACCCTATCTTTATGTCTCGCCGGCACTGGTTCTGATCATTGCGGTCATGTTGATGCCGCTGATCCTGGGCCTAAGCTATGCCTTCCGCGACATCCGTATCCTCAATCCGTTTAGCGGCGGCTTTGTCGGAACCGCACATTTTGAGGCCCTGATATCCGATCAGGCGTTTTTGGGCGCACTGGCCAACACCGCATGGTGGACGTTTGGATCGCTGGTGTTTCAGTTTGGCCTTGGCCTTATCTTGGCCCTTCTGCTCAACCGCGCCTTTTTGGGCCGTGGTCTCATTCAGGCGCTTGTGTTTCTGCCATGGGCGGTGCCGACGTTTCTGTCTGGCTTAAACTGGGCGTGGATGTTTAACCCGGTGGTCGGTCCCTTGCCCCACTGGATGACATCCCTTGGCCTGATGGCTGAACCTTACAACATCCTGTCGGACCCTGATCTGGCGATGTGGGGGCCGATCATTGCCAACATCTGGTTTGGCATTCCGTTCTTTGCCATCACCATGCTCGCCGCCCTGCAATCCATTCCCAAGGAATTGTACGAGGCCGCCTCGATTGATGGCGCAACCACGCGCCAGCAATTCATCAGCATCACCTTGCCCTTCCTCGCCCCCACCATCGCGATCACCTTGATGCTGCGCACCATCTGGATTGCCAATTTCGCCGATTTGATTGTCGTCATGACCAAGGGCGGCCCGGCTGATTCCACCCAGATTGTTGCCTCCTACATCTTCACACAGGCCTTCCGCCGACTTGATTTTGGCTATGCATCGGCGATTGCCGCGGTGCTGCTGGTCTTGTTGCTGGCCTATGCGTTGACCGTGATTGCGCTGCGTCATGCCATGACGCACTCAGATAACTAGGGAAATCCCCAAATGACCCTGACCGGACACACATCAACGCGTAAAATGCTCTATTGGGGCAGTCATTATCTGATGATTGCCGCCTTTGTGATCTTTGCGCTGTTTCCGCTTTACTGGTTGCTTAAGGTGTCCGTGACGCCCAACGACATCCTCTATACCGAAGGTGTGCGAATGTGGCCGTCACGCACCACGTGGGAGAACTACACATTCGTTCTGACCCAAAGCAACTTCCCCCATTACTTCATGAATTCCGTGATTGTCGCGGGCACAACGGCGGCGGTGACAACCGTGGTCGCCGCCCTGACCGGCTATGCCTTTTCGCGCTTTGCCTTTCGCGGCAAGGTGATCATCGTCGCCCTGATGCTGATCACGCAGATGTTCCCGCTGGTCATGCTGATTGCGCCGATCTTTAAAATTCTGGCCCCGCTCGGCCTGACCGACAGCCTGACCGGGCTGATCATTGTCTACACCGCCTTTAACGTGCCGTTTGCCACCTTCCTGATGCAGTCGTTCTTTGATGGTATCCCCAAGGACCTCGAAGAAGCCGCGATGATTGATGGCAACACCCGGTTCGAGGCCTTCCGCGCGATCATTCTGCCGCTGACCCTTCCCGGTGTGGCAGCAACCCTTGGCTTTGTCTTTACCGCCGCCTGGAGCGAACTTTTGTTCGCCCTGATGCTGGTCAGCAGTGAGTCCGCGTCAACCTTCCCGGTCGGGCTTTTGTCATTCGTTTCGAAATTCAGCGTCGATTTCGGCCAGATGATGGCTGCTGGCGTGCTGGCACTTATTCCCGCCTGTCTGTTCTTCCTGCTGATCCAGCGGTATCTGGTGCAGGGCCTGACAGCAGGCGCGGTCAAAGGATAAGAGGACCCAAATGGCTTCTATTGAAATTGCAAATGCCCGCAAAAGTTACGGTGCGGTGGATGTGCTGCACGGCATTGATCTTGACATCAGCGACGGTGAATTCATCGTCCTTGTCGGCCCGTCGGGCTGTGGCAAATCAACGCTTTTGCGCATGATCGCCGGGCTCGAAGACATCACATCGGGCGATATCTCAATCGCGGGCAATGTGGTCAACGACCTGCAACCCAAGGACCGCGACATCGCCATGGTGTTTCAGTCCTATGCGCTCTATCCGCATATGTCGGTGGCCGAAAATATGAGCTACGCACTCACCTTGCGCAAAACCGCCAAGGACAAGATTGCTGACGCCATCACCAATGTCGCCGACATCCTGGGCCTGACCGCCCTTCTGGAACGTCGGCCCAAGGCGCTTTCGGGCGGGCAGCGCCAACGTGTGGCCATGGGGCGCGCCATTGTCCGTAAACCGCAGGCCTTTTTGTTTGATGAACCGTTGTCAAACCTTGATGCCCGCCTGCGCGAACAAATGCGCACCGAAATCCGCAAACTCCACCGGCGTTTGGGTGCCACATCGGTCTATGTCACCCATGACCAGATCGAAGCCATGACCATGGCCGACCGGATTGTCGCCATGCATGACGGCATCATCCAGCAGGTCGGAAGCCCGGTCGAAATCTATGACCACCCGGCCAATATCTTCGTCGCCAGCTTCATCGGCTCGCCTGCCATGAACTTCCTCGAAGGCACTTATGAAACCAAGGACGATAATGGTTCTGATGGCGCAGGTATTCGTCTGTCGGACGGATCATTGGTTTCGGTCCTCCCTGCAGACGGGGCAACAACCCATCAGGCCGTCACCCTTGGCGCACGCCCCGAACACATCACCATCGTATCTGATGCCAATTCCGGCCTCGCCGCCCGTGTCGATCTGATCGAACCGATGGGTCTTTCGACCCTTGTCCATGCCACACTGGCAGGCAAACCGATCAAGATTTTCACCATGGACCGCCCCGATTACGCCGTCGACAGCACCATTCACGTCAGCTTTGACATGGAAAAAGTGCATGTCTTTGACACCAAGTCCGAATTGCGCCTGCCCCCGGTTATCGAACCGCACGCGCCCCTGACTGAGTAAATAGCCGCATCAATCGAATAACAATTTAAAGGATATTTACTTTGACAGAAACACCACCATTGATCACCATTCTCTAATTCAAGTTAAGGGAGATCAAAGATGGCTATGACCGGCGCTGAAAAACTTATGATGCTAATGCTTGCTGAAATTCACGAAGCCACGGTGAAGTCCGGCGAAATCGACACGAAATTGATCAAGAGCGCCGTAATAAACAGGCATGAGTGGGCGCTGGCATGGGAGTACGCCAATTTCATCTCTGACGAAGAGCTTTCTACTCCTGAGTATGTTCATGAAACGTCAGGCATTCTCACGGCTTGGCTCGTCATAGAAAACAGCTATCAACGTCTTTCAAACGAAGAAAAGAAAGAAGTAGATGCTGTATACGGCAGAAAGCCAGTTTTTGGTGGATTTGATGGGAACAATGAGAGCGAGCATTATTCGGCGGCCTTGTTCTTGATTGATGATCTTCACCGCTTTGCCCTTTTCAAGGGAAGAGACATCAACTCTCATATGATTTCTCTTCAAAAGCATAAAGCGATTCAAGAGCGTTACAAGCCTTTTGCGGCCAATTTGCACTCTGGTGTACTAAACAAGAATGCCCTTATAGAGATTCTGCAGTAAGCCCCTAGTAAGTTCACACGCCATGCGATTGGTGGCGCTCAAATCGCAGACAACACCTTTCATCAAATTTAGGGCGGGGTGCGATAAACGCCCCGCCCATCATCCACAGCACCCCTTAGGTCAACGCTGGTTTGTTAAAAACCCGCAAGAAGCACGACCCAAAGGCATTTGCCTGTCGCAGGGCGATCTGACCATGCCTGAATGCCCCTCACCCCCGAAAGCATTGCCGATCTTCTGTTCCGTCTTGGTGAACGGACCCGCGAAGCTGATGCCAAATCGGGGCGCTGATTCCGTCGGGCAAAGGGTCTTTTTATATTAATAAACCCTGATGAATATCCACTTTGTGTCACCCGATATCCACTTTACGCACAAGAAAGTCGCCCACCCCAGATTGCCAGTTGTGGCCTTCACAGAAACCACCCAAGAGAATGGGAAACATTCAATCTCATGACCCAAGGCGTGCTGTCATATGGATCCGCATCCCCCCTCCTGGCTGACAGGACAATTCTCCTGCTGGCGCGGTGTCCCCGCGCACGCCCGATGCTGCCTTGTTCTCCTGATCCTGTTATCCACCACACCAACAAGATCGGCACAGGCCGCAACGTTCAATGTCACCAACACCGCCGACAGCGGTGCCGGTTCCCTGCGTCAGGCGATTTTTGATGCCAACGCTGCGGGCGGTACCAACACCATCGATGTCCAAAATGGTCTGGGCACCATCACGCTGACCAGCGGCGATCTGAACGCGCTAAACAGCAACATCACGCTGAACGGCAATGGTAATACGCTCAGTGGCAATAACGCGTATCGCGGCCTGTTTGTGTATTCCGGCACCGTGGCAATCAACGACCTGACCATTGAAAACGCCGTTGCTTCGGGCGGCGATGCCGGTCAGGCTGCAGGTGGCGGCGCCGGGCTTGGCGGGGCGCTGTTCGTCAAGGACGGGGCGACTGTCACCATCAGCAATCTTGTCGCGCAAAACAACGCCGCAACCGGCGGTGATGGCGGCGCACAAACCGCAAGTGGGGTCACCGGCGGCGGCGGCGGCATGGGGGGTGATGGCGGCGCGGTTGTCAGTGGCAACGCCGGCGGTGGCGGTGGCCTTGGCAGCGGGGCAACCGGTGGATCAAATGGGGGCAATGGTGGTGACGGGATCGCCCAGGGCGAAGGTGCCGGTGGGGATGGCGCCAATTTAGGTGGCGGTGGCGGTACGGGTGGCAACAATGGCGGCGGCGGCGGTTCCGCCGAGAACCCGGCCGGAGGTGGTATCAACGGCATCGATGGCTCGCTTTCCGCCGACCCCGATGGCGGTTTTGGGGGCGGCGGCAGCAAAGCCGGCAATGGCGGTTTTGGCGGCGGGGGTGGCGCATTCCGGGGCGATGGCGGCTTTGGCGGCGGCGGCGGGGGTGGCGGCCTTGGCAGCGTCGCCAGTGTCGGTCAGGGCGGATTTGGTGCTGGCGACGGTGTATCAAGCGGTACCACCTCTCAGGCGGCCGGGGGTGGTGGGCTTGGTGCCGGGGGCGCCATCTTTGTCATGGATGGCGCAACCCTGACCATCGCCGGAACCCTGACCGTCAATAACAACACCGTCACCGGCGGAACCGGCGGAACCGGTGCGGCGGGCACGGCCGAGGACGGCTCTGCCTTTGGCGACGGTGTTTTCCTGCAAGGCAGCGGCACCCTGACCTTCAATCCCGATACCGGCAACACGCAAACCCTTGCCAATACCATCACCGATCAGGCTGGATCGGGCGGCACCGGCAGTTGGGCACTGACCAAAAACGGCGCAGGCACCCTGACACTCAGTGCCGCCAACAGCTATTCCGGCGCAACAAACCTTTCGGCGGGCACGTTATCCCTGTCGGGATCGGGAACACTCGGAAATGCCGCAGGCGCACTTAACCTGACCGGCGGCACGCTTGATCTCGGTACGACGACACAGACCCGGACCGGCACCATCACACTCAATGGCGCGACCGTGTCAAACGGCACATTGTCATCATCAGGAACGTTTGCGACCCAGTCGGGCACCATCAGTGCCGTTCTGGCCGGAACTGGCGCGCTGACCAAAACCGGTACCGGCACCGTCACACTGAGTGCTGCCAACACCTATACCGGCGCGACAACTCTTTCGGCGGGAACATTAACCCTGTCAGGATCGGGAACACTCGGGGATGCCGCAGGCGCACTTAACCTGAATGGCGGCACGCTTGATCTCGGCACGACAACACAGACCCGCACCGGCACCATCACGATCAATGGCGCAACCGTGTCAAACGGCACATTGTCATCATCGGGCACTTTCGCGACCCAGTCGGGCACCATCAGTACCGTTCTGGCCGGGACCGGGGCACTTGCCAAAACCGGCACCGGCACCGTGACGCTTAGTGGCGCCAACACCTATACCGGTACCACGACCATCTCGGCGGGCACCCTTGCGGTCAATGGCTCGATCAGCTCCGCTGCCACCGTTCAAAGCGGCGCGACCCTTGGCGGCACCGGCACCACCAATGACGTCACAGTCCAATCCGGCGGCATTCATGCGCCGGGCAATTCGATTGGCACACAAACGGTCAATGGCAATTACGTGCTGGGCAACGGGGCGATCCTGGCGATAGAGGTCGATGATGCGGGCAATGCCGACAAAGTAATCGTCAATGGCACGGTCGATATCACCGGTGCCACACTGCGCATCACCGGAATATCGGGCAACAATTTCTCCGGTCAAAGTACGTATAATTACACCATCATTGAAAATGATGGTGTTGACGCGATTACCGGCGATTTTGCAACCATCGACAACAAGCTCGCTTTCTATGACGCCACCCATTCGACCACGGGCGACACCGGCAATGATGTCACCCTAACCCTTTCGCGCAACGCCAACGGCTTTACCGATATTGCCACAACCCCCAATCAAAAAGCCGTCGCCGGTCAGATCGGCAACCTTTCAGGCACGGACGGGACCACCATCAGCAACGCCATTCTCGGCCTGACGAATGCCGGGGCACAGCACGCCTTTCAACAGCTGTCGGGCGATATCTTCGCCGCCGCCCCCGCCTTGAATGGCCGCATCACCCATCAGACCACCGGCCAGATCGGCGCACGCCTTGCCGACCTGAACCGCAGCCGCAACATTGCCCAAACCACCAGCGGATCGCTTGTCGCCGCCAGCACCCTGTCCCCCGCTGCACTGACCGGCTTTGCCCGTTCCGGCCCGATGGCAAGTGACAGTCAAACATATGCCAGTGACGCAAACATGCTCTCGCTGGGCTCGGAAAATGCATCACAGGCCGCATCCGCCATCTGGCTTCAGGCCATCGGAGCAACCGGCCGGATCGACGGGGACGGCAATGCCGACACCACCGATTACCAATGGACCGGCATGGTTGGCGGCTTTGACACACAGCTTTCCGACACCACCATTCTGGGGGTCTATTTCGGATATGCCGACGCCCAAAATCAACAGTCCGGGCGGAACGCCACCCTTGATAGCAACAATCTCATGGCCGGATTTTACGGCACACACGATCTTGGCCGCGATGTGCAGCTTTCGGGACAAGCCGGCTGGACCCGAACGGCAAATGACAGCCACCGTAATCTTGATTTTGGCGGCATCAATCGGACGGCAACCGCGGATTACACCGACAATGCGCTCAATGCCAATCTTGAACTGGCACGCTGGTTTGACCTTGCCCGCAACTGGCGGATTGCGCCCTATGGCGGGCTGGGTGTTCTCTGGAACGATCAAGACAGTTTCAATGAAACCGGGGCCGGATCGGCCAACCTGTCACGCGAAGCCAACAGCGACCTGACCGGCACCGCCCGTCTTGGCCTGCGCATGGCGGGCCTGTTTGAAACCGGCAACGGCAAAACAATGATCCCGCAATTTCGCCTCGGCTGGGACCACCATCTTGGCCCGACGAGTAACAGCACCACGCTTGCCTTTGCCGGGACATCTTCCTTTAACGTCACGGGCAGCGAAACCGACCGCGATACCCTGACCGGCAATCTCGGCTTTGCCCTTGCCGATGAAGACGGATGGAGCCTTTACGCCGACTATCAACCATCCCTCTCGGAAACCCGCACCGAACACGCCTTCGCCGCCGGGTTCCGGGTGGCGTTTTAAACATCGACAAAATCATGGGGCGGAGCGCCTTAAACGCCCCGCCCCTGATCATTCACAGACGGTATAAACACCGCACAGTCGTTTATCCGTGACTGTGATTGACCAATCTTGCAAAGGCACAGCGCCATGCCGGGTCTGGCTCGATCCCAAAGATGTCTTTTAGCGTTTGCGAAATATCGCCCACGCTTAGGGTATGTTGCTCCTCCTCGCCCGTCACCAGCCGGATGGTCAGACGGTTATTGAGCAAGGTAAACCGCGCAAACGGGGCTGAACGTGCGACCATCAGGGTTTTGCAAAACCCGCTGTCGGGGTGATCGGACGCATACCAGTTCATGACCTCGTAATCGATGTCGGCCACCGGGGCGTAATCAATCTCATGGACCGCTTTCCAGACCCCGCCACGTTCCAGTTCCACCCGATAACTATGTTTCCCCTTGATCACCCGGTATGTGTCATGCGGGGTGACTTGCGGCGTTGCAATGTCCAGCATCAACGGTGCCGTTGGCACACATCCGCCCAGCCCGACATCGGCCAGCCATGCGTCGCCGTCAATCATCACCCGGTTGGCCATATGGCAGCGCGGGCGCGGCATGTCATTTGGGCCAAAGCCCCACAAAACCCGCCCGGCCAGACCTTCGACCTCAAATCCAAGGCTGCGCAACACCCGACCAAACAACGAATTATGCTCAAAACAATATCCGCCGCGCCCGTCATGGATCAGCTTTCGGTCGATGTTCTGCGGTGCGATGCTGATCGGTTTGTCGTTAAACACATCGATCGCCTCAAACGGAATATTGGCCGGATGCAGGGCATGCAGGGTTTGCAAAACCTCAAGCGTTGCCACCCGTGGCCCGTCATAACCGATCCGCGCGAAATAGGCGTCAAGATCGACTTCCTGTTTGGGTCGGCCGGTCGGCATGGCCCAGCTCGCATTGATCCGGCTTTGCAGACTGTCGAGATCACCGGGCACCGGCACTTTATTGGCAGCGATTGGCAGGGGATTATTCATCACAAGGCTCCATTGACTGACGATGTTTTTTCATCTCATGGAACAGGACGATAGAACCTCAACTTATGTTAGGGTCAAAAGAAAATTTTAGGGCCTGAACCCAACAATCCATAAATTGAACAATCTGCGACGATAAAGGCCGATTGCCATGCATATCATTGCATCGACCCGTCATCTGCGCCGCATCAAAGCAACTTTCCACCTTTTGCACGCAAGATATAAAGCTTTCACGCGACAATCCGATCCGCACTGTGATATTTAACTTCCTAAATAGTGCCGGAACAGAAGGTCACGCCTTACGTTGCAAAACCACGGGGGCGTCTGCGCTGGAACGTCGCTTACATCGATCACCTGCGGATAATTAAAATCCGCCGCCCAAACAGGGAAGTTTGCCATGCGTACTGTTTATGTGAACGGCCAGTTCGTGCCGGAAACCGAAGCCAAGATTTCGATCTTTGACCGATCCTTCCTGTTTGCCGATGGCGTGTATGAAGTGACCTCGGTCCTTGATGGCAAGTTGATTGATTTCAAGGGCCATATGACGCGCCTGCAACGCTCGCTTTCGGAACTGAAATTCGAATTCAAGCCCGACATCGATCAGCTTCTTGAAGCCCACCGCGAGTTGGTCAAGCTCAACAACATCACCGAAGGCCTGATTTACCTTCAGGTGTCGCGTGGCTCGGCTGGTGATCGTGATTTCGCGATTGATCCGAAAACCCCGGCAACCATCGTGATGTTCACCCAGTCCAAATCGCTGATCAAATCGGCCCTGGCCGAACGCGGTCAGAAAATCGTCACCTTCCCCGACATCCGCTGGCGCCGGTCAGACATCAAAACGACCCAGCTTCTTTATGCGTCGCTTCTTAAAACCGAAGCCGCCTCCAAGGGGGCCGATGATGCATGGATGCTCCTTGATGGTTTCATCACCGAAGGATCATCGAACAACGCCTATATCGTGACGCAGGATAACACCATCGTCACCCGCGAACTTTCAACCGACATCCTGCACGGCATCACGCGCGCATCGGTCCTGAAATGTGCCGAGGAATTGCAGCTTAAAGTCGAAGAACGCCACTTCACCCTGGAAGAAGCGCAGAACGCGAAAGAAGCCTTCTCAACCTCGGCCTCGGCCTTTGTCTGCCCGGTTGCTGAAATTGATGGCAAGAAAATCGGCGACGGTGTCCCCGGCCCGATTGCCAAACGCCTGCGCGAAATTTACATCGACGCCAACCGCGCCACCGCGATCTGATCGTCCGACTTTCCGTCCCAACGGAAAACGCCGCCCGTGTGCATGCCGGGCGGCGTTTTGTGTTTGATCATACGCCAAGGCAGCGACAAAGCACCTACATCGCGGCAAGCTCTTCCTCGGTAAAATCAGCGGCCTCTGTCACGTCCCTGCCGGCTTCCAACACGGCCAACCGTTCGCTTAAGGCACCATGCACCCCGGCATAGGCATCCTTGCCCAGCAACAGTCGAAACGGCATAACCGGTGCATCAGCAGCCGTAATCATCGCATCCACCATCCGGTCCGGATCACCCTTGATCACCCACCCGCCACCAAAAGCCGCGTCTTTAAGGTCATGCGCGGGGGTTCCGTCATAATCGCTGATCGGATCGGGCAGAACGATGGACCCGACAAAGGCCGTTCGCGACGGGCCCGGTTCAACAATCATGAAATCGATGTCAAAGGGCTGAACTTCTTTGGCAAGCGATTCAATAAAGCCCTCAATGCCCCATTTGCTTGCGTGATAAAGGCTAAACCCGGGATAAGCAATCTGCCCGCCTTCGGACGACACCTGAACAATGCGCCCGAACCCTTGCGCGCGCAGATGCGGCAAGGCCGCCTTGATCAGCACCATCGATCCCATCAGGTTTGTCTCAATGATCTCGCGCATCTGATCAATACTGGTTTCCTCGGCGGCCCCCAGAATGCCATATCCCGCATTGCTGACAATCACGTCAATACGTTTGAAATCGGCAAAGGCCTGATTGACCGCTGCCTGCACCCCGTCCGTATCGGTGACATCCAGATACACAACCCGCAACCGGTCATGATACTGCGCAGCCAGATCATCAAGCGATCCCTGACGGCGCACAGTTGCAATCACCTGATCGCCCCGGGAAAGCAACCGTTCGGCCATCCCGCGGCCAAAGCCCGATGACGCGCCGGTAATAAGCCAAGTCTTTGTCATGTCAGCACCCTTTCTTTCTTGCTCTGAACATGATCGAAAGATAGAAGCCAATGACTGATGTGATAACCTAGCTTAATTTGGATGGGTTAGTGAAAATATGCCATCAATGAACCAGCCGTCCTTAAACGACATGCGGTTTTTCATTGCCGTTGCCGAGCATCGCAGTTTCCGCCGCGCTGCCGATGAATTGGGTGTTGCGCCCTCGACCCTCAGCCACGCCCTGCGCAACATGGAAAAGAACCTGAATGTTCGCTTGCTTCATCGCACGACACGCAGTGTCTCTTTGACCGAGGCGGGCGAAAGCCTTCTGGATCGGTTGCGCCCGGCTGTTCTGAACATTGAAGAGGCCATGACGGCGGTTGAAAGTTTTCGCACTGGTGGGCCATCGGGCACAGTGCGCATCAACGCATCGGATGGTGCGGCCCGGTTATTGACCCGTCACGTTATCCCGGAAATGCGCAACCTTTACCCCGATGTATCGATTGATCTGGTGACCGAAGGACGGTTGGTCGACATTGTCGAAGCGGGCTTTGATGCTGGCGCGCGGTTGGGCGAAACCGTACCGCTTGATATGGTTGCTGTGCGGTTTGGTCCACCCTTTCGCTTTCTCGCGGTTGCCGCGCCGGAATATTTCAAATCACGAACCACGCCCAACACCCCCGATGACCTCCGCGCGCATGACTGCATCCGCCACCGCTTCCCCAGCGGCAAGATCTATCACTGGGATTTTGAAAAGCGCGGCGAAGAAATCTCGATTGATGTTTCGGGTCCCCTGACCCTTGATCGTCATGATCTGATGGTCGATGCCGCCCGTCAGGGACTGGGCATTGCCTATGTTTCGGAAATCTATGCCGCGCGCGCCATTGCCGACGGGGAACTCGTCACCGTACTGGATGACTGGCTACCCGAAATTCCGGGACTTTTCCTGTATTACCCCGATCACCGGCGCGTACCGCCGCCCTTGCGCGCGTTTATCGACGTGATGAAATCCCTCGACCATGAGTTGCAAACAGGCTATCTGGAAAGACAAGTTTAGGGTCCTGACCCTAATTTAAATAAATCCAGTAAAACTGGCCGCACCACAGGGAAACAGGCCTTGGAAACACACGCACATCAGCGCCAGCATAACCTGACCGGCATTCTTTTCATGTGTGCCGGGGTGGCCGCGCTGTGCATCAATGATGCGCTGGCCAAAAGCCTGATGGATCATTATTCCCCGATCCAGATCATTTTCCTGCGCAATGTCATCGCCCTTCCCTTTGCCGTGATCCTGGCGCTTAAAATGGGCGGGCGGCGTGCCCTTCGATCCCATCGCATTGGCCTGCATTTCTTCCGCGGCTTGATCTGGATTACCGCAACGGTTCTGTTCTTTACAAGCATCCACCTCATGGGGCTGGCCGAGGCCACCGCCATTGCCTTTGTCGCCCCGCTGTTCATCACCGCCATTGCCGCCCTGTTCATCGCCCCGGTTGGCTGGCGACGCTGGATCGCGGTTGTCATCGGCTTTGTCGGGGTGTTGGTGATTGTCCGGCCCGGTGCCGCAACGTTTGAGCTGGTCTCCCTCCTGCCGGTGGCGACGGCCTTTACCTACGCGCTTTTGATGCTCAGTGCCCGCTTTGTCGATACCCGCGAAAGCATGTGGACGCTGCTTTTGTACCTAAGTGCCACCAGCGCCATTCTGACCGGATCCATCGTCACCTTCTTCTGGACCCCGATCCGCGCCGAAGACCTCTGGCTGTTTGCCGCCATCGCATTTTTTGGCACCGGCGGCATGACCCTGATCACACAGGCCTTCCGCGTTGCCGAGGCACCCACAGTCGCCCCGTTTGACTACACCGCCCTCGTCTGGGCCACCGGGCTTGGCTGGTTTTTCTGGGGTGAAACACCCGATGCCCTGACCTTTGTTGGCGCCGCCATCATCACCGCAAGCGGCATCTTCATCATCTTCCGCGAAAGCAAGGTCGAAGCACAAAGCTAACGCCCGCCAAGCTATGTACGCAGCATTTCCCAGCGCACGTGCCCGAATATCGGGACACCCGCCTTCGCGGGTGTGAAGCAAAGCTGGATGCTTCCGGGCACCGTCATCCCCGCGAAAGCGGGGATCTCGCCCCACACGCTCCACCCCAAAACAAAAAAACCGCCTTCCATCAGAAAGCGGGCACAACAGACATCACTTGAAAATCAGCCTCAGTAATTGGCCTTGAACGGCGGTTCTTCGCCACGCTCCGCAGCAGCCGCTTCAATATTTCTGAGCAGCGCCCGTTTGCTTTCGGTGCGGTATTGCCCTGAATTACGCACAACATAATCCTGCCCGGAATAGCCAAGTTCGGCCTTTTTCCGTTCAATGGACTCTCCAAGCTCTTTAAGCGTTGTTCTGCGCATTGATATATTCTTCCAGAAAGGCCAGCCCGAAGTCTCTAGCCGTTTCATCATTGATCCTTTGATCAAGATAAGACTTATCGACGTTTTCTGCAAGTTTCAGCAATTCTGCAGCTTGCATCAGCATGTCGTGGCGCATGCTTGGTGGAGCATTGTACTGCCCCATACGATCAGCAATCAGATCTTCAATCGACAGAAAGCTGACATTTGTTCCTTCTTCAAGGTCCACAATCAGCACACGGTCCTGATCGGCATGGCCTTCCATAAGCTGACGCCCAACCACCTCAACGCCAAAACCAAGTTCAACATGCTGAAAGCCACGTGCAAATGCCCCAAAGCCAACACTTCGCGCAAACCCGACCTGCTCCAAGGCCTTCTCAAAAGACTCCTGCCACGGGGTCACAACATCAATATCGCCAGAAACGATTGCCCCTTGAGTATACAGTTCGACAGCAGCACCACCCACGATAACCGGACGCATGTGCCCCTCACTTTCAACAAGATCGAAAGCACGAGACAATAACTTCAGAACGTCGACGAAATCATTCCGATACGCCATAGCTCACCAGCAGAAATCCCCCATCGCATAGGTAATATGCCGCCCTGTGGCCTCCAGAAGCGCATCCAGCTTGCCTTTATCGGGCAACGTTCCACGCGGCGCACCCAGTTCTTCGGCATGGATACCACCGGTGACAAGGGCGACATCAAGCCCGGCATTGTTCGACCCGGTGATGTCGGTCGAAATGCTGTCACCCACCACCAGCAATTTGGCATCCGGGCCCTTATCAAACGCTTGCAGGCAAAAATCATAGGCACTGGCAAATGGCTTGCCTTCCCAGCGAACATTGCCGCCAAGTTCTTCGTACCGTCCGGCAATCGCGCCTGCGCAAATGATGCGTTCCCCGCCGCGGATCACTTCACGGTCCGGGTTCGGGCACAGCATGGGCAAATCGCGGGCTTTAAGCGCATGCAAAAGGTCTTCGTATTTCGACACCGGATCATGATCGTCGTTCGGGCCGGTGACCAGCACCCAGTCGGCATCCTCAATCGTTTTGACGATCTCGACATCCTGCTGTTCAAACATCGACATATCACGCACCGGGCCAACCATAAGCACCTTACGGCCAAGCTCGGCATACCAGGGATCAGACCGCGCAACCAGCTGGGCATAGGCAATCTCGCCCGAGGCCACGGCGGGACCATATAAATCCCGCGCAATGCCCATATCTTCCATGCGTGCGGTCACGACCGAAGATCGGCGCGGCGCGTTCGACAACAACGCCACCGGCACACCAGCCTTTTTAAGGGCTTCCATCGCCGGGATGGAGCTTGGATACGGTGTCACCCCATCATGCACCACGCCCCAAAGATCAAGGATCACCGCATCGTAATTGCCGATCACTTCCGAAAGGCCATTGATCATTTTATAAGGCGTGGTCGGCATTCATATTTTCCAGTTCAGTAAAAACAGTAGGGTGTCCCGGTGGATACCCGCCTGCGCGGGCATGACAACGATAGGGTCACAGGGCATGGTGACGTGGTGCATCCCCGTAAGGGCGAGGACGGCCCCCTCACAGCAAGGCTTATTCTTTCGCCGTATCCGTCTTGGAAGCTGCCGGTTTACGCGCCTTGGTCGTGGCCGCCGGTTTACGTAGCTTCGCCGCTTGCGCAGGCTTGCGTGTTTTAGGAGCTTGCTTCGGCTTTGTTTCGTTGGCCGTTTGTGCTGGTTTTGCCGCTTGCGCAGGCTTGCTCGCGGTCTCTGCCTGTACTTTCTTGGCTGCGTGGGCTTCCTTCGCCGCCAACGCCTCATCGACCGGAATGCCCTTGCCCGAAATTTCCGGGAAGGCCGCACCGACCGCGTCACTCACATTGGCAAAGCCGTCTTTGCGCAACCGGCGCACAAGGTCTTCCTTGATCTCGGCCACAAGATCGATCCCGTGATAGACCAGCGAGGAATAAAGCTGTACCAGCGACGCACCATTAAGGATCTTCTCATAGGCATCCTTGCCCGATGCTATCCCGCCGACCCCGATCAGCGGAATTTTACCCTCGGTCAAACGGTAAAAATCGGCCAGAACCTTGGTCGATGGCGTCATCAACGGCGGGCCGGAAAGACCACCTTTTTCATCCTGATCATAGCTGTTCAGCCCGACCGGACGGTCAATCGTCGTGTTTGAAACAATCATGCCATCAAGCTTGAGCTTCATCACCACCGCCGCGATATCGGATTTATCCTCATCGGTCAAATCCGGCGCGACTTTCAGCAGGACCGGAATCCCCTTGGCAAAGCTATCGCGCGCCTTAAGCACCGCACGCAGCAGCTTTTCAAGCGGCGCGCGGCCTTGCAATGCGCGCAGTCCCGGCGTATTGGGCGATGAAACATTGATCACCAGATAATCGGCATAGGGGCCAAGGGCTTCGACCCCCTTGGCGTAATCAGACGCGGCATCTTCGGAATATTTGTTTTTGCCAAGGTTCGCCCCCAGCACACCGCGCCGTGCGCGTTTACGAAGTCGGGCGGCAACAACATCCGCCCCGTCATTATTAAACCCCATGCGGTTGATCACCGCGCGGTCGGAATAAAGTCGGAAAAGACGCGGCTTGGGATTGCCCGGCTGGGCCAACGGGGTTACCGATCCGATTTCAACAAAACCGAACCCATGTGAAAGCGCGGCATTGGGAACTTCGCCGTTTTTATCAAAACCCGCCGCCAACCCGACAGGATTGGCAAATTTGCGCCCGAACACGTCGGTCTCAAGACTTGGCGTCGCATCGGTTGCATCATCGGCGCGCGGCACCAGATTGTTTTTCAATGCCCAGATCGCCAGACCATGTGCGGTCTCCGCATCGATCCAGCGGACAATCGGCAAAACCAGTGACTTATACCACCCCACGCGACGGCTCCCTTTGCTTGCAAATACCTGCTCTTTTCTTACGCTGTGCACGGGAACGGAGCAAGGATCAATGGCAAAACCACGCTGTGCAGATGTCCTGTTTCACGTCTTGCCTGCCCAGCAATGTAAGCTATACCTAACATTTCTAGGACAATCGCTAGAATTCACAGATTTGTCAGATATTCCTGACATTTATTGACTTTCCCGTCATTTGTCGCATAATGTCAAATATTCCTGACATTTTAGACAGCAGCATGACAGCCTTTATCAAAGATACACATGACCTTGCCACGGCCATTCGCGCACGCCGAAAGCAATTGAAAATGACACAAGCCTATCTTGCGTCGATGATGGGCGTGTCGCGGCAACTGATTGGCGAGCTGGAAAAAGGCATGCCCGGCGTCAATGTTGGTCTGGCGCTGGATGTCTGCCGGGAACTTGGCCTTAAACTGAGGTATGAGGACGCATCTGATGACCACACGGCTTGATGTGTATCTCGAAGGGCTCGATACCCCCATCGGCCATCTTAACGGCGCTGCCGACAAATCGCTTGGCTTTGCCTACAGCGATGATGCTCTGCGCACGAACACCCAGTTGTCGATCTCGCTGCCCGCCTCACAGCAACATTTTACCGATCACAAAACGCGCGGCTTCTTTGCCAACCTGTTGCAGGAAAACAATTCCCTTGAACAGGTGATGGCAAAACACCGCATTGACCGTGATGACATCGCCGGATTGCTTTATCACGTCGGCCGCGATTGTCCCGGTGCAATATCCTGCGTCCCTGCGGGCGAAAAACCGGCCAAAATGCCCGGTGATATTGCCCGTGATTATGATCGGGTTTCAGACACAGACCTTGATGACATCCTGATCAACCTGCGCGACCGGCGACGGCTTCCAGACGGCCAAAATGATCCATCCCCCTTGGCCGGGGTTCAGGGAAAGATCGCGGTCACACGGCTTGAAAGCGGGCAATTTGGCCTGCCCAAACCGGGCTCTGGCGCACCGACCACGCATATTCTCAAAGTCCCCAAACAGGGTGATGAGGCCCTTGTTCATCAGGAAGCTGCCCTGATGACACTCGCATCCAAAGTCTTGCCCCTGCCCGTGGCAAATGTGAACCCGATTGAGGTTTCTGGCGGTACGGCCCTTCTGATTGAACGGTTTGATCGCAAAATCGAAAACGGAAAAATCTATCGCATTCATCAGGAAGATTTCTGTCAGGCGCTCTCGCTGGCCCCGACCCTGAAATATGAACGCAACGGCAATGACGATCACAAATTTTCCGCAGCGGGCGTATCGTACATCCTTGGTGAAACCGACGTTCCGCTTATCTCGCGGCAGAATTTTGTTCTTTTATCCATCTTCAATCTGGTGGTCGGCAATACCGACAATCATGCCAAAAATCATGCGATCCTTTACCCATCTCTCGGCAAAAAACCGCACCTCGCCCCGGCCTATGACATTGTCCCGGTGGTCCTTGACCAGTCAGTCACCCATGATTTTTCGTTCCACATCGGTCAGGCCAAACGGATTGAGGACCTGACACCATCTGATGTCGCCGCCTTCCTTTCCGGGATCGGATTTAATCGCATCATGCGCACCGAAAAATCCCGCACCCGATACTTCAATGAATTGGGCGGACTTCTTCAGGCCATCGAAGACAATCTGGAGACACTCGAAGGAAGCGGCTTAAAAGCCTGCCGGGATATGATCGCGCAAAATATCACGACCCTTGCCAACATACTCAATGTCGCAGTCAGACAAACACCCCGCGACACCTACATCGCACAAGGCGGCGGCTGGGGCATGGGTTCCTAAGGTCAGGACCTAAACCTTCTCCCCCATCCGCGCATCAAACGCCGCCCGCGCGGCTTCGACCTCGGGCATGTTATCATTGGTCCAGGCATAAAGTGCTTTGAACGGCTCAATCAGGGTGCGGCCAAGCGGGGTGATTTCATATTCGACGGCGACCGGGGATGTCGCGATCACGTGGCGTGCGATGATACCGTTGCGCTCAAGCTTGCGCAGCGTTTGCGTCAGGGCCTTTTGCGTGATGCCTTCAAGCCCGCGTTTGATCGCGTTAAACCGGAGCGGCTCCTTGGCCAGCACCGCCAAAATCATCATCGACCATTTATCGGCAATCTGATCAAACAACAGGCGCGACGGGCAGTCGGCGCTAAACTTTTCAATCGAACATTCTTTCATCATCACATTTCCTGTTCCCGGTCCTGTTCCCGGTCCTGTTCCCGGTCCTCTTCCCCGTACTTTGCGTCCCACATGCCCCACCCGTTAGCGGGTCGGTGGTTTCCTTGAGTATACCTGGTTTCATAAAGGTGCCTCATTGACACCAAGTATATATCATATATCTAGTCTCCATCATAGACTTTCATAGTTTCGGAGACTCCCGATGAGCAACACAGACATTCTGTTTCAGCCCTTTGCGCTGAAATCCCTGACCCTGCCCAACCGTATCGTCATGGCACCGATGACGCGTTCCATGGCGCCAGGCGGCATTCCCGGTACTGCAAACGCAGAATATTATCGCAAACGCGCCGAAGGCGGCGTTGGCCTGATCCTGTCTGAAGGTACGGTGATTGACCGCCCTTCATCGCGCAATGATCCGGGCATTCCGTTCTTCCACGGTGATAAAGCCATTGCTGGCTGGGAAAATGTTGCCAAGGCCGTGCATGCTGCTGGTGGCAAAATGGGCCCACAACTCTGGCATACCGGTTCGGTCAAAAGTTTTCAGACCGAATGGGTCCCGCAAACCCCGGTCGAAAGCCCGTCCGGTCTGGAAGGGCCGGATAATCCACGCGGTGCCACCATGTCTGATTCCGACATTGCCGACACCATTGCCGCCTTTGCCAAGGCCGCCCTTGATGCCAAAAATGCCGGCTTCGATACCTTTGAAATCCACGGCGCACACGGCTATCTGATTGATCAGTTCTTCTGGTCGGGCACCAATTTGCGCACCGACCGGTTTGGTGGCAAAACCATCAAGGAACGATCGACCTTTGCCCGCGAAGTGGTCAGCGCCATGCGCGCCGCCGTTGGCGAAGATTTCCCGATCATCCTGCGTGTGAGCCAATGGAAACAGCAGGACTTTGCCGTCCGCCTCGCCCCAACGCCAGATGAAATGACCGATTGGCTCGGCCCATTGGTCGATGCCGGGGTCGATATCATCCATGCATCGCAACGCCGTTTCTGGGAACCGGAATTCCCGGAACTTGACGGTGAAAAGGGCCTGAACTTTGCCGGTTGGGCCAAAAAACTGACCGGGGCGGCAACCATTTCGGTCGGCTCGGTTGGTCTGTCATCGGACTTCATGAGCGCGTTTGCCGGCGAAGCCTCGGAAAAGGCCGGTCTTGATGCCCTGACCGAGCGCATGGAGAAGGGTGAGTTTGACCTGATCGCGGTCGGGCGTGCGCTGATCTCTGATGCACAGTGGACCAACAAGGTGCAAAAAGGCGCGTTTGACAGTCTCGAAGACTTCAACCCCGCCACCCTGGCCGAACTGGTGTAACCCGCAGCCTTCTGCAACTATTTGCCACATCAACCGAAAACAGCCCGCCACTTACCGGCGGGCTGCTTTTTGGGCAATATTAACACTGTTGACCTGCCGATATGTTACCTTCCGGCCATGCCAAAACTTGATATCAATGCCCTCATATCCGCCTTGCAAACCCGCACCCCCGGCGCGTTTCATTTCCCCGAAATTTATGGTCCGAACTGGGACCAGCTTTACATCGGCGATAAGGTCAAGCTCGGCCATGCCTTCATGGATGCCGTGCGGGCGGGCAAACTGCCCGGTGTCACCGATACGGGCAGCAAAAAGGATGGCGGACGGCTTTATCACTGGGCCGGATGATGACCTGGATTAAGCTCTAACCCAACACCATCGGCCCCAGAAACACCACCGCCCCGGTGGTCAGTACAAGCCCGCCAACCATCAACGCCCCGTCACGCACCGTAATCGCCAAACCAAACACCGCAATCGCCATCATCGGGATAATCCCGGCAAAGGGCACCATTTCAAAAAACGGCACGGTGAACGACAGCATCAGACAGACAAGGGCCGCCACCCGGATGCCAACCGGCCCGGTCAGATGGGCCAACCGCCCGCCAAACCAGCGGTCCATGCGCTGTGCCGTTGGCGTCACCCGGTCCATGGCGTGCTGAACACGCTCCCCCGCGATGCGCCGCCGGGTGATAACGTCAGGCAGCCAAAGGTGATCACGCCCCAACAGGATTTGCAGGGAAAAAAGCGCGATAATAATCGCCAGAAAGGCTGGCACCATCGGAATGCCCGACAATGGCGACACCCCGATCAGGGCCGGCAGGAACAAGGACGGCCCATGACTGCGCCGCCCGAACTCCGACACCATATCGCCGACCGATACCATGCTGGCATCACCGCCGCGTTGGCCAAGGCGCGCGACAATCTCGCGCACCGATGTGATATCGGGCTTATCCATGATGGAGGCTCCGCCAAGGCGTGACAGGACCAGCCACAATCGTAGCTCCAAGGCGCGCACGCCCGACACCGGTATAAAAACAGCTATAAAAAGGGTAAATACGCATATCCTGATAACGTCGGACGGGGTGGTTTGGTTCCACCCCTGACGGTATCAGCAATAAGGTGGCTTAACGCAATTCTTCGGGCAGCACATGCACCCCGTCATCGCCCAGCCGCACGTCATCAACGCGCGTAACATATTCCACCGACAGCACATCATAAAGATGCGGGAACAACGTGCCACCGCGGGCGGGTTCCCATTTCAGCTTATCGGCAATCGGGGCGACCGGCACGCGCAGCAGTTTTAAATGATCACGCCCGGCATAATGCAGCGCAAGGGTCGCGGCCAACGTATCGCCCGTCGAAAAATGGATAAAGCCATCGGCAATATCGTGCGCAGCACCGTCATACTGGCCAGCAGACAAGGCCTGCGCCCATTCGTCCGATCCAAGGACACGGTAAATCGTGGTATGTGTTGTATTTGTCATGAGGGGGAATGTAGGACGCGCCGCATGTTTGCGCAATATGCGCTTTGCCCCAAAAGGCCAATTGCAACATCACCGCCATAATTCTCAAGACAGGCTACCAATATCCCTCATGCCGCTTCATCAACAGTGCTGTATTGAGCAATCCCTGACTTTCCGCGGCGTTGATAATAGCCTCTGTTGAAAGCGCCGGGTTCGCGAACCTTTCACGCATTTTCTTTAAGGCCGCAAAGGCGGTCTGCTCATGAAGCGTGATTGTATCGGCGATGAAATCATCTGTTGATTTGACCTCCATCCCGTACGTTTCAAGCACCGCCGCTGGAAAGTCCTTGAGGTTATCTGTCACCACAACCTGCGCATGGGTGCAAATGGCTGCCGCCACAACATGACGATCATTGGCATCAGGCAAGTCAACAGACGGAATATAGACTTCAAATCCTGTAACACAGGCTTCCCCAAATGCCGTAATCATCTGCTGGCGCTGCCGTGCGGTATCGGCCTGTCCATTTGTCATCCGATCAATTGCGCGTTCCATCTCATCAAGGATCGGCGCACTCCAGCGCGGACGGAACAATTCGGCTTCTGCAAGGCTCAGCAACAGGTTTCGCTTCAGCACACCGGCCAGAACACAGGCATCAAGCAGCGCTGTAAAGTGATCTGCCCGATATGTCATATGCCCCTAATATCCCTGCAGGATAAGATCGGCATCCGCCTTGGCAAGATCAGACAGCGCCTGATCCCGTGTCGTATCGCGCTCATGCTTATAGGCAAAAAGGTCCTCGGCCTTGATCCGGCGATGACGGCCAACGGTGATGAACTTGATTTTGCCCGCTTCCAGCAACTTGATCAGATAAGGCCGCGATACATTCAGTAAATCTGCCGCCTGCTGGGTGGTTAGTTCTGCCGTTAACGGGACCATCTGAAACCCCTGACGCCCTGAAACCAACCGCAACAAATCCATCAGGCTGGCGGTCAATGCCGGTGTCAGGGCAATCGTCTGTGGCTTTCCTTCGGGCGAGGTGACGGTGATGTGTGTGTCCTCACCTTCCTTGGCCTGAGAGGCAATAATCTGGCGCAATTGGTCCGCCGTCGCACTTTCGACCTGTGTCGGCAAACGCCGACCAAAGTCATCTTTCCTCAAGACTGACATTTCACCAACTCCGCTTATCCTTTTCTACCCCCTCCCTCCTTTGCCAGAGGGAGGAAAGCACGCCTGTATTTATAACGCCTGCACACCATAAACGCAATATTCGAAACCAACGCAATATTCGATAGAAATATGACGCCGACCAAAAGGCCAATGCTTTTTTAATTCTTCAAGGGCATAGCTGTATGAAGCGGCCACGCACACAACTAACACGATTATTACTTCCCCAGAACATCTCCCGCATAGTAATCTTCCAGCATATTTGGAAACCACTATTATGAGCGTACAATGTTTTCGATACGAGAGCTCGGCACATCCTCATTTAACGCCACCCCGGAGAACTTGCATAGTGCTGCTTGGTTATGGGCGGTCTTTGATTGCAATCGAGGATGGCATTTTTTCGACGAGTACCTCTATCAAAAAGCACTGCAGAGAAATCTAACTTCATATGACATAAAGTTTTTTGCTAACTTTTATAGCGTCGGCCGAACGCTTGTCTTGCAACCCCAGGAACCCTGCAAGGAAGTCAAAGCGCAGAAGATAGAGAATATCTACAGTAGCGTAGCTGACTTCCTCAATACACTTCCAGAGGGTACAGAAGGATTGTCGGTCTTTGTCCAAATGCAAGAACTGTTGAAAGCTTGGATCGGTTCAAGATCAACAATCACGTTTTGCGCCAAGATAGCTTGGTTCATCGATCCAGACCACTGGATGATGCATGATGGGCTTTCCCGCGCTGGCTTGAAAGCTCTGGACAGTAGCCTCACCAAAACGCGAATTGAAAGAGATTTTCAAGTGTGTTTTGCAGAAACCTTTAGCCCAGAACATCATGAAATTGCAAAGAATGTGTTGCGCGATCTCCTGATCGACTATCCATTTCCTAATCGTGTAATCGACAAGTATCTATTGTTAAGAGGATCTGCCGATCTCACATCTAATGAACCATGGATATCGTGGTTAAAGTGGAAAGCAACGAATTACCTGCAGCAAAATAGCGAAGCAGACTTTGATTCCGCCTTGAGAGAGCTTGCAAAGCTTCCAGGGAAACATATCGTTGAACTTTAGTTCACGCCGACTTATCCCAACCTCTTATCCGCACTCCGCTTAACAACACTCACACCAAGCACACCAAGCGCAATCCCCCAAATCGGGCTGGTATTGACCAAGGCCGCAATGATCGCCGGAGCTTGAAGCGGCGTCAGGATAATGGCGTAGGCAATCGCCCCCATGGTCATGATCCAAGTGAGCGCGACGGCGTAGCCAAAGCTCGGCCGCCAGCGGCGCACAAAGGCATCTTCGCTGGCGACTTCGGCGCGGATGGTGCGGTTGATGGATGTGAGCGTTTTGGTATCGCGCGCCAGCTCAATTTCGGCCATGCGTTCGGTATGGCGGTTGGCTTCAAGAATTTGCGTTGGGGTGACATCCCCCTTGGTCACGGCGTCTTCGACCTGTTTGAGGGTATCCGCCGCCGTTTTGGCAATCGGATTGTCGATATGGTCAAGCCCGGCACCCACCGCTTTGATCAAAAGCGGCAGGCCGATCTGGGCAAGCAATGCGGGGATCATGGGCGGGCTCCTTTTTACGAAATGCCGCGATAAAACAAATGGTTGCCGATCTCGGCCACCGGCACATGGCCGCGCGCCCAATAGGGATCAACCGCATGGGTGTGGTAATGCGTCGCCCCCTCGGTCGCATCAGGCAAATCGCCCGTCACCGCGCGGTTGGCAATGCGTTTACACAGCCGGTACGCACGGTCGCGCGGGTTGACCGCGAGCAACTTTTTGCGGTTGGGATCGGCTTGGTTCCAGCAGGAAAACTGCCCCGGTTTCAAGCACACCGCCTTGATGTCATTGCCCCACCAATAGCGCCCGCGTGACCGCGCGAACGCCACCCGGTTGAGGATCACGGACGCCACCGCCTCAATCCCGGCAAGCTCCTCGCCGCGTGCTTCGCCGTATAGTGTGCGCGCCAGAATTTCAGCCTCCGACAGGGCTTCAACATCATTTCGGGGGGCAAAAGTATCCATCGTCATTGGGAATATCCTTTGTGTTCAAGCTTGGCCTCAATCCGCAAAAGATGGCCGGTCAGGCGTTTTTCAATGTCTTTGAGGTACGGGATCGAAACGTAATTGCGCGCAACGTCGAGTTTGAATTCCGCCAACCCGTCGCGTAGGTCACCAACATCGCCTTCATGGCGGCTGCGCATGCGTTCAATCCGGGTCAGAAGTTCCGAACGCATGCGCCAGTGCAGCCAGAAAAGGCTGGCCACCGCCGGAATTTCGACCGCCGTGATCCACCAGATCACATCGACAGGTTGGGTCATGGGGGCCTCATATTTTTGGGAAATCAGGATCGGTCAGGATCAGGAAAGTCGCGTTCGGACAAAAAAAGACCCGCAAACCAATCGGCTTGCGGGTCAGTTCAGGAGGTCATCTGACAAGAAAACATCCTTAAGGGAGGTCCGAGGTAAACTCTAACGAGGACAGCGCACTCAGGCAGCCGGGCCTTTAATCTTTTCTTCCAGTTCCTGCCACGCCTCGCCAGATGCCACAAGGCAACTCGGGCCGGACGGATAGGTGAACAAAATGGTCCAGGTTTGGCCATCGGGCGCCTTGAGCACCTCGATCACCCCGCCATTGGACGTGACGCCCACGGCAATCGGTTCTTCGGAATATTTCGCACTCAGGCTGTCGATGACTTTCGCACGGTCACCGCAAACCGGGGACCCGGCATTGGCCGGGGATGCAACCGTAACGGCACCTGCCACCACGGCAATCAAGCTCAGTGTTTTCCACATGGTCAGGCCTCCTTGCAGTCAGGTGCGCCCAAAAGGGGCGTCTTGGTGTCCTGCACTGCTAAATTGATCAACAAATTGATCAAAAAATGAATTGGGGCCGCCTTACGGCGACAGACCGCTGTCTGCCTTAACTGAATTCACCTTTAGTATAGTAAATTTTTCTCAATACTATTCTTTGATATAATAAACGTAAGCATCAAATCTGAAAATTCCATGAATATCTCACATTTGTGATACGCAACGGCGCTAACTACTTGGCATTGTGAGAAAGTTTTTTCTTCGCTCACGGATTGAACGCGTTTTCGGCATTGAAAATACCCCCATATGCCCGCCAATCGGCGCGTTTAAGCGGCATATCAACCCTCGGCAGGCGCACCGGCTCGCTTAAAATACAGCCCGCCACCGCATCCAGCCCGTCATCATGATCCTTGCCGTCGGGATGCCATTCGCGCATCTGGCGGACAAACGGCGTCTTGCGGACCGGGTCATGGACATGCAGCAACCCGGCCCCCAACACCGCGCCAAAGGCATCCTCGATCCGGGTCGCCTTATTGGTACTTTCATGATGTTCTACGACGCTGGCCGCCCATCCGATTGATTTAAGTTCGCGGCGCAGGATATTGGGCAAAAACCGGCCGATGCCATTGGTCTCCACCCGCACAGACGGCAAATGATGCCCGGCCATAAAGGCCGCGACCTGCGCACAGAGCTGACTGGCTTCATCCATGCGCGCATTCTCAGTATCCTCTGGCAGAACGGACGCCCGCAGCCACGCCAGATCATGTAACCAGTATTCGCCCTGATCACAGATATAAACGCACGCCACCACCGCCCCGTCACCGGTTGCCGATCCAAAACTGGGATCAAAATGACAGGCCGAGGCCACCATATTGCGATCCCCGATGCGCAGCCGAAGCCGCCCGTTGGCATGCTCAATCTCACGCGCCGCGTCATAGAAGTGCAGTTTCGCGGGGTCGAGCATCCCGGCGACAGGTGCCACCATTTCAAGCATCATCTGGCTTTGAAACTTCCGTGCCGTCGTGCGGGCTTTAATCGCGGCAATGGCACCTGCGTCAAACCGTTCCGGCCAGTTTGACGCCCCGTGCTTATTGACGATGGGCAGCACAAACCGTGAAAAACCATTCAAAAAGGGTGCGGCCTCGCCAGTTTCCGGGCGCACCTCATCGGCATAGATCGAATAAAAACTGTGCGGGGTGCCAACATAAAGCTGCGTGCCACCCGGTGACAGCACATAGGAAATCTCACTCAATTTTTCACGCAGCTCGGCGCGTTTATGGGCGGTGTCGCTGTTTTTGGGCACCTCAACATCATCACAAATCACAACGTCCGCCCGCGATCCGGTGATATTGCCACCAATGCCGACCGCCTGCATGGACGGGTCCCGCAATACCGCACCCCGCTTGACTGTAAACCGCTCCGTCCCCCAATCGGCAACCCCGCCCGGCACCAACCCGGCCAGAAGCGGATGGCGCTCCACAATGCGTTTGACGTTGCGCACCATCTTTTTCGCCAGCTCAAGATCGGCCGCCAGAACCAGAATGCGCACATTGGCATCACGATACAAAAGCCACGCACAAAACAACCCGACCAGTGTTGATTTCCCCGAACTGCGAAACGCCATCAACAACAACTCATGCCGCCCGGTGATCCAGCATTCCTCCAGCCAGTCGGCCATGTTGCGATGATGGGCAGGCACCCCAAGCCCCAGCATCCGATCCCAGATCCAGACGAATTCGGCAAAGCCCGATATTGGCATCTGTCGCTCCTTTTCTGGAATTTTCGGTTTAACTCATCACTGCATACACCGCTCTGCGTCTTCAGTCCTGCATGCCCGCTCCAGACCGGTTTGAAACGGGGCGGCACACTTTCCAATATCCAAGGAGACCCCTTAAATGAAGAAGACACATTCTGCGTGGCGCTTCATCCCGACGGCCTTTTGGGCTGTGCTGGCGATGGCATTCATCGGCGCGGGCAGTGCCCATGCGGCTCCACCCAAATTTTGCGCACCGACAACCTTTTCGCTGAGCGGCAGCGTTGCCGACCAGTTCTGGAACAACGTTACCCCCAACCAATGGGCGAAAATGCTGTCCGCCAATTGGCAAGATAACGGATTTCATTTTTATGGACGCGTACGTCAACGTGGTCCCGATGCCGGGATCAACACACCGTCAGACCTCGAAAGTGAAATCCGCAAGGGCACCCCAAAACCAGAAGGCACCCCAAATCGCTGGCAGATCAATCTGCCTATTCTCAGCTCGGGCGGTCAACCTCTCAGGGTCATTTATGACTATGATGGCAGCAAAAACGCCAAATGCAGCCTTGTGACACTGTCATACTAAATAGCACCTGCAAAACAGCAGGTGATCGGCAAGACAGCCGAGCAACCAAAGCCCGCTGTCTTGCTTTTTCCGAAACAAACAAGCGTGAAAATGTCGATCAAAGATGCCGGTTCACATCCATCCGACCATGCAGGATACGGACAACCTCGATGGCGTCACCTGCCTGCCGGTAATAAATCACATGCGCCCCGGAGCCGATTTTGAAATATCCGTCGCGAATATCGCATTTCTGCCCGATGCGCGTTGCGCTTGCCAGTTCGGCAAAGACATTCAGAAAATCGCGAATGTATGTATCGGCCTGCCTCGCAGACCAGCGCTGCTGTGTATAAAGCCAGATTTCTTCAAGATCGACCTCCGCACGGGCGGTAATCCGATATTCCGGATTACCCGCCATGTCTGGCATTCATCCGCGCAAGAAATGCCTCGCCGTCAAACGAGGTCGCAACACCCGATTTCTCGCCTTCTATAAGCGCATCCTGTAAGGCACGGACTTTCACCTCATGCTCTTCAAGCAACCTCAACCCCGCCCGCACCACATCACTGGCCGAACCATAACGCCCCGACTGGACCTGTCCTTCGATGAAACCGGTGAAATGGTCCCCAAGCGAAACCGATGTATTGCGTGCCATAACGAACCTCCTTAGGGTCCAAACTCGTTCACATAATACCAAAATGTATTATATATTGGTATTCCTTGTTCCTCAATCCCTATATCAAATCACCCCGCCTAAAGCACCCGCCACGTCTCCCCGCTGGCAAGGTTGCGGACGTAATCGACCGCCTCCCCGTTCCAGTGATAGGAAAAATGATCGCCCTGCACAGGAACCGGCACCACATCGGGCCAGAACGCCGCAATGCAGGCGCCGCCCTCATACCGCACACTGGGCCAATAAAGCCCGTCCGATCCCGCCGTCCGCCGTTCGGCACCAAACTTTTGCGAGGCCGCGTAATCATCCGGGTCAAGCAATGCCGCCATCCCGCTCACATCGTCAAACACATGATCAATCTTGCCGACCAACTCGCGAAACTGCGATGTCCAGCCCGGTGCTTCATCGGTTGCGCGCATGGTACGCGCATGATGATGCACGGTTTCGGCAATCGCCACCGACCGGCTGTCGCCCGCGTAATACAGCCCGTATGTGCCATCGGAAAAACGCCCCGGACGATAGGGCGAACAATGGACAAACGGCGCCATCACATAACTCGCCCCCGGCCCCGATACCCGGCGGTCGACCGGCACCTTGGCCAGCGTCCCAATGCTCTCGCGCATGCGCGGGTTCATCTTGGCCTCCGCCGATGCCAACGCTTCCCAGTCGGCGGGATCGGCAATGTCTTCAAACAGGTCAATCGGCGGATAGATCGACCGGATCATCCGAATACACTGCGGCCACGCAACATGCCGGGTCGGAATGTCATCCCCACCTTCTTTCGCCGTACTCACCAACCACCACGCTCCGCATCAAGGTAACTGCGAACATCAACAATATCCATAATCTCGCCGCGCATCATGATCTCAAGCGCGCTTGCACCGCCAAACGCCGCATTGGGCTTGCGGACCCAGGCATAGCCCCGCGCCGGATCGCGAAACAGGTATCGCAACCCCTTATGAATCCCGATCAGCATCGCCATACGCGTGCGCAAATCACGATCAATCCGCCCGATATCCTTTTTCTTCCACCGCGCCCAAGTGCGGGCCGGCATATCGCCCAGCAACACGCGCGCTTCCTGATCGCTTAAGCCCCAAACCCCAAACAGATTAACCGTGGCCCGCGCCAATGCCGCCGCCTCATCCTCGGTAATCGCCGCCACATCGGGCCGCGTCCCGACCGGCTCCACAATCGCGAATTCCATGTCGCACCTCCATTTGGCATATATATAGCATATTTATGCCAAATGGCAATCACCCCTCATAGCGGCAAAACTGGCCTCCGAGCCCGCAGCCCCATGGCTCCCGCCTGCGCGGGCGTGACGAAGCAATGGAAAAGCCCTTCCCACAAAACCGCCCCCTAACGCGTGGAAACCCCACCCCAAAAAACCGTCATTCCCGCAACGGCGGGAATCCAGACAGACGCGCCACACACGCCAATCTCACCGCGCAACCTCAAGCCGCACGTCACGTCATGTCGATAAAACCGGAAAATTTCGACACGTCGGTGGGATGTGTCGATACCATCGACTCATTTAATGATCGTAAGCAGCCCCAACTGCGGAATCTCGCTAAAGGCTCACACTTTCATGATGATTACAGACTGGAAATTTTTCCAGTTTCTCTAAATTCACGTCGCATTTCTCAAGCGTAAACGATGAATCTTTTTCTTTCATTTCGTAAAACCGAACCGGATGTGAACGTCCTTTCATCGCCTTCACCAACACAGCCTTGACCTCGGCACTGCATTTCAAGCCAAAGGTCACTTCTTCAAGATCAAGAGGGTTTTTCTGCTGACCTCGTTTTCCGATCAGGCGCCATTCCTGTTCGTATTCCCAATCAGCAGCTTTACGATAAAGAACTGCTTGATCAATGCGTTGCTCTGCTTCTCTGTCACCAGCCAACATTGCCACAACATCACTGGCTTTAACCAATCTGTCATTTTGTTCGTAATCGACTTTATGAATATCTTTCTTGGCAGCTTCAGAGACAGAATATCCAAGACAGATACCCTTGTGCTGGTCCCCGTAATGGCTCCACATCAATGTGCTGTCAAAACGCTCAGATAAACAAAAAATCCCTCCATCATACCTTTTGATCAGTTCAACCTCTATTTTTCGAACAAAATGCTCCTGAAATACTCTTCTCACTGTTTGCTTTAAAGATTCACCCTCCCCATCACTCCGCTTTTTCAAATTTATATAATCTAGGTCATTCTCAACTTCCTCGTCACGACGCTGCTGTTGAAGTTTTCCCAACAACTCATCAAGTTTATCCTCGCTCAAGTCTGGTTCGAGACAAGGCCTAGAATCCAATGGGTCATTAAAAGTTATTGGATCAGCAAAAAAAAGCTCATCCAATAACAACATTCTTACAGTCAGATCACTGAATGCCCGGTATTTGTACAGGCGGCTCGGTATTTCGATGTTCGGCTTCAAAACCAATCTCCCCCTAAATTTTATCCTCTAAAAGTAGGGAATTTTGATTTACTTGAATATCAATCTTTTTGCGCCGCCAACGCCCCCCGTGCCTCCTTGATCAGTTTCTCAACATCCACATCCTCCCCCGTCCGTGCTGTGCCTTTCTCGGCCCGGCTATCGGCCCCCTTGTCCCCATCCGACGCCCAGCGCAACAACTTGATCAGGCATTCCAGATGCCCAAGCCCGGCCTTGCACGCCGTTTGATGGGCGGTGAAATCCTTGGCATCGCGCAGAAGGGCAGCCTGCTGTGCCGCCCGGCGATAAGCATTGCGCACCCGTTTGATATCACCGGGCAAATCGCGCAACAGGTCTTCGCGTAACGTCGCCACTGGATCGTTTTTCAAAACACCTCCATGGGGTTAATTTGCGAAAAAAATGCATTACACGTCTGAAAGCGCCAAAAGCCGCGCATCCGCCAACCGTTCGGGCCAATAGGCCAGATTGCGCAGATGTCCGTTTAAATGCTTGTCCGCGCCATCGTAAGACCCCAGCACAATGTTGGTAAAAGTGCGCGGCATGGCAAAGCCATCCGGGCTTTTAAGCACCCCGCCATTCACCCCCACCGCCACCACGTCATCATCCCACGCCAGCGCAATGCGTACCCGCGTGCCGGGGGTCAGTGTGCCATAAAGCGACTGGGTCACAATCGCCACCCCGTCCTTGCGCAAGCTTACCCGCAACTGATCGGCATCACTGTCATAGCCAAGATCAAGGTGATCATCATTCAGGCTGGTTGAGTAAAGCTGCACGATCCGCCAAATGCCGTCCCACGCAGGCGGCAATTCCAGATCAAACACAAACGTCCCCGTCCCTTGGGCAAACCAGTCCCCCGGATCAAGCCGCACATCATCAGGCGCACGGGCGGCGGGAATGCCATGACTGATAACATCGCTGGTGGGAACCGGCCCGGCTTCAAGCTGCGCATTCCAGATCAGCACCGATGCCGGCACTCCCGAAACTGCCGTGCTGATTTTCGGATATCGGGTCGTGCCCGATGCCGGCTCAGACACCGACACCCGTTGCCACGTCTCATCAAGCATAAATCCACGCGCCGATGCCCCATCAATCCCGCCAAGCGTGACATCAGCCGTGCCCGAAACGGCCCGCATCCAGACGGCAAAGCTGTAAACCGCGCCCACCGTCAAATCCCCGACATTCTGATAGATGCCGTCCGCCCCGCCCGGTAAATCAAGCGCCATCGCGCTCACACTTCCATCGGGCGCGGCAATCGCACTGGGGCCGATGCTGATCCCGGCATTCTTTTCCCACAGCACATTGTCAAATGCGGTTGAATAGCGAAGCTTATTGGTCGCCGCCCCCTCAATAAGAAGCCCCCGCGCCCGGCCAAGGGCATCATATTCATAGCCCGGCGCGTCGATGGGCCGGGTCGCCAGCACGCCGTCCATCCCCCGGATCAGTTTGGTGCTGGCGCGCGCAAATTTCATACAGGCCGCAAGCGGCTGATACCGCAATCCCATGTGCGTTTCCTCCTGATATTCAGTACTGAAAATATCGGAAATCGCCAGTTTCTGGCGTTCCCCCGGCCCGATACCCGCACGTCCCCGTCATGCCCGCGAAAGTAGGAATCTCGACGTTTGGGCACGTAGGGCATGAGATTCCCGCCTGCGCGGGAATGACGGGGACGTAAAACGGTGACATGAAACGAATGTCATTCCCGCGAAGGCGGGAACCTCGCGCCTCGCATGCCCAAATTTCAAGTTTCCCCCCTGACGCGCGAACGACGGATTTTAAACAGCCCTACCCACCAATCCGATGCAGATGAAACCAGGTCAGGATATTGCTCTCGCTGATTTGGCGGGTGGCCGCGTCACTGTGCGCCAGCCGGACCCGAAGGCCGTTTGCCGCCCCGACATTCACCCGCGCCACCCCACTTAATCGCAAGGTGTGATAAGCGCCCGTCCCAATGGCCGTAATGTCCGAGGATTGCAGATGGGTCGTCCAAACCCCGGCACCTGAACCAGAACTGGCCCCCGCCAGACGCTCAAGATACAGGTTCACCATCACCACCTCATCGGTGACCGGGAATTTCACCCCGATATCAACGTGGTAAAACCCCGGCGGCAGGCTGCTAACCCCATGAAGCGCGCTGTCATAAAGGCTGTGGCTGTCCTCAACCACCTGATCCCATTCGATCAAAAACGCCCCACCGGCGGGCATGTCCTGTGCGGCGGTGCGTAGCAATTTTACAATCGGTCCGTTTTCATGGACCGGCACGGCAAACCACCGCCCGCCATCCCCGCCATCACAAATCACATCGACCACATCGCCCCGGATTGGCAGGGGATAAAGCGCGCTATCCGCCGCCCCATTGACCGGCGTGATCACATCGCCACTGGCTGCCGTGATATCCACCTGCGTGCCATCGCCATTAAACAGCCGATAGTGCACGCCATTCCGCGCCAATGTCGCCACCGGCAAACTTGCCCGTGCGCCGTTTGACAGCCGCACCAGCGATCCGGTTTCGCGAATGTCCAGGATGCGGTTGGTTGGCGCATCGATCACCGGCATCCGGCGCTCATCCTCCCAGCCCAGCAAATTCTGGCTGCGAAAATCAAGGTCGATCATCGCCCCAGCATCGGCACGCACAAACGATTTTTGCGCGGTTTCGCATCGGCTTAATGCGGCCTCGGCCCGGCTGGCGGCATCACCCGCAAGGGCGGCGTTTTGACCGGCCCCGGCAATCTCATCGGCCTTTGGCCCATTGGATAACCCGTTTCCCGCATCGTTCCAGACCAAAGCCCGCCCCGGCGCAATACCGGGCAGGGTCATATTGGCCTGATCCAGATCGGGCGCACCCAACCGCAACGTCCCGCCAAGGGCCCGATCCACATCGCCAAGGGCGGCGGTCAGATAATCCAGATCGCGATCAAGCGCATCGCCGCGTGGGGAACCAACACTGCCATAGGCACTGAGCCGCCGCAGTTTCAGCATCCGGGCCAGAATGATCTCGACCCCCACACCCGGCGGGGTTTCAAACCGCACCGTGCCGCCGATGGCATCGTCATGCGTGGCCAGCGCAATGTGAAACCCGGTGGTTACAACCGCGCCATTGACCGATACCTGCACATCACCGACGTCAAACACATCAAATCCAAATGGAAAATCCCGCCGCCCGCCATCGCCCTGATAGCCGATGGATGCTGTGGCCTGATTGGTGAAAACCGCCCCCATATCCCTGATCCCTCCGTCCCCTGATTTACCGAAATCCGATCCGCATGGTTGGTTAGCTGCCCCAACCATCACGCCGTGCAAACCACGCACTTAACCGTGCCACCGTGTCATCCTGTGCTGATCGCAACAGCGACCTTTCGCGCCAGTCGGCCCGTTGATTGATCTGATTGCGTTTGCGCGTGGCCGCGGCATCGTCAAGGGCGGCATCAGAAAGGGCCGCCTTTTCATATCCCGCCAGAACCGCACTGGCCGATCCACTGCCCCCGGCCATCTGGCCAGATGCGCCTTGCCGCGCACGCGCACGGGCTTGTCGAACACGCAGATCTTCGGCCCGCGCCACATCGCGTTCGGCCTTGGTTGCGGCAATCGCCTCAAGATCGGCCTTTCGTTGGGCTTCGGTCTGGGCCACGGCACTTTGCTGCCGGGCCTGATTGGCCGAAATTTGCTGCCCGGTTTGTAAGGCCGATGCCGCCATTGGCACAATTGATGAAAATCCACCCATCAGTCATTCACCCCCAACTCACTTGCCACGCCGAGTAATAAAAAAGGCCGGGGAAGGTCCCCGGCAATCGCCCATAATCCGCTTTTGACTGTCCCGCCGCTGCCGCGCCGCCAGCCAAGGCTGCGCAGCGTGATATCACCGCTATAAAGTCCGTCTTGATCATCCGCGTCATCGGTGGAAACCGGCAACCGCACATCGCGCAATCCGCGCCCGGTATCCATGCGAAGCTGCCCGGTTTTCTGCAATCGCAAGGTGGCCGAAATCAGCCGCACCGCATTGCCGCCATGCGGGCGCGTGCCATCCGATGCAGCCGGTGGCAGGGCCGAAATTTCATGGGTAAAGGGCAAGCCGACACTGAGTGCCGTCACGGCATCGGGCACCGTCACCGTGCCTCCGCCAATGGGGTGATCATGGATCAACTGATTGCCAGCCCACACCGACACCCTTTCCCCGTCCAGCGCATCAAGATGGCCCCAGTGGCGACGCGGCACCTGCTCCGGTTCAAGCGCCTGATCAATGGCCAGATCAAGGCCCGAATTTGCATCAAACACCCCCAGAAAATACGCCTCCCCGCGTTTGATCGCGACATAGACATCCCCGCCCGACACCGCCACGGCGCGAAACGCACTGTCTTGCACCGATTGCGATGACCATGCGGTGATGTTTTCACTGCGATACAGGGTTAAGGTGCCAAGGCTGCCATCACCCATCACCACATGCAGCAACCGCCGATCCGCGTCATAGGCCTGATCCATTGGCTGGTTGACCAGATGACGCGACAATAACGCCAGATCGGCCGAGCCATAGGCTTGCTCCACATCGGTAAACAGGAATTCACGAATTTCACGCCCGCCCCGTCCGGCAAACACCGTCGCCCCGTCAATATTAACCAGCGGCACGGTACGCGCACTTTGGCTGCCGATCCGGGTTTGGCGGGTGATTTGAATATTGGCCGGGGTCAATGGATCACCGGTCACCATCCATTCCGACCCGCTGGTAAACACCTGTAAATGCCGCCCGGCAAACACCCCGGTGATCGCATTGACCTGATCGGCCAGAAGGGCAAACTCAATTGCCTCGTCATCCAGCCCTTCGCCCAAATCAAAGTTGAACAAATCGCCCGACCGCGACATCCACAACCGGTTGGGCAAATCACGCGATCCGCCAATCACCATGCGGTCCTGATGAAACGTCACGCTGCGCGGCCAGCCCCGGACATCGGAAAACGCCTGTTCTTCGAAATCGTTGGTTTCATGGGTATTTGGCAGGCTTTGTTTCAGCGTAATGGTCGCATGGCGGGCATCGGTAACAGCGATGATTTCGCCCTCAATCCCGGCAATCCGCCACAAAGTCCCAACATGGCCCGCCACGAACAGGTCGGCATTGGCCGTAATCGTCACCGTGCCGCTTGTCCCCGACGGGGTGACAGTCAAGGCCGGTTCACCAAATTTGTAATAGGGATGAAGGGTCCTATAGGTCGTTTCGCGCCACGCCCATTTCGACATTTCCCATCCACCTGTTTGCGGATTGGACACATCGTTGGTGCGGGTCAACCGCATCGGCGCCACATCAGGATGAACCACCAGCAGCGTATCGGCACTTTGCGTCCAGTTCAAAAGATCATGGTGCGCGACCCCGAACGGCGTTTCAAACCGGTGCGTCGCCACGCCATCCTTAAACACCAGCCCCTCATAATCGCCAAACGCCAGGATATAGGCCTGCTCGGTATTGAACTCGAACGCGATCAACCGCACCGCACCGGGCAACTTATCAACCAGCCGAACACCGGGCCGACGCCTCACCCCGCCAGACGGTTCGATAAACACATTATGCAACCGCGCCGCCCCATTGGCATAGGCATTCAAGTCACTCCGCCCCCACAATTCGGGTGCCAGTTCCCCGGTGGAAAAGGTGTTTTTCTCTAAAACGCGGCGTGCCATATGGGGCTCCTGTAATTACAACAAACTCAGGTTAAGTCAGGTTATTGAGATGTGACTCGAGATCCCCGCCTGCGCGGGGATGACGGTGCCTAAAAGAAATAACCTCATGGAAAGCCGTCATTCCCGCGAAGGCGGGAATCTCGCACAACAGGTTCCGCCCCTAACCCCGCGCCGCGATCAACGAAAAATCATCAATCGCATGCGGGGTCGATTGCTGCGCATCGGCCAAACGCGCTTGGCGAAACTGGTCCTCGGACCGTTTAAAAAGATACTCCGCCCGCGAGCTGCTTTCAGTCAGCGGCAAACAAAACTCGGCGGCCAACCGCGCAATCAGCGCCAGATCAAACCACGGCGGAAAACTGGCCTCCGCCAACCGCCCGACATAGGTCAGATGGGCGGACTGCGCATCACACAAAACCGCCCGATCACGCAGTTCAAACCGCGTGACGCGGCCGCCGTCCGTTTCCAGCGACAACAACCGGATAAAATCGCCCGGCAAGGCAAACAGGCTTAATCCATCCCCCGAACCGCCAGATGTTTCCCCTGCCGTCACCTGCGCCAACCAGCACCCCTTGGCCGCAAACCGCCACGGATACCCCGCCAACATGCCATCGCGGATCACGGGATACAGCATCCGGGCAATTTCGGCCTCCGCACCATCTTCTTCAAACGATGAAATCGGCGCGGTCCCGATCATCACCAACGCGCGGGCACACAGGGCCACATCACTTAACGCCATTTGATCCCCCAAAACAAAAACGGGGTCCGGCAAAACCGGACCCCGAAAATCATCAAACCTTGATGATGTAATTCACCACCAGAAACGGCTGCATGTTGTTATGCGGCTGATCACCGCCGGTTGCAGTGATGCGATTAGCCATATTAACAATACTAGCCTGAAGGTCCTCACGGACCGGATAGTCGTAAAGCGATCCACGCCCATCAACCGTGATAAGGTCGTGACTATGGCTCGGCATTTCACTGATGGTCATCTGGTGCTTTTCCGTACCATCAGACGACGCAAGAATGCGATCCGTCAGACCATCGCCCTGCCCGGCACCAACCGGGACACGACCGCGCATATCAGGCAGCTTGAAGACAGTTTCCTCACTTGCCTGACCATAGGTATCCCCAATCACCGCAAACAGCCCGGCATAGGTTTCTTTGCTGACTTCCGAACCATCGCACAGCAAATAGCTTTGCGGTGCGACAGCCCCGGCAAACGGCAGCACCGAACCAGTCGGCACCGCAATCGCGGCAAACTGACTGATATCGGTTTCAGAACAGATCGTAATTGTTTCGCTCATGTTTGGTCCTTGTATGCAGTAGGGCATAAAAAACCCCGGCAGGACAAACCCGCCGGGGTGAACGAAGATGAAAAAGATTTTGGTTAGACGACTTACTGACCCGATGGAGCGGTCGGATAAAATGCCTTGATCGCATAGGTCATCGCGATGTTGCGCGGGCGGGTTTCGACACCGACACGGGCATCAGGAGAGTTGGCGCTATCAAACAGAAGCTTATCCTGATTGATAATCCCAGAAGTCGCATCGGTGGTTCCTGCCTGAGAGGTATAGCTAAACACTCCTTCAGGCGAGTTGAAACGGCTGACCGCACCAATACTGCCCGTAATCTGCTGCATCTGATCAAGCTGAGCGGATGCAAACACACGCCCATCATCGACACCGCGTCCCGCATCAAAACCACGGATGAACTCACCGCGCAGATCAGGAAGGTTGAAGGTGGTGATTTCATCACCACGGCCCCAAACCGTACCGATGGTCGCAAACAGATCAGCATACTCGGTGCGCGACACAGCCGAACCGTCACAGACAAGCCAGCCGTCCGGTGCGGTTGGCATGGCGAAGGCTGAGACGGTGCCGATTTCGCTGCCGATGATGACGGTATTGCCACCGCCAGAACCGCCGCCGGAAATCAGGGTATTGATCGCCTGAAGCAGTTGGGTTTTATCCTCGCAATCGGGCCAGATTCCTGCACCCTGAATAACGTTCAGAACTTCGCAGTCCACCGGGGTTGAACCCTGCATGGGCAGTCTCCTTGGTTGGTCAAAAGAAAACCCCGGCAACGGATGTTGTCGGGGGCAGGAAAAGACACCCGCCTTCGCGGGAATCTTGTGGGGTTGGGACGTGGCGGTAGATGGCCGCCGATCAGTCCGTATTGGCCGTGCCAATCGCGGTCATGTCGCGGACATCGACACCGGCTGCACCAGAGCTTGCCACCACGAACATGCCGCCTGACATGGTGGCGTCGCGGTTGGTGTTGGCGATGATGAAATCACCGGTGCGCAGCATGTCGCGGGCATCAACGAAATAGTTCGACGTATCAACATCGGTTGCCAGATCCGGGGTGATGTAGTGCCAAAGGGTAAAACCGTTGGCATAGGCCAGAACACTTAGGTTCCGGGCCTTGAAACCTTCTGCCATGAGGGGCTCCTGTTGTTGGGTCAATGTTGGGGTGAGCTTGTGGGTCGAGGTTCCCGCCTTCGCGGGAATGACATGCGTTCCATGCACCGGCCTTACGCAGCGTCACCCCCGCGAAGGCGGGGGTCTCGCGCCGCATGCTCACTGAAAGTTTGGAACGTCTGTTATTCCTGCGCCTGCAAGCAGGTCACACCATCGCCGTCCACAAGCGTCGCGCCCTGGCTCATGGAATTGTTGACAAAGTGGGCGGCGTGATCGCCGTGCCAGGTGATGTCGGACTGCACGTCCGATCCAATGGCATGGCCGATTGCGGTTCGGTGATACCAGAAGCACGACCGAATACCGCTTGCCACCGGCAGGCCCGAATGGGGCATCCAAAGCGTGCCGAGCCAGCGTTTGGCCTGCGTTCCCTTCCACGGCAAATCATCATCGCCGACATAGTCGGAGCGCGAAAACGCGTCGATCAAAAGCAGTTCCGACCATTGTTTCCAGCCGACAATCGCATAACGCTGCCCGTCATCGGGCACATCGCGATCGCCAAGCCCCTCAAACGCCATCATCACCTTATCAAGCGTCATGCCGTCGGTATTGTGGGGCAGGATATCGGGGGCTGTGGTCAGGGCATTAATGATCAGCTCGTCGGTTTTACGGCCCAGCGCATAGGCCCCGGCATTGGCCAAAACCATCTTTTCATCATGGTTGATTTTAAGTTCATCAAGCGCATCAACCCAGTCCCCGGCATAGTAATCGCGCAAATCACAGCGCACCGCCTCGTGATCGACATTCATCACCGGCACCTTGCCGTGGCGCGCCTTGGTGGTGGCGGTTCCCTTGCCGACTTTCTGAAAAACGGTGGTCGCCCCCTTCACACTGTTTTTGACCCGTACCGTATTGCGCAGTTTCGATCCCATGCGTTGATAGGCCTGATGCACATCGGCCTGAAAGTGGTCGACAAAGCTTTGATCGATTGTATCGCTCATTGGTTTATTTCCCCTTTGGTTGATCCTGTGGTTGATCCTGTGACCTGACATTCAGGCACGTCATATTCCCACCGCGATCCGGTCATCTTTTGGTCAAGGTTTGGCTGTTATGTGCAATGGATGCCCCCGGACTTTTCGGGGGTATTTTGATCTGTCGGGTTTCAAGCAGACCGGATGTGTTTTTCGGGCAGTTGCCCACCCCCTTGAATTTTGAGTTGGAGCTTGACGTTGCGCGGAAAACTGTTTGCCTTGATTGTCCTGATCGGGATCGGTACAGCTGCGTATTTCCTGCTGCCTCTCACCCCGATCCCGGCCTATTTTGAAAATGTCACCCACCGGATCGGCCTGCTGTTTGGCAGCCAACCCGATGAACAGGAACCGCTTCCTGCCCGGCTTGAAAACAAGCTCAGCAAACTGGGTGTGAGCGCCGGGGTGCCCGTCGCGGTGCAAATCCTGACCGATAATGGTGCGGTCGCGCTTTGGGTCCATGACGCGGATCGTTTCCGCCCGCTTGAAATCTATCCGTTTTGCAGCGATGTCGTGCGCGACGGCGATCTTTCCGCCTATCACGGCGATTACCGCATCCTCGCAAAGGACATCCTTTTAAACCGTGACGGACATGCATCCGTGATGCTCAATCGGGCGGCTGATGGCCCAAAAACCGACCTCGCCCTTAATGGTGGCTGTGCGACCGAGCAGGGCATCCCGCTTGAAAGTGACGATCTGCGCGACATTATGCTGATGACCAATGCCGCCCTTCAAAACGGGCAGGCGTATATCCCGGTATCGATCTATCCAACCGCCGCTGATCAACCCCTGCCCGACCTTAAGGCCAGCGGACAAAAGCAAGCCGACTAAGGTCGCTGCCTGAACCGCATCCTTCAGTCATGCAGGCGGGAAAATGCCGCCTGTACTTCGGCAACAATCACCGGATCGCGATCCCGCCAGTAGCGCGGATCGTTCATTTTGCGCTGAATATCAGACCGCATTCCGGCGGTTGGTTCGGAGGTGTCGGACCGCCCCAAACCGGCTTCTTTGCCCGCGGTCATCAGCCGGTGCAGGGCCTTGACCCCGCTTGCGGTTTGGCACATTGCGTCAAAGGCGACATCGGGCAAGTTTTCACGGCCCCATTTCTCGATTCTAGGGGCCAGGGATTTCCATGCCTGTGCGCCGCCAAATTCCGCCACCAAGGCCGCCCGGTCACTGGCGCGCTGCCCGGCCTGCTGGACCTGTTCGACCATCGAGGGAATGATTTCCCCCGCCAGATCATAGACAAGCTGCGCCTGCGCATTGTTAAACCCGGCCTTGTGCAGGCGTTCATTCAACGCCGCATCAACCCCACCCAACCCCTCATCAACCGAAATCGCATAACCATCGGGATTGTCGGGAATGATCGCCAGATTACTCTCGACATCCTCCGGCGCGGTTGGGATCACATCGGGGGCCGGTGTTTGGTCCAGTCCGAAATCGACCAGAGGGCCCGTTTCTGGGTGTGTCTCTGTTGCGATTTCTGTCGTGGGTTCTGAATCTGTTTCCTGTGCCGGAATGGTTGTCATGCCGGTTCTCCGTTTATGAGGTTTGCGATAGATTGAGCTTGTGGGTCGAGGTTCCCGCCTTCGCGGGAATGACGGTCGTTCCATACCGCTATTTTAGGCCTCGTCATCCCCGAGAAGGCGGGGATCTAGCGCCACACGTTCACTCCCCCGTTTCACGTGACGCCAGCCGCATCATCTGCAACACCAATCCACGCTGCCCTTCGCGCATCCAAAGGGCGGCCTGTCCGGCATCCGGGCCCAAGGATGACCGGATAAATTGTGTTTCAAGATCGCGCAAAACCTGTTGCCCGGCATCGCTGGCAAAGCAGGTCTGCCAGTGTGTGCCGGCATCGTCTTCTTTTGCCGCAGTGTCAGGGTCAAACCAATCCCAGCCGGTCATGATGTGCCCTCCAAAACCTCAGGCGGCAAATGGGGTCGCAAGACGTGCTCGGGCACGCCAAACTGATCGGCCAACCAATGGACCATGGCGGGCACATCGACCTCCGCCATCGCATCAGGGCCAAGTCCTGCGATGCGCGACACCCAATCAAGCACCTGTGCGGCCTTTACCCGTTTTGGCAATTGTGCCAAGGGGGCGGCATGGCGCAGGACAACCACATCGCCATCAATCGGAATGTCGGGCAGCTCCCCGCGTTTGGCGAGGATGTAAAGGGCGCGCGCGATCAGTGGATAGAGCAATTCGGCCTGTAACCGGCCATAGGTGGCACCCAGCAACCGCGCATTTTCCGATGCCCTTTCAAGCACCTCGGTCGCGGTCATGCCCGGTTGATCGACCTGCGCCAACCGGTCGGCCAGCAAGCAGCGCCGGATACGATCACGAAGGTCGCTTAAAACCAGATCAGACACATCAAACCGCCCCGGTGCATCCAATGGCGTTAACCCCGCCGATCCGACCGCCTTTGGAATGATGCTTCCCGGTACCAGTCGAATGGTGGCCGGATTAAGCACCACGTCATCATCGGCCTGCCAAATACCCGTCACCGCGATGGAGGCGTTTTTAAGCACCAGTTCGACCACCTTGTTGGCGGTTTTAATATCGGGCAGCGCCTTCATCACAGGCGACCTGCCATAAATCTCACCCGGCGCCTTCATCCAGCGAAAGGCAACATAGGGCGACACATCAAAATGATCGCGAAACAGCACGTCATCACTGGCGGTGTGCGCACCATCGCCCCCCCATCGGCATAAAACACACAAAGGCCATAGCCACTGCGTTCCGTACCATGGGGCATCACCGCCTCGATCACGGTGTGGCGTTTTTGGCCCAGTGCCTCATCTTCCCCTTTGGCGATGGTTGGCAGTTTGGCATCGGGCCAGGTGGCGAGAATGTCGGATCGGGTCAGGCTGAGTGTGCGAAACACCGCATCCATTTTGCCATCAACCCGTTCTTCAAACACCAGATCACGTAACGGCACGGCGGCAAAACGAAAGGCCGACGGGCTTTTGAAATCATCACTTTCAAGCCGCAGGCAGGCCGTGCCCGCCGTGACCAGATCCAAGAAGGCCTGATGCATTTCAACGGCAAAATTGGATCGGTCAAAATGCCCCTGTAAAATCCGAACCGCGCGGCCGAGTTGTTCGGTTAAAACCGCCCGATCCTCGCCCGCAACATTGCCGCCCGGCTCCAGATCAAACCAGCCACCGGCAGGCGGGGTGATTTCGGCCATCAAACTCGCGGCAAGTTGTTCGACCGCATCGGGTGCGGTTGCATCAAACACCCGATCCAGCCGTTTGCCACCACTGGTTTGCAGGGCCGCCCCATTGCGTTGTGGCAGGGCAAACTCATAACAGTCCTGCCAATGGGCCAGCCACGTGCGGCGTTTGGCAACGGCGGCCTGATAACGTTGGCGTAAGACCGAAACCGAAAGGTCATTTTGCGGCGTGCTGCGATGGGGGCTGATCGTCATCCCGGTATTCGCGCCCGCCTGTCCTCTCGCCTGTCCTGTCGCCTGTCCAGATAGCTGCCCCGATGCCCCGGTCGATGTCGACATGTCGCCACCTACGTTCATCACTGGCTTGCGATAGGTTCGCTTTGTCTTTCTCGCCATGCCTTAATCCCCCAACAGATTTTTGCCGCCCGCCGCCCCATTCACCGCACGGCTGATCCGGTCCGACAGCAACCCGCGGTGCCCGGTCGCAATCAGGCTGGCCCGGCCATACCGCCGACGTTCCAGTGCTTCTTGACGGGCGGTGCGGGTTGCGTCCTGCGCACTGTCAGCACTCTGCGTTGGCGTTGGTGTTTGGCTTGCCGAAGGGGCGTGTATTGCTGTTGGTTTGGGTGTCGAAAACAAACTTCCCATCGGGGCCTCCTGATATGAGCATGAGCATCCGGCACAAGATCCCCGCCTTCGCGGGGATGACGGAGCCCAAAATGAAAAATGGAACAAACGTCATTCCCGCGAAGGCGGGAACCTCCCGCCACATATTCCCTACCGCCGAAAACAAAAACGCCCACAGGGCCAAAAGCCATGCGGGCGCAGGTGTGGTGTTGATTTGTCTGTTATGTCACATTAAAAAGAACAAATCAAGAACATTTTTCAGAAAAATGCACCTGACCTGATTTTTCCGTGCTTTCACTGCGTTTGACAAGGGTGCGATAAAGCTGATGCGGGGTGACAATCCACACACCGCCAATGCCCAACAGCCGCTTGATCATCTCGACACAGCTCATCGGGCCGAACCGGATTTTGCGCGGCAATGATCGCGGGTAGTCGGCCCAAACGCAATGATGGCCAATCGCCCGGTAATAGGATGCCGGATCAAATAGCGGCGAATAACACCACGTCTCGCACCGGATGCGATGGCTTTGCGGATCAAGGCAAATCCATTCCCCGGCCCGCGCACCCGACACCAGCACAAAGCAATGGCGAAAGCCGGGTTTCAGGAAACGTAACAGCGGCTTTTCCGGGGCATCACCGAACACCACCAGCACCGAAACCTCCCGACCCGATGCCGATTGATCGACCCAGTCGCGCGCCATCCCGCCAACGGTTTTTACGCTAACGGTGCCCTCAAAACCTATATCCCGCATGGTGATAAATCCCCGCTCATCTCGATCATGACATCTTCACTGTCAAAGGTTTCGGGCGGGCGCAACTCAACGATGTCACGCGCAATCAATTCGGGTTCAAGGGCAGCCATGGTCGCGCACCACAGATCATATTTCGGCCCTTCGCGGGGGTCGCGCGGATCGGGCAACCGTTCGACCAGCCCGTAATATTCAATCACCTGCAAATGCCGGTCGGTCAAAGCCCCGCCCTGTTTAAGGCGCATCACCGCGTTATAAACATCATCAGGATCGCACGGGCGCACCACCTCACCGGCATCGGCAATCACGCGCGCCCCTTCGATGCGGGCTGTTTGACAGCGCACAAACCAGAACCACGCCTGCTCGGCGCTGGCAAACGGCGTGATGGGCCGTTCTGACAGGGGTTTTGGGAAAAGTCTTTGTTCGGTCACGTCGCCCTCCTGCATGTTGAACTCATCCCCAACACCGGCAACGCGCCGCCCGGTCGGTTATGCCAAACCGGCGGCAAAAGGATGTGACTGACCGTTGGCGCATGGCTTTTCCATGCACCTTTGATGGCTGTTGATCAGTGATTTCCCCTTATCGTGACGGTATCGCAGGTCGGACCAATGCGCTGTGCGACGGCTGCTTGTGCAAGGCCGTTTGATGCCCGAACCCGATAAAATCACGGCTACTTCCGGATGCAATTCCGGTGTTGATGCACAAGCTATAATCCCTTTTTGTTCCTTTTGTAAAGGATTAATTTCCTATACCGATAGCAGAACACATCCCCCAATCGTAGGGCATCCGATCAGAGCACCCAACATACAGCCCTGAAATCACGGAAGGTTTTCTTTTACCACCACTTCCATGGTCAGTTTGGCGACATCGGCGTTTGGGTCACTGCCATTGCGCAGATTATCGAAAATGCGCAGCGCATTTTGGACAATCGCGCCGGGGCTTTGGGTGATCACCACATCCATGATGTCTTCAAGCAAAAAGCGGCGGGTGTCAGGGGTCAGGCCATGGCCGATAAAAATGATGTCGCGGCCCCGGCCACTTTCGCGTAGCGCACGCGCCACCCCGTCGGACGAACCCCCAACATTATAAATCCCGACCAGATCGGGGTATTCTTCAAGCAGGGACATGGTGTGGTGATAATTTTCGCTGCGGTCATCGTGGCCTTCGCGGGCGGCCACCAGCGACATGCCGGGAAAGGCTTCTTCCATCAGGCTTAAAAAGCCCATTTCGCGTTCTTCATGCGCACGGTAAGTACGGCTGGCCGCGATCAGGGCCACGCGCCCACGATGGGGTTTCTCGACGCGGTTTGGTCCCATGAACCGGCCCAGCATATAGCCCGCTGTTCGGCCCACGGCACGGTTATCAAGCCCGACATAGGCGGCATGGGGCACGCCGGAAATGTCAGACACCACCGTGATCATATGTTTACCGGCATCCTGCAATTCGGACACCGTTTCACGCACCAGCGGATGATCAATCGCCATAAAGGCAATGCCATCGGCCTTTTGCCCATGCTGACGCAGCGCCTCGGACAGGAGTTGCGGGTTAAACCCGTCAATGAAAAAGCACCGCGCGCGGATGTTCTGGCCCGCGGTTGCCTCGGCCGCGGTTTTGATCCGGTCGCCCAAAAGCCGCAAATACGGATTGGTGCCCGATGGCAATAAAAACACCACCTGCATTGGTTTGGGCCGGAAGGTTTCGACCATGTCGGTTTCGGGCAAATAGCCAAGTTCGCCTGCGGCCTGCAATACGCGCTTTGCGGTACGCTCACGTACACCGGGGCGCTTGTTTAATACGCGGTCTACCGTGGCGGGTGACACCCCGCACAGCTCGGCAATATCCTTGATGATCGGCCCGGTTGTTTTTGGCATTTTTATCCTTAAAACATCAAAACGCATCATTTAATGATGTTTGATGATGGATAAACTTTCACGTACCTTGAGATTATTCAAGCAAAAATAAAAACAACCCAACGCGGAAAACAGCTAAAAGCAATCATAGACCATCAGGGAGGAAACCATGGTCACTCACACCAAACTCTGGCACACCAAATTCCGGCATATCGTTGCCACCTTCGCCGCCGCCGTATCCTGCAATGCCATGGTGCTTGGCGCACAGGCCCAAGAAATTGAGCTTAATTACGGCCACATGAATTCCCCGACCAGCATTGTCGGGCTTCAGGCCGACTGGCTGGCCGAAGAAGTCGCCAAAAACACCGACGGCAAGGTCAAGATCGACGTTTATCCGTCATCCCAGCTTGGCAAGATTCAGGAACTGGCCGAAGGTGTGTCGATGGGGTCCATCGCCCTTTCGCATAATACGGCTGGTGCCATCAGCTCGCTGTATGAAGATTTCGGCGTGCTTGATATCCCGTATCTGTACCGCGACTATGATCACCTGATGAATGTTGTCGATATTCATTCCCCGGTGATGGAAAAGCTTAATCAGGGCCTGATCGACAATACCGGCATGCGTGTGCTCTATGCGTTTTACTTTGGCACCCGTCAGCTGACCGCCGACCGTGCGATCAAAACCCCGGCGGATCTGGCCGGTGTTAAAATCCGCGCCATCCCGTCCCCGGTGTATCTGACCGCGGTTGAGGGCCTTGGTGCAGCACCAGTTCCCGTCGATTGGTCCGAAGTTCCGACCGCCCTTGCGACGGGCATCGTTCAGGGCCAGGAAAATCCGGTCAATGTTGCATTGGTCCATAAACTGTATGATGTGCAGTCACACATGATGCTGACCGGCCATATTTCGGCCGCCGAGATCGTCGTGATCAACGAGGAAATCTGGCAGGGCTTCCCCGATGACGTGAAGGCCGGCATTGAAAAGGCGGCGGAAACCGTGCGCCACAAAGCATCGAAAATGATCCTTGATAGCGAGGCAGGCGATCTTGAGCAGCTTAAGGAAGCTGGCATGACGATCATTGGCCCGGATGACGGGCTTGATGTTGCGGCCTTCCGTGCAGGTGTTGAAAAGCTTGTGCATGAGCGCTTTGACGAAAAATACGCCACGTATTTCGAAGAAATCGCTGCTGTAAAATAATCGCACCAAAGGGCGGTTCCGGGGGATATTTTTCCGGGGGAGCCGCCCTTACCGTGACTTTCATTGCCCATCATTTCAGGTTTCGTCATGCCTTACAGGAACTCCCCGATCTATCGCGGGCTGGACCGTATCTGCCGGGTTTTAACCACCTTTTCGATGGTGATGCTGGCCTTGATGGCGGTACTGGTCGTCGGTCAGGTGATCTTGCGCAATATGTATGATCTTGGTCTGCCGTGGGCGGACGAGCTATCGCGCATTGCCAATGTCGCGCTGGTGTTTTTCGCCGTTCCGGCCTTGATGCTGCATAACCGCCATATCGCGATTGACCTTCTGTACAGTGCCTTGCATGCGCGCGGTCAGGCGATCCTACGCTTTGCCAATTATGCGCTGATCACGGGCTTTGCCGGTATCTTCCTGTTTTCACTTTATAAATTTTTAAGCCGGGCGGGCAAATTCACCACCCCGTCGTTGAGCATGCCAAATTACGCGGTCTATGCGCCGGTGGTGATGGCCATTGTCCTTTTGTTGATCGTCGCACTCTATCGGCTGATCACACGCACCGAAACCGCCCCGGATTACGAAGGCGAAGACGGGAACGCCGAAAGCGGCAATCCGATTGCCGATGCCATCGCCAAGGAAATGTCAGCGGGAATACTGGCTGAAGATACGTCCAAGGATCCCAAGAAATGATGAGTGCAACGCTTCTTATCCTGTTTCTGGCACTCATGATCATTCGCCTGCCGATTGCGGTGTGCCTTGGTCTGTCGTCCGCGACCGTGATGATCCTGTTTAACCTGCCAATGACGGTTCTGGCCCAGCGCACGGTCAATGCACTTGATTCAACCCCGCTTCTGGCCGTGCCGCTGTTTATCTTTGCCGCCAACCTGCTCAGCCTGTCGGGTGTGACCAATCATTTGTTTGAACTGGTGCGCATGATGGTTGGCTGGATTCGGGGCGGCACCGCACAGGTCAGCGTGCTGGTCAGCCTGATCTTTTCGGGTGTGTCGGGTGCGGCCTTGGCCGATATTGGCGCGCTGGGTGCGGTTCAGATCAAGATGATGCGCAAGCAGGGCTATTCGGCCGAGTTTGCATCGGGCATCACCATGGCGGCGGCGACCATCGGGCCGATTTTCCCGCCCAGCATTCCGATCATTATCTTTGCCTCGGTCGCCAATGTGTCGGCGGTCAAATTGCTGATTGCCGGGATTGTCCCCGCCGTTCTGATCACCCTCCTGTTGATGGCGCAGGTCGCGGTGATGGCGCGGATTTACAAATTGCCGCGCGATGAAGTGAAATTTTCGATTGCCGCCTTTGCGCGCAAATTCGTCATTTCCCTACCCGCCCTGGCCGCACCGGTCCTTTTGATCGGCGGGTTGATATCGGGCTATTTCGGGCCGACCGAAGTTGCCGGTGTCACGGTGGCCTATGCGCTTTTGATTGGTAAATTTGTCTATCGCCAGCTTGACCTTAAACGGGTGGTCACGGCCGCCCGCGATACGGTCGATGCGACCGGCAGTGTGTTGTTCATCGTGTCGACCGCCGCCCTGTTTGCCTGGGTTCTGACCATGGACCGTCTGCCTGCCACCGCCAGCGAGTTCTTGCTGGGACTTTCAAGCGATCCTTTGGTGTTGCTGTTGATTGTCAATGTGTTGTTGCTGGTGGTCGGCATGTTCCTGGAATCAATTGCCGCCATCCTGATCATCGCCCCGATCATTACCCCGGCGATGATGGCGGCGGGCGTTGATCCGCTGCAACTTGGTATCGTGTTTGTGCTTAACCTGATGATCGGGCTTCTGACCCCGCCTGTCGGCATGAGCCTTTATATGGTCAGCATCATCGCCAAGATGCCGCTGCACCGGGTGATCCGGGGCGGGTTGCCCTTCCTTCTTCCCCTGTTTTTGTCGCTGCTCGCAGTGACCTGCATACCGGCGATCTCCGTCTGGTTGCCCAACCTTCTGGATTAAGTGAGGAAACATGAGCAGATTTCTCGGCGAAATTCGCCAGCTCGGTTACGTTGTGCCCGATATCGAAGCGGCCATGGACTATTGGGCCGAAACGATGGGTGTTGGCCCGTGGTATTATAACCCCAAGGTGCCGATCGAAGATTACCAGTATGACGGCAAATCCTATGACGTTCATAACTCGGTCGCCCTTGCCAATTCCGGCTATGTTCAGGTCGAACTGATCCAGACGCGCAACGACGCGCCGTCGATGTATCGCGACTTCCAAAAGGCAGGGAACACCGGCCTGCAACATGTTGCCTATTGGACCGAAGATTTCGACAATGATCTGGCCCTGATGCAAAGCAAGGGTTTTGCCGTCAAGATGAGCGGCAAGGTCGGGGACAATGGCCGGTTTGTCTATTTCGATAAGGAAATGCATCCGGGCACAGTGATTGAGCTGTCCGAAGTGGTCGGCCCCAAAGGCCGCCTGTTCAAATCCATTTATGAGGCGTCGATTGGCTGGAACGGCAAAGACCCGATCCGTCCCTTCCCGTCGCTGTCGGAAATCTGAGCCATGGACCTGATTGAAGCCCGCTATCTGATCGAAACACCGTTCGAGCCCGAAAAAATCGCCACCATCATTGCCGGTGAGCAAAGCAGCGGCACGTTCGTACGCGTTGCCGGGGAAACCGACGAACTGCGCGAACGTTGTGCGGCCAGCGTTTTGTCGATCCGTGAACTGGCCCCGGCTGATCATCCCAGCCTGCAAAGTGCCTATTTGACCGCACGCGGCATCAATGGGCCATACCGCCGGGCTGAAGTCCGGGTTGGTTTTCCCGTCGATAATATCGGGCATAATCTGGCGACACTGGCAGCCACGGTTTCAGGCAACCTCTATGACCTTGGCGAAGTCACCGGGCTTAAGCTGATGGACATCAAACTGCCCAAGGCCTATCGCGATCTGTATGACTATCCGGTTGCCGGAACCAAGGGCACACGGGTGCTAATGAAGGTTCATGACCGGCCGTTCTTTGGCACGATCATTAAACCCAATGTCGGCATGCGTACCCATGACATTGCCGATCTGGTCGAACAACTGTGCGAGGCCGGGGTTGATTTCATCAAGGATGATGAAGTCTGCGCCAATCCGGCATCCGCCCCGATCACGGACCGCATTCCGGCGGTTATGGAACGGGTGCGTGCCTATCGCGACCGCACCGGGCGCGATGTGATGATTGCCTTTAACATTACCGATGAAACCGATGCCATGCGCCGCCATGCTGATTTGATCGCCGAACACGGCGGGTCGTGCGCGATGGTCAGCATGAACTGGACCGGCTTGTCGGCCTTGCAAACTCTGCGCGGATCGACCGACCTTGTGCTGCACGGGCATCGCAACGGGTTTGGTGCGTTATCGCGCCATCCGCTGATTGGTATGGCGTTTCCGGCTTATCAGACGCTGTATCGTCTGACCGGCATGGACCATATGCATGTGCATGGCATGGGTGGCAAATTCTGCGACGAAGACAGCGAAGTGCAGGCATCCGCCCAAATCTGTGCCGAGCCATTGGCACCGGGCAATGGTGACGAAGACCACGTTCTGCCAGTCTTCTCATCCGGGCAATGGGCCGGTACCATTCCGGCCACCTATGAGGCGGTCGGATCGGCTGATTTCATGTTTCTTGCCGGGGGGGGCATTTTGGCCCATCCGTCTGGCCCCAGTGCCGGGATCAAAAGCCTGCGTCAGGCATGGGATGCCTGCGAGGCGGGCGTCAGCCTTGAAAAACATGCCACGGGTCATTCCGAACTGGCCGAGGCCCTGACATTCTATGGTGCGCGGGGCTAGACATCTCATGACCAAGATCGTTTTCTGTGCTGATGATTTCACGGGCGCTTCTGATACGCTGGCGACACTGGCGCGGGCCGGACTTTCAACACGCCTGTATTTGAACGCACCGGCACCATTAGACAGCACAAACGATCTGGATGCCATTGGTGTCGCAACGTCGCTTCGTGCCCTTACGGTCGATGACAGCGTTGCGACCATCGGCCCCCTTGCCGATGCACTGGCACGCACGAAGTGCGGTCTCTATCACTTCAAAGTCTGCTCAACATTCGACAGTAGCCCGGACATCGGCAACATTGCCGCTGTTGCGGACCGTTACGCACAATCGGTCGGCACACGCTGGAAGGCGGTTATTGGCGGGCAGCCATCATTGCGACGGTTCTGCCTGATGGGCAATTTGTTCGCCGGGGCGGGTAACGGGCATATTTACCGCATTGATCGTCATCCGGTGATGTCGGTGCACCCGGTAACCCCGATGCATGAAGCCAATCTGTGCCGCCACCTTGCCGCGCAAGGCTGGCCCAATATCGGCCTGATTGATTTTACCATCATTCGCAAGGGCCGCGTTGCCCTGATCAATGAAATCCGCCGCCGTTTGGACGCCGGGGAATGTGAAACGCTGTTTGATGTAACCGATGACACTGACCTTCTGACCATTGGTGAAGCGATCCGTGACATTGCCAAAACCGTTCCGACCCTGTGCGTTGGGGCCAGCAGTGTCGCGCAGGCCCTGTTTCCATCCTTTTCCCCAACAGTGCAAAGCGGGGCCAAAGCATCCCGTCGCGCGGGGCCGGTCTTTGCCTTTGCCGGAAGCCGGTCGTCCCATACCGCCGGGCAAGTCGAAAATGCCAGCACCTATGTCAAACGCAGCATCGCGCCGAAAGACCTGCTTGACCCCGCCGGGGTCAAAGTCCTTATTGGCGATAGCCTGTCGACCCTGAACGCGGGCAATCACCTTTTGGTATCGCTGTCCGATGATCGCAATCACGACATTGGCAGTCACGCGTTGGCGCGTGCCAGTGCGGCCTTCATTGCCCAGATTTGTCAAAACACCGCCCTTGGGTTTTTGGCCATTGCCGGGGGCGATACATCAAGCCTTGCGGTGCAGGAACTTGGCATCAACAGCCTGTCTTTTGCTGCTGACTTTGATGCTGGTGCCCCGGTCATCCGCGCACATGCTGACACGCCATATCTTGATGGCCTGCCGATGCTGCTTAAAGGCGGGCAGATGGGAAAACCCGACCTGTTTGATAACATCAGTGCTCTGCCGATAATCCCGAATAACGACTAAAACACTGGCCCGAACGGCAGGCATTATTTGCGCTATTTACAGGAATTAATTCCTTCCGTTTTGGGCACACGGCCTGCTAGGATGGGGCATGATCCGACATCAACAAATTTGGGCCGCCCTTGATCAGATTGCCACCGACCACGGGTTAACCCCGTCGGGATTGGCACGTCTGGCACAGCTTGACCCGACGACATTCAACCGGTCCAAACGCACCACCAATCAGGGCAAATCGCGCTGGCCGTCGACCGAAAGCATTTCCAAGGTTTTATCGGTCACCGATGTCAGTTTTCGCGAGTTTTCCGAACTGGTGGATGGCAATGGCGCCGGGCGTATCCCGGTGATCGGCTTTGCCCAGGCTGGCAATCGCGGGTATTTCGATGATGCGGGCTATCCGGTTGGTGGCGCATGGGAAGATATTACGTTCCCGGCCATGCATGATCCGACCGCCTATGGGCTTCGCATCTCAGGTGAGTCCATGGCGCCAGTGTTTCGCGATGGTGATTTGATCATTGTCAGTCCGGCGTCAAACATCCGCCCACAAGACCGGGTTGTGGTCAAAACCACCGAGGGTGAAGTCATGGCCAAGGAACTGGTCCGACGCGGGGCGCTTGGCGTGGAGCTTAAATCGCTCAACCCGGCCTATGAGGACCGATTTATCGCCGCCCAAGACCTTGACTGGGTGGCACGCGTTTTATGGTGCAGCCAGTAATCGGGCAAAAACCCGATGCCCCGCGAAAATAATATTGCCTGCACGACGAATACATTATTCAAAAACGCCGTGCCGCCCCCTACATTAGGGTCTGAACCCTGATACCGGGAAAGGACGCTATTTGCCCGTGCAACGCCACCACATAATTCGCTTTCTGGCGATTGCCATCGCGTATTTCCTTGCCGGGAAAGCAGCTTTCCTTCTTCCGTATCATGATACAACCCAATGGTTGATCTGGTTGCCGACGGGCATTGCCCTTGCGTCCCTGATCATATGGGGCTGGCGCTATGCTCCTGCGGTATTTTGCGGGTCTATGCTGCTCACCCTAGCAAGCGATTTCTCCCTTTTTACTGCGATATTATTTGCGACAAGCACGACTGTTTCGACAGCCATCCCCGCCGCCCTTATCACCCGACTTTGTGGCACAAGCCCGCTGTCATCGTTACGCGGCCTGATTATGTTCCTGCTCATCGGTGCGCTGGGGGCACCTTTGATATCGGCGACTGTCGGAAGTGGCGTTGCGCTGATCACTGACGTTACGGATGTGCAAAACCTTCGCACCGTCTGGGAAGGCTGGGTGCTTTCAGGCACGGTTGGAACACTGGTTGGCACCCCACTGATCCTGCGTCTTTTCAACCAGCCATGGAAAAACCGCCATCTTGGCTATTATCTTGAGCTGGCCTTCATTTCATGTGCCGCCGTGATCGTCAGTTCGATCATCCAGATCACGCCGATCATGTCGCGGCCGGAATTCCTGTTTATTTTTGTCTCCCTGCCCTTTGTCATCTGGGCGGCTGTTCGGTTCGGCCTGCTCGGCGCCACGTTGATCAATGCCCTGATCATGATCAACATCATTGTCTTTACGTCCTTTGGCACCGGTGGCTTTGTCAGCCAGAACTTCAATACCGGCCCTGGTGAAACATACAACTACATCATTGCCGTCACATTCGTGACCATTTTGCTGGCGGTGGGGCTTGAGAAAATGGCGTCGGTCACAACTCGCGCACGGGATGGCAAAATATCGCATGATATTCACCGTCTGCGCCGTAATTTGGCTGTCATCGTTGCTGTTCTCGGGTTTGGCATATCCGCCGTTGCTGGTTGGTACACCTATGTCCAGCTTAGCGAGGCCGACAGTGCGCAAACCGAACAATATCGCCGTGCGTTTGAAGCATCCCTGCGCGAAGAACTGGGGCGTGCGACCGACTCTCTGGTGGCTGTGCGCACCCTTTTTGATGTTCATGGCAACGTATCGTTTAATACCTTTGATGCCATGATTGCCCCATGGGTAAGCCGGCGGCCCGGCATTTCGGCCCTTGAATGGGCGCCCTTTGTCGAAGGGCGTGCGCGTAATCTGGTCGAAGAAAACGCCCATCTGCGCGGCGTCGCAGATTTCGAAATCCGCCACCTTCAAGACGGAAAACTCACCCGTTCACCCTTGCGCGATGACGGGTATTTTCCAATTTTCTATGTCTTTCCACGATCTGGAAATGAACAGGCAATCGGCTTTGATCTTGCCAGTGATCCGGTCCGCAAACGCGCACTTGAAACCACCTTGCGTACCGGCAACATCACCTTGACCGAACCGCTTGACCTGTTTCGATCAGATTCGGCCGTTGTCACGTCTCTGGCCTTGCTTGGCGTGCAGAACCGGCGTGACAAAGGCGGGCCGCCCCTTGGTGTTGCGATTGGTGTATTGCGCCTGACCAATATGATTACCCGGGCGGCACGGGTTGCGCGTTTGCCATCAAACTACGAACTGCATCTGGCTGATTTTGATGCAGATGATGGCAAACAGGTTATCTATTCAAACCGCAAGGCCGACTACACGGTGAAACACCTTGCCGATGAACGCGCCATTCAGTTCAATCCGAACATCTCGAACTTCACATTTGGCTATCGTGACTGGACCATCGACCTGCATCAGGAAAATGCACATTATGCCGGGCTTCTGTACTGGCAACCGTGGGCCATCTTTATTTTTGGCGCGACAGTATCCATCCTTCTGATGATCTACTTGCGATCTTTGACCCGAACAGAACGCCAGATTGTCGATCTGGTTTCGCTGCGCACCCGGGAACTTGAAGACGCGCGCGAAGAAGCTGAAAGTGCCATGAACCAGGCACAGCAGGCCGATAAGGCAAAATCGGAATTCATTGCCCATATGAGCCACGAATTCCGATCCCCGATGACTTCGATCCTTGGCTATACGCAGTTGGCATCCGATAGCCTTGGCAATGATCCGGCACAGGAAACCCTGCGCGGATATCTGTCGACGATCCGCGGTGCCGGCCGTCATGTGTTGTCTCTGATTGGCGATATTCTTGATATTTCCAAGATCGAAGCCGGGAAACTCATACTTGAAGAAGTGCCGTTTGATCTGCACCGGGTCTGCGAGGAAGTATCGTCAATGATGCTGGTCCCAGCACGCGCGCAGAAAAACAAACTGCATCTGAATGTTGCCACCGATATGCCGCGCTGGGTGGTTGGCGATCCGGTACGCCTTAAACAGGTGCTGACCAACTTTGTGTCCAATGCGGTGAAATTCACCAAGTTTGGCAACATCACTATTGATGTCTCTCCCTTGACGGTCACCGATGACACATTGTCGATGCGCATTGCGGTGCGCGATGATGGTATTGGCATCGCGCAAAACAAACTCGATTCTATTTTCGAAGCCTTTGCCCAGGCCGACACATCGACAACGCGGCGCTATGGCGGGACCGGTCTAGGCCTTGCGATCTGTCAGAAGATCATTCAGGCGATGGGCGGTGCGATCACCGTCGAAAGCAAGGAGGGCGACGGCAGCACATTCTGGTTTGACCTGACACTGCCACGCAGCACCGAAGGTGCGGCATCTGAAAATACCGATGCCCAAAATGTCGAAAACGCGTTCGCCGAAGAACCGCGCGCGCGGGGCTGGAACCTTCTTCTGGTGGAAGACATCGAAATCAACCGTATCCTTGCGCAGAAACTGCTTGAACTACAGGGCCACACAGTTACCACCGCCGCCGACGGACAGATTGCCCTTGATATTCTTGCCGCCGAAGATTTCGACGCAGTGTTGATGGATGTGCATATGCCCGTCCTTGACGGCATCGAGGCCACCCGTTTTGTTCGTCAGTTTGAAGACCCGGTCAAGGCCACCATCCCTGTTTTGGCCCTGACGGCGGATATTTCAAATGACAATCTCGCGGTCTTCCGCGAAGCCGGGTTTGATGCCCATTGCACCAAACCGCTCGACATCAAAACCATCAATAGCGAGCTTTCCCGCCTTGAACACCGGATGCTTGAAGAACGGCGCGCACTACAGAAAAAGGCGGGCGAATAGCCCACCTTTTTGATCGTTGCGTGCATCCATCAATGATCGCACCTTAGGCCCGTTGCGTTAGCGTTTGACCCCGGTTATCTCGGCCAGTTCATCGGCAACATTGGCCCCGGCCGCAAGGATCGGTCCGCCTTCTTCCAGAACATTGGCAATGCCCAGGAAATCATTGGTCCAGCCGCCCGCTTCGGTCATCAGGATAATCCCCGCCATGCAGTCCCACGGATTGATGTGCGGCTCGTAATAACCAATCAACCGCCCCGCAGACGCATAAGCCATCATCAACGCACACGACCCGTTGCGGATAAACATGCCTTCGCGGTCAAGAAGTTGCGTCATCACCGGCACGATTACATCGCTTTTGGTGCGATGCGATAGGCCCAGCCCCAACAAGCCATCGCTGACCTTGGTGACCTTGCTTGCTTCGACCGGCTCGCCGTTCACATACGCGCCCTCGCCTTTCATCGCGGTAAACAGCTCATCGCCGCAAGGATGGTAAATCAGGCCCAAAACCACCTCATTGCCGACCATCAAGGCCACCGAAATGCACCAGGTCGGCATCTGACTGACAAAGCACGCCGTGCCATCAATCGGATCAATCACCCAAAGACAGTCATTTTCACCCTGCTCAATGCCCATTTCCTCACCAAGGAACCCATCCTCGGGGAAGGCATCGGCGATGCGGTCTCGGATAATCGCCTCGACATTTTTATCGGCAATGCTGACCATATCAAGCGCGTTGGCCTTGACCTCTATCTCAAGATCACCGGCCGTTCCGTCGTAGTAGTCCATGGCGCGTTTACCCGCCGCACGGATGACATCCCGGGCATGTTCAAGCCGCGATTCAACGTCAATTCTGGATGCTGTTTTGTTCACTTTATCCCTGCCTGTTTGTTCTATTGTTGATCATTCATCGGTGGGAACCACCGCAAGGCCACGCCCTGAAAAGCCGATACGAACTTCATCCCCAGTGGCAATCGGTGCATCAATGTGCGGATCGATGACAAACAGGTCACCGATGTCCGACGTCACGGAGTATTGCATCTGATTACCAAGATATGCTGCATGGGTAATGTGACCTTTTAGCGATGATTGCCCGCTTTCCCCATTCACCGCAGAAAGCTCAATCGCGTCAGGACGCACAGCAACATTCACCGGCCCAATGCCCAAGCCCCGATGTGGCAAGGTCTGTCGCAGCCCGCCAATCTCGATATGGGCCATGTCGCCCTCAACCTCAACCAGTTCAGCCCCGACCAAATTGGCATCCCCGATAAAGTCGGCAATAAAGCCGGACGCAGGTTGTTCATAGAGTTCGCGCGGGGTGCCTTGTTGCGCAATTACCGCGCGGTTCATCACAATAATATGGTCCGATACCGCAAGGGCCTCCTCCTGATCATGGGTAACATAGACCGCCGTCAGGCCAAGTTTTTGCTGAAGCTCACGGATTTCGGTTCGCACCTGTCGGCGCAGCTTGGCATCAAGGTTCGACAGTGGCTCATCCAGCAGCAGGACTTCGGGTTCAAGCACCAGCGCACGCGCAACAGCAACACGTTGCTGTTGCCCGCCTGAAAGTTCGGACGGCAGCCGCCGGCCATAACCGGCCAACCCGACAAGATCGAGGCCCTCCTCGGCCTTTTCATGGGCTTCGGCCTTGGCAACGCCAGTCACCGTCAAACCGTACGCCACATTTTCAAGGACGGTCATATGCGGGAACAGTGCATAGGACTGAAACACCATGCTGACATCACGGTCTGTTGCAGGAAGTTGGGTGACATCCTTGCCACCAATCAGGATTTTGCCCTTTGTTGCATGTTCAAGACCGGCAATCATGCGAAGCGTTGTGGTTTTGCCACAGCCACTTGGCCCCAACAAAGTCACCAGTTCGCCGGGATTGATCGTGAAGGATACATTGTCGATCGCGGTCACCGCCCCCAGACCATAAGTCTTGGTGACATTTTCGAACACGACCGAACCTGCGCGTGTTTTGATTTTCATGAATGCTTCTCTTTCAGATTTTCGCCAGCAGGGCTAACGCGGTCTGGTGTAAGACGGTCTGGTGCAATGCGATCTTCACGGCGCAGTTTGCGTTTGCCGATGGCCCCTTGCACTGCAAGGATGGCCGCCAACATCACAACGATCAGGACACAGCAATAGGCAATTGCCACGCCGTACCGCCCGTTTTCCACAAGACCGATAATATAGGATGTCGCCATATTGTGGTCGGCACTTACCAGGAAGATCACCGCACTCACAGACGTAATTGCGCGCACGAAACTATAGACAAGGGCGGCAACAATCGCGGGGCGCAACAGCGGAAGGATCACACGGCGGAACGTGGTGAAACTGTTTGCCCCCAGTGTGAGTGATGCTTCATCAAGGCTGCGGTCAAGCTGGCTCATTGCGGCAATCCCACCGCGCACCCCCACCGGCATATTGCGGAAGATAAAGCAGATCACAAGGATCACCCCGGTTCCGGTCAATTCAAACGGTGGCACGTTAAATGCCAGAATATAGCTGACACCAATCACGGTTCCGGGAATGGCAAAACTTAACATCGTGCCAAATTCAAAGGCGCTTTTGCCACGAAAGTTCTGACGCACCAGAAGATAAGCCGTCGTCAGCCCCACGGCCGCCGTCAATGGCGCAGAAATCGCCGAGATGTTCAACGTCGTCCAGAAACTGTCCCATGCGGCCCCGGTCCAAACGATGCCATGCTCGCTCCAGCCAATGCCAAACGCGTCAACATAATTGTCCAGGGTCAGCGTATTATCAAAGCCCCAGCGCGTCACAAAGCTGCCATAGAAAATCATGCCATACACAGCAACCGTAAAGATCCCCCACGGCACCGCCGTGCAATAAACCAAACGGCGCAACGCCGGGTTCAGGCCAATATGTGCCCCGCTTTCTGCCTTACCCGAAACCGTCGCATAGGATTTCCGGCCCAGCCAGAAACGCTGTGCGGCAAATGCCGACAGGGTAAAGAACAACAGAACCAGTGCAAGAACAGCCGCCCGCCCGGCATCATTTTGGGCCCCGACAATCGCAAAGAATATTTCGGTTGAAAGGACTTCATAATTGCCCCCCAAAACCATCGGATTGCCGAAATCGGCCATGCTTTCAATAAAGGCTAGCAAAAACGCATTGGCCAACCCCGGACGCATCAGGGGCAAAGACACCATAACAAAGGTTTTCCAGCGCCCGGCACGTAGCGTCTGGGAGGCTTCCTCCATCGACGGGCTGACACCTTCGACAACACCGATCAGCACCAAAAAAGAAATCGGGGTGAAGGACAGGGTCTGAGCCAGCCAGATACCAGGGAGGCCGTAAAGCCAACGCCCTGCCTCCACCCCGAGCAGATCAGAGACGAACTGCGTCGCAGCGCCCGATCTGCCAAAAAGAAGGATCAGTGCCAAACCAATAACGAATGGCGGCGTAATAATCGGAAGAACCGTCAGAACACGCAGCGATTTCTTGTATCGAAACCCTGTGCGCGTCACGACCAGCGCAAAGGCAAGCCCCAGCAAAGTGGTTGAGACCGCCGTCAGGATCGCAAGAAATGCGGTATTCCACGCCACCCCGCAGGCCCCACCCGCAAGGCAACCCAACCCCCAGACGCTGTCGTCAAAGAAATTGCGCGCAAAGGCAGCCCCGGAAACAGCCCCGTCAATATCCACAAAGGCACTGCCTAGAATACGTGCGACCGGGAAGAAGACAAACAAGGCGACAAGCGCAACGACTGTCCCAATTGCGGAGGTCACAAAGACATCGCCGCGCATGGCACCAGCAGCAGCAAGCCCCGTACACAATATGATCAGATAGCTGGCCGCCATCAGAAGGGCGCCATAGCCCAATCCGTACTGACGCATATCAAGCGGACCAAACAGGCTTTCAAGCCAGCCGTAACTCCACCCGGAAATCCCGATGGCAAAGCCCTGCCCCACCATCCAGATCAGCCCGCCAAGGCCACTGATGATCAATATCTGTGCGTATTTCGGATGCGCGCGTCCTTGCCGCGCCAGCAACAAAGGCCCCAACAGGAAAAGCCCGACCGGCAACAACCAGTATTTTTCAAGCAAGGTGGCCTGAAGGATCGCAGGCGCATAATCGACGTAGGTCGGATAGCCATCAAACAGCCATTCCAACGTCCAGAAGCCGTATTCCTGCTGATACCAGGGAAATATGACAAATCCAATCCAGCCGATGGCCAGCCAGATCCAAAGCATTCGGTTCACCAAAATTCTCCCGCGTGCAGAATGTCAAGGTCGGCAGTTCCGCCCAAAGATGGGTTGGCGGAACTGCACTGATGTCCGGAAAAAGGAAAAAGGCCGATTATTGCGGCGCGTTTTTCACTTCATCATCCCAACGTGACAGCAGATGACGGCGGACTTCCGCATCACCGTATTTGGCAAAGTCATAATCAATGAGTTTCAACTCATCCAAGCGCGGTGCCCCATCAGGAATGCGGGCTTCCTTGTTTGACGGGACCTGATAGCTATGCGCGTCCTCGGCAATCGACTGTGTTTTTGCAGAAAGGGCAAACTCGGCCCAGATTTTTGCATTTTCAAGGTTACGTGCACCCTTGATGATGCTCATCGAGCCCACTTCGTACCCGGTACCTTCGCACGGGGACACCACGGTCAAATCGGCACCCTGTTTGATCTGGGCAATCATGTCATGCATGAAGGTGATGCCAATCGTGGTTTCGCCAACTGCAGCCGCCTTGATCGGGGCAGAACCCGATTTGGTGTACTGATTTACGTTCTTGTGCATCTCTTTGAGAAACGCGAAAGCTTCTTCTTCGCCAAACAACTGCACAAGTGTGGCAAGCGTCGTGTAGGACGTACCAGACGAGCTTGGATTGGCAATCTGAACTTCGCCCTTATAGGCTGGATCAGCCAGATCTTTCCAGCATTTCGGCGCAGGAAGGCCCTTTTTGGCAAGCAGATCGTTATTATAGCCAATGCCGAGCGCACCGGCATAAATACCGACCGTCTTGTTATCGGCATTCTTGGCCTGACGCACGGCCCAGTCCTGCAGATCGCCAAGTTGCGGCGATGTATATTCTTCGGTCAGGCCTTCTGCTGCGGCTTGTAAGTGCGGATCACCCGTACCACCCCACCAGATATCAAGTTTCGGATTGCTGGCTTCGGCACGCACCTGCGCATAGGCCTCACCTGAACTTTTGCGCACCATCGAAACATCAATGTCATGCTCAAGCTCGAAGGCAGTTTCCATCATCTCGCACCATTCGTTATCGGCCGAGCAGATGACACTAAGACGGCCCGCCGCATTGGCAGGTCCGACAGCGGCAACAACCAGTCCGACAAAAGCAGCACCAGCATAAAGAGTATTTTTAAACGTCATTTGGGTTTCCTCCCGTTTGCATTTCGTTGAATGCACACGTGTGCACAATCAGGGTGCGGATCACGTGCTGCGAGGATTTAATCACAGAACTTCAAAAATAACAAAAAAATTCTATTCTTTGGAATTTCCATTCTACCGGCGAAGCTCAACATACTGTTTTACATCGATTTAATCATAGAATGCGACATCAGAAGGCCGAATGGGATCGCCTGCATTATGGCACAAAATGCGCCGAATCATGTGCACACGTGCGCATGAAAAGTCCGGTTCTTCACGAGTCCCAATCTTTACAGGATGGCGTCAGGGATCAGACAGTCTGCCGGCGGATAAATTCAACCGGTAAAACAAGCCGTTCATCGCCAAGCTCATCCCCCCCGATGCGACGGCGCAACCGCTCCACTGTCATCTCGGCCAGTTGGTCTGCCCGCTGGCGCACTGTGGTAAGTTGATAGGCACCCTGACGGGCCGCGGCAATATCATCAAATCCAATGATGGCAAGATCACCCGGAACTTTCAGCCCCAGCTCAAACCGGGCCGCATCCATGAGACCAAGGGCAATATGGTCCTTGGCACAAAAAATCGCGTCAGGTGTGCTTTCCCCACCCGCCAGATATTTGAGGCCCGCGTGAAATCCACCGTCATAATCCGCACTGTCACACACAAGCGATGTAAAACTGATCTCGCCGTCCGCAAGACGCGGTGCAATCCGTGAAACAAATGCCTCCCCGCGCACATTGCCGCTATAGGTACCGCCCCGCACGTTCAGAAAACCAAGGCGCTTTTTACCACTTTTCAGCAACATGTCTGCGGCCAGTTCGCCCCCGTGCACGTTATCGCAGTTAATAACATCGGCTCCCTCCAGACGCCCTGCCCGATTGACAAGAACAACCGGAACATTTCGTTTCAGGTAATGAGTCCCCACTTCCGGGGATGGGCTTCCCGACGTTACAACAACCCCCGCCACCTGATATTGCAGTAGATTAAGCATTGATATCCCCATCTGGTCCGGGTCAGAGACATCAATCACCAAGGGGCGATATCCCGATTGCTGAATCTGGCTGATCAGGCAATCAAGAAACTCAATGCGAAACGGGTCAGTCAGCCCGGATGTTACCAGCCCGATCAAGTCACTTTTACGCCGATTCATTGAACTGGCGATCTTGTTGACGTGATAGCCAAGTTGGGCGGCCGTTTCCTGAACGCGTTTTCGGGTCGCCTCGGAAATGCGCTCATCATCCGCCATGCAACGCGACACGGTTGACCGCGACACCCCCGCTTCACGCGCAACATCAGCAGACGTCACCACTTGATGCGCCTTCTTTTTCACCTCGTTACCGGGTTTCTGGCGATCACCGCTCATACGGGCAAGTTCCTTACGACACACCGATTGACTAGAGACACATACCATAGCCCAGCGCAGCCGCCAACGCACACGTGTGCACGTTTCGACAACTTTATAAAACTGTCATATCGAATATATAGGTCGCGCTTACTGTCATTTTTCTTTGACCCGCCTTGGGCAAAAATCCTATTCTGATGCCCACATAACAGACTGCCCCACAGACACGACAACAGCCACAACACCGAAAAACCAAGGCCCGCCTTGGCAATCCCAAAGACCATCAGGAGTACATCATGGGCCACGCCGCCACCGACAGCACCGTTACCACCTGGACCTGGTTCAAGGGTGAATGGCACGAAGGCAACCCCAACATCATGGGCCCGCAAACCCACGGTGTGTGGATGGCCTCGACCGTGTTTGACGGTGCACGCCGCATGAACGGCAAAATGCCCGATCTTCACCCCCATTGTGCCCGTGTCATCCGGTCGGCCAACCTGATGGGCTTAAAGCCCGCCATCACCACCGACGAAATTGTCGCACTGGTCAAGGAAGGGGTCAAAAAATTCGATCCGGAACTGGCCCTTTATATCAAACCGATTGTCTATGGCGGCGAAGGGTTCCTCGCCCCGATCCCCGAAAGCGCACAATTTGTTTTATGCATTTCGGTGACTGAAATGCCCGCCGCCGTGCAAACCGGCTTTAGTGCGCGCAAATCAAGTTTCCGCCGTCCATCGCCCGAAAGTGCCCCGACCGAGGCCAAGGCAGCCTGTCTGTATCCCAATGTCGGGCGCGCTGTGACCGAAGCCAACAATGACGGCTTTGACACCGGTGTCATGCTGGACCCGATTGGCAATGTTGCCGAATTTTCCTACGCCAACCTGTTCTTTGCCAAGGATAATGTTGTTTATACCCCGGCGATCAACGGCACGTTCCTCAACGGCCTGACTCGTCAGCGCGTCATCACCCTTCTGCGCAAAGATGGTGTCGAAGTGGTTGAGAAAACCTGTGCGTACAGCGAGCTTGAAACCGCCGACGAAATCTTTGGTACCGGCAATTATTACAAGGTCGCCCCGTGTGTGAAACTCGATGAACGCCCCCTGCAACCCGGCCCAATCACGCGCCGCGCGCAGGACCTTTATATGGCGTTCACGGCGGCCAGCACCGACTAACCCACAGACTGCGCCCATCGCGTCCATACAAATACAAAACGGGCCGGAAATTCCGACCCGTTTTTTTCATGCCCTATACAGGCCTGTCGTCTTTTACTGCGTCGGCGCAACCGGCACGCTGCTGCCTGCGACATAGGGGTATTTGGCAAAGATCGAGGCCACTGCCGTGCGCACGGCTTCATTGGGTGCATCACGTATTGAGCTGGTCACACGCCCAACAGACGTCCCTTCCCAGATCATCTGGTTGGTACGGCGATCCACGAAATCAATGCTGAGCGTGCCCTCGGTATAGGTGCTGGTGTATCCCGGCTCCGTATAGCCCGGCCAGCCGACATACATGCCGCCGCGATACCCATAATATCCGCCCATATAGACCGGCGGCGAGGTTTGGGTTTTTTCCTCGGTCTTGAGGTGGAAGTTCACAAGAAAATCAGGGTTGTTGATGTCAACGCGGTATCCGCGTGCTTCAAGTGCCGTGCTGATGGCATCCTCAATCCGCTGACCTGACAGGGTTGTGTATTTTTCCTCAGCCGATTTTCCTGCCCCTTCAAAAAAGGCAAAGCTTTGATAGCGGCTGAAATCGGCGGCCGGGTCGGCATCGATATAGACCTTTGGCCCGCTGGCGCAGGCCGCTAGCATTCCCACCAGAAGGCCTGCGATGGCGGTTTTCACTATCTGCATGATGTCGGTCCCTTTGCTTCAACCAGAAACTGTCTTTGTTTATATGACGTTCGGGGACAACAATACCATCAACAGAATTTGGTTTCATGATGGCAATTTTAAAGTGCATATCCCATCGCACCAAAATCAACGGCCAGCAACTTAGGGGCAGGACCTAAGCAATTCCAACCAATTGCCGGGTTCGTTTTCGCAGATCCTTGATCTCGTCATCAAGAATGGAACGGTCATTCATCGAATGGGCCAGAACGATTGCACCTTGCCAGCGGACAATAATCCGCTGTCCTTCTGCCGCCGCATCAACCGCCCCTAATCCGCCTTTGATCAACTGGTCTGCCAACCAGCTTACAAGCGATTGAAACACCCCCTGCCCGATTTCGCGCGCAGGACCAAACGCATTCTCCTTGGGAAGGTCAAGCATCAGTCTTGCCAACGGGCAACCGTAGCTAACTCGGCGCGGCGTCATCGCATCAAGATAATCAAAGAAAATCGAAAGTCGCTCCCCGACCGTTCCGTTTGGCGCGATACTTGCCAAAAGCGGGGCAAACTCGCCCTCCATGGTTTCCAATGCCGCCTGTGCCAGATCGTGTTTTTTCGGAAACCGGTAAAACACGCCACCAGCAGGCAATCCGGCTTCTTTGGCAACCGATTGAATGGTTGCCGCATGATACCCATCGCGCCAGATCACATTCATTGCCGCACGAGCAAGCTTCTGGCGTTTTTCCTCGGAGGTCATTTTTGCGGCCATAACCGGGATGCCTTGTAAATGCTTAAGTAAGTTAACTAACTTAATAATCCTGTCGACGTGGCCTGTCAATCTATCTGCGCGCCACAGGACGACCATGTTTTGCTGGCTATGTCTAAAAATTGAACCCGACCGCATTGCCGTGTATCAAAGCATAGTCAACAAGCCCCCGAAACAAAAAGAACCGGAGCATTGGTGGAAAACCGTCAATTCACACTTGCAGACATCCGAAATGCCATCTCGGCCGGTGTCATAAGCGAAGAGTCTTTCGCAAAGCTTGAAAGCTTCCTGACCGCCCAATCACATCAAGCAGCCGAAACAGAGAAATTCACGCTGTTTCGCGGCATGAATGATATCTTCATTGCCCTTGGTGTCGTCGCCCTAAGTGTTGGCTGGTTCATTCTGTGGGGCATGCTGATCGCAAGCCCGGCCTTCTGGGTCGCACCATTACTTGCCATTGTGGCCTATGTCGCGCTGGCAGAATACATTGCCGGTAAGCTTAAGGCGTCCCTGCCTTCCATTGCGATCATGATATCGCTTGGCGTGACCATCATGCTTTATGCGGTTGCGCTTTATATGTCATTTGCCGTGCAATCAGATGCGGCATCGTCCCTTGAAGAGATCGCTGAATTTGGCAAACGATCGGTCAATGTTCTGGTGGTGGTGTCGCTGATCGGGTTTGCGTTTCAGGTCGGATTTTTCCTGCGCTATCGGTTGCCTGTATCCTTTGCCCTGATTGCAGCCGGGATTCTTGGCGTGATGTGGTCCGGCTTGACCGCATTGATCGGCCCGGACATTGCAAATTATCAGCATGCCCTGATTACAGTGACCGGGCTTTTGGTACTCGGCCTTGGTGTTTATATCGACAGCCGCGATCCTGATCGGATCAATGGCTGGGCGGAATGCGCGTTCTGGCTTTATGTCATGGGTGCGCCAATGACCATCCATTCGGTTGCCATCGCCTTTGAGGCATCGGCATGGGTCATGGTGCCCGTCATCATCATTGCCATGCTGTTTTCACTGATCGTTGATCGCCGGTCCCCGATCATCAGTGCGCTGATCTATGTTGGCTATTTGCTGCAATCGGGTTTCGAAGGCGTTGCCATTGACCCATCCGTCACAGTTGTTCTGGTCTGCTTTATCATTGGCGGGCTGGTCATGGCGTTTGGCGTTGGCTGGCAAAAAGCCCGCCATGTGATCCTGAACCCGTTCGAGGATCATGCATGGCGGCGTTATCTACCGCCAAGTTAACGCTGCACACACGCAAACACAAAGGCCCGCATCATTACGATGCGGGCCTTTGTCATTTCGGATCAGTAAACCGTAATCAGGCGCTAAGATCTTCACCGGCAAGTGCGCGGTCAATCAAGGCAACGCTTTCATCAAGGCCATACAGGGCGATGAAGGAGCCCATACGCGGACCCTGCTCCTGACCCAGCAGGATTTCATAAAGTGAATTAAGCAGCAATCTAACTTACTGCAACTTCGTTTTCTTTAACCATCCGCTGCATACGCCTTACATCTCTTACAAAATTAAAGCCTGTCCGCTTGTCACTTGGTGTACCAGGAACAACGACAAAGAACTTTTTATTCGGCGAATAGACCCTACCGTGCTTGGATCCACGTCTATAACTCCAACCATGTGCTATAAGCTTTTTAACTTCTATATTCACTTTTTCAGATTTACTGAATTTCATGCCACTGCCTCCGCATCATAAGCAACGCGGAAGCCAATTTTCATTGATTTATACTTACCCGTACTTGTTGGCGCAAACCGCGCTCTGTTTGCCGATACGATGTTGAGAGCAGCTTCCCACACACAATATTGCGAACAACCAAACAAGGAATTGATGGCTGCTCCTTGCATATTGAGCCATTCACCGAAAAACGCGGAACAAACTACCTCAAATCCCGTTTCTGCCTGCTGCTTGAAAAATGCATCTTCTTCATAACGCAACTCCCAAGCATCAAAGTCGTCCGAGTATGGAGGATGTCCTTCAAATTTTTCACCTGAAGGATCATAAAACGATGCCAAACGGCAACCAAGGGCTTCAGAAACCACCTTTTGGTTTACTGTGCGCTGCCCTAATCTATCCGCAAGAGAGAGCCACTCTTCCTCCGAAAGCAAACGCACCGGTGCTCGTTTTTCACGCTTTACCCAACGCGCATAAGCCATGGCGTCATACCACGTCACAGATGCCGGATAGTTATCCTTTTCATTCTCAAGGACAGACAGACTATCCAGATTTGATTGCTTTTTCCGGTGCCATACGTAGTCCGGATTACGTTTAAGAAACTTTTTGAACTGACCAACTGTAATCAAATCCGAAAAGTAAATCGATTTACTGCCTAAAGATACAGGGTGGAATCCACTCATATGGCGATAACGTTTCACGATAGGCTGGTATCGTTTTTCACAAACAAAGTAATCCTCAAGAATCTTCATTTGCGATGGATAACCCGAAACAACACCTCCTTTATCGTAAAAGGTGTGTTCTGCTTTATGTGTATCTTCCGCAAGCCATCCATCGTACTTGAAGTATAACCATTCCCGAAATTGATTTTCCTCTCCATTCGAAGAAATGTCCTTACTACGAAGGTATGGCTTATAGGGATTACTCTGGAACTCTTCATCTCGCATATCTTTGAAAACGAAATCATATTTTCCGTTTTTTGCCCTTAGAAATACGAGATTTTCGTTATAGGGGATGACATCAATCCAACCACTTTCCAGCAAGCGAATACATTTGGCAAATAACGCCCCTGCGGCCTCAATTTCCTGCATTTCCGCCGCGCTTGTATTGTAAAGCTGCGCTACAATATTGGCTCTATTAGTTTCCGAGCCAAAGTCTAAGAGCTGATCACCTATCAGGTTGTCGAGACAGTTAAAAATATCTTCCCAACGAAAACGCGCCTCTTCACCAACTACAAAGTAATTATTTGGCGGAATATATTCTGATACCTGATCCAAGGAAACTCTTGCGAATTGCAAATTTCCTCTAGCAATCGCCACATCGCCAAATCCGCATTCGGCAACGACCTTCAATAAGTCGAAATAATCTGCGCCAACAAATATTTTTTTGGGGATTTTCTGCCCAGGACAAAACAAACGATCAGCAATTTCGCGCGCCTTCAGCTCTACAAACTTGTCCTGAAGTTCCTCTTCAATCACCTCTGACCGCTCCAGCAGTCCATGGCGCTTCATAAAAGGCTTGAGATTGCTTTCCCATTCCTTCTTGTAACCAGAGAACCCACCCTTGAAGCCAAGCGATTTACAGATATGGTTTAAGGCTGTCGTATGCTTAAACTCCGACGCTTTTTCATTCCCAAGAAATGTTTCACGCGTCTCTTTTGCGGATTTCTTAATGGAATCAGGATCTATTCCATTGATAGGGGAAAGGTGTAAGTTCTGAAATTTAAGGAAGTAAGTCCGATAAGACATATGATCTCTCCAGCAAGATGCACGTTCGCCTGCACCGAAAATCTATACTGGGAGAAAAAAGTCTGAATGCTGAACGCATCTGCAATAATTTTTACGCCAACGCGAACGATTTAGCGGCGTCCCAAGGAATATTGCAAACCCTCTATTTATAAACCACATTGTTTTTCTTCGTGTCAACAAAGAAAAACGGGACACCAATGTTCTTGATGCCCCGTGTCTATTTCGGCAGTCTATCAGGCGCTGAGGTCTTCACCTGCAAGCGCACGATCAATCAGCACAACACTTTCATCAAGGCCATAAAGGGCAATGAACGATCCCATGCGCGGCCCTTGCTCCTGACCGAGCAGGATTTCATAGAGCGTTTTGAACCATTCGCGCAGATTTTCATAATTGTGGTTTTTGCCCACCGTGAAAACTTCGGTCTGGATGTCGGATGGCTCGGTCCCCGGTGCGATTTGCGACAGGGCATCACGCAGATCTTTGAGGGCGGCTTGCTCTGATTCGGTCGCGGCACGGTATTTTTTCGTCGGTTTGACAAAGTCGTTGTAATAGTTGATCGCATAGCCGACCAGCTTGTCCAGGTACGGCGAGCTTTGCGGGGTTGCCCCGGCGACATAGCGCGAAATGAACTTCCACAGCAGATCGCGGTCATCGGTGTTGCAAACCGAAACCAGGTTCAGCAGAATGCCAAACGACAGCGGAATGTCGCGATCCGGTGCCGTTCCGGCATGAATGTGCCAAGCCGGGTTCTGCAAGATCTTGGTCGGATCGGTTTCGGTTTTAAGCTTTTCTGCGAACGTCAGATATTCATCGACGGTTTTCGGGATGACGTCGAAATACAGGCGTTTGGCGGTTTTGGGTTTCTGGAACATGAACAGCGACAGGCTGTCTTCCGGCGCATATTTCAGCCAGTCTTCCATCGAAATGCCATTGCCCTTGGATTTCGAGATTTTCTGGGCGTTCTCATCCAAAAACAGCTCGTAGTTAAATCCTTCCGGCGGGGTGCCGCCCAGTGCCTTGACGATCTTGTTGCCAAGCTCAACCGACGGGATCAAATCCTTGCCTGCCATTTCATAATCCACACCCAGTGCGTACCAGCGCATCGCCCAGTCGGGTTTCCACTGCAGCTTGCAGTTACCACCCGTGACGAGCGTTTCAACCAGATCACCGGTTTCAGGATGTTCATAAACAATGCTGCCGGTTTCAGGTTTAAGCTCGGTCACCTTGGCCATCAGGACCTTGTTGGTGCCCGGTTCAACCGGCATGAACGGGCTGTATGTCGCCTGACGTTCTTCGCCAAGCGTCGGCAGCATGATCTTCTGGATCGCGTCATAGCGTTCCAGAAGACGCAACAAAGCCGCATCAAACATGCCCGAACGATAACAGTCGGTCGATGATTTGAACTCGTACTCAAAGCCAAACCCATCGAGAAAATCGCGCAGGCGCGCGTTGTTATGATGGGCAAAGCTTTCATGGGTGCCAAACGGATCAGGCACACTTGTCAGCGCTTTGCCAAGATGCTCGCCAACCATTTCCTTGTTGGGAATGTTGTCGGGCACCTTACGCAGGCCATCCATATCATCGGAGAAGCAGAAAAGCTTGGTCGGGATATCGCACATGGTTTCAAACGCGCGGCGGACATAGGTCGTACGCGCGACTTCGCCAAAGGTGCCGATATGGGGCAAACCCGACGGACCATAACCGGTTTCAAAAAGGACATAGCCCTTTTCAGGCGCCTTCTGTTTATACCGCTTGACCAGCTTGCTGGCTTCCTGAAAGGCCCAGACGTTGCTGTTAAGTGCGGCATCTCGAAGATCGGCTGTCATTTTTGAAACCTTGTTTGTCAGTTGGATCGTTGAATTGTTTGGAAATCTTGACGGCGCAGGGTCACCCGGATCCCGTGCGTGCGCGAAGCTATACCGCACCACACCTCAGATCAAGCATCTGTTGCGCATGGCTGCCAAATGACCCGCAACGTGCGACATACCGGATACCGTTCTCTGAGCATGTATTCTCATAGGCTATTTTCCGCATAAATTGCAAAAATCCCACTCTAAAGTGTAGTTGAATTCACCGCCACGACCGCAAATATGCAGCTAAGGTGCCAAAAGTCCCTGCTATCGACACTGTCCTTGTCAGGCTCCCAGAACTCCGGGGCAGGAAAGCACCAAACGTGAATATGTTAGTGACGATGAATACGTAAATTCAAGTATCAGAGCAGTTTTGAGGTTCCACCAATGTCGCACAGCGACAAGGTTTTGCCGGACGAAATAGACGCAATACCAGCAAATAGTGCTGATCAGCGATTTGAACGCGTTGTTGAATACGCCCCCAATGCGATGATCTTGATCAGCGCCGAAGGCCGCATGGAAATGGTCAATGCGCAAACCGAAATCATTTTTGGCTATGCCCGGTCCGAACTGCTCGGTCAGGCAATAGAGATGCTTGTGCCAACACGCTTTCGCGAAGGTCACCCGCATTTACGCGGATCGTACGGCAAAAACCCGAATGCCCGTCCAATGGGCCCGGGGCGCGATCTTTATGCCCTGCGCAAGGACGGCAGCGAATTTCCCGTCGAAATCGGCCTCAATCCAATTGCCAGCGGGGATCGTCAACTGATCCTTGCCGCCATATCCGACATCTCCGAACGCAAACACCGCGAAGAACAAATTGCCCGGTCGCTCAAGGAAAAGGAAACCCTGCTTTCTGAAGTCCACCACCGGGTTAAAAACAACCTTCAGATCATTCACAGCCTGCTGGACATGCAAACAGCCTCGATTGCCGACAAACAGGCGCGTGATGCACTGATTGACAGTTGCAACCGCGTGCGGTCGATGGCGCAAATTCACCAGTCGCTGTATCAAAGCGAAAATATGGCCAAGGTTGATTTCGCCAACTTCTGTGAAAGTCTGGTTTCATCACTGCTGGCCGCCTACAACATTGATCTTGATCGTGTTCGCGTCAAATGCGATCTGGCCGAGGTGGAACTTGCCATTGATCAGGCTGTGCCATGTGGGCTGATTGCAAATGAGTTAATCACCAATGCGCTTAAACACGGGTTTCGCGATGGTCATGCCGGTAAAATCCTGATTTCCACCAAAATGCATGGCGATCGTGACGTCGAACTGTGCATTTCTGACAATGGGCACGGTCTTCCAGATGATTTTTCCATCGGCAAAAGCTCCGGCTTGGGTCTTCAGCTGATTGAACTTCTTGTCGATCAAATTGGTGGACAGCTCACCATCGATACGTCCCCCGAGACGCGTTTTCACATCACATTTACCTTACAGGACGAATGATAAATGCCCAAAACGGTTCATGTCATGATCGTCGAAGATGAAAGAGTGATTGCGCTGCATTTGCGCAAGCAACTTGAAAAACTCGGCTATGACCGAACCTCCGCGCACAGTGCTGGCTACGACGCGCTCAAAGCGATTGAGCGCGATCCACCTGACATCATCTTGATGGACATCCGCATTGATGGCGACATTGACGGTATTGAAACGGCGGCTGGCATTCCACCCGATCTGATGATCCCGGTGATTTATCTTTCGGCCCACTCCGAAGATGCCACCTTGGCGCGTGCCAAGAAAACGCGTCCTTATGGTTTCTTGTTAAAACCGTTTTCTGAACGCGAACTGCACGCCACGATACAGATGGCACTGGAACGCCGGGTTGCCGAAATGGCCCTGCGCGAAAGTCAGCAACGCCTGTCGCTGGCGATGTCCGCGGCTCAAATGAGTTGCTGGGAAATTGATGTCAACACGCGCGAAATGCACAGCACGGGTCTTGGGAATTTCCAAACACCTCAGGAAACCGAAACAGTGACCGAAACGTGGGATGCCTTCCTTGACCGGGTGGCATCGGAGGACCGCGACAGCGTGCATAAGGCATTCACCTATGCCGTGCAGCACGGTGATTTTTACGACGTCGTATTCCGCAGCATCAACGTGCATAATGAGCAGCGTTGGCTGCGCGCACGCGGCAAATCATTTTCCAATGACCGCAATGGCACGCACCGCATCATTGGCATGATGCAAGACATCACCGATCAGCGCATGACCAATGACAAGTTGCGCGAAGCCATGGCCGTCTATGAAACGACACAGGATGGTATCCTGATCCTTGATCCGGACCTTAATGTCACCAATGCCAACAAGGCCTACTACCATATTACCGGCACAGGCCCCAAAGGCACACTGAACAAACCACCCTACTTCCTGGCCCCTGAGGAGTATTCAGCCGGTTTTTATCAAGACCTGTTTCATACCTTGCGCCACAGACGCCATTGGCACCGCGACATCGAAACCCGCAATATTCAGGGTAACCCGATTTCCTTGGCGACACAGATTATCGCGGTTGAAGACGACGACGGCGAACTGACCCATTTTGTTGCCATCGTTTCGGACCGCACCGCCATCCGTCAGGCCGAACAGGAATTGCATTATCTTGCGCAATATGACGGGCTGACCAGCCTGCCCAACCGGTTGCTGGCAACCGACCGCCTGAACCGTGCGATTGAACGCAGCGAACCTGTCGGTGCGCGTGTTGCCTGCCTGTTTCTTGATATTGATGACTTTAAAAACATCAATGACACACTGGGCCATGCGGCTGGGGATCAGGTTTTGCTGATCGCCTCAACCCGGATCAAGGCGGTTACCGAGCGCGCCGATACCATTGCACGCCTTGGCGGCGATGAATTCATGATCATCCGTGAGAACATCCAGAACGCCACGGCGGCGGCCAATCTTGCGATGAAGATCATCAATGAACTGCAACGCCCGTTTTACATTATCGGCCATGAACTGACCCTGTCGGCCAGCATCGGGATTTCGCTGTATCCTGATAATGCTCTGTCGCCACAGGACCTTATCCGGTTGGCCGATACCGCGATGTACGCGGCAAAAGACCGCGGCCGGCGGACTTATGCGTTTTATCAGTCGGAAATGACGGAAACCGCAACCCGCTATATGACCCGATCACTGGAATTGCGGCGCGGGCTCGAAAACAACGAACTGGTTTTATACTACCAGCCACAAATGAACGCCCATACTGGCGACCTTGTCGGGGTGGAGGCACTTTTGCGCTGGAACCATCCGACAAGTGGCTTGCTCGGCCCGCATGAAATCATCCCGGTCGCCGAACAAAGCGGCCTGATTATTGAAATCGGCGACTGGGTGCTGCGCGAAGCCTGCCTGCAGGCCCGGCGCTGGCAGGATGAGCTTGATCAGAAAATCACCATGGCGGTCAACGTGTCGGTCCGTCAGTTGAAGATGCCCAACTTTGCCGAAACGGTGCAACATGCACTGGCTGTTGCCGGATTGCCGGCGGAATATCTCGAAATCGAGATCACCGAAAGCATGATTCAGGATGAAACCAGTATGATCCGCATGCTGCACGAATTGCGCGAAGTTGGCGTTTCGCTTGCCATTGATGATTTTGGTACGGGGTATTCTTGCCTGCGGTCGATCAAAAGCCTGCCGATCAAACGCATTAAAATCGACCGCGCGTTTGTCAAAGACCTTCCGGGCAAAGCTGACGATGCCGCCCTGGTCGAGGCCATGCTGGCAATGGCAAGCTCGCTTGGCCTGCATACCACTGTCGAAGGTGTCGAAACCGAAGAACAGTATCATTTCCTGCGCGAAATGGGCTGCACCGACCTGCAAGGCTTCCTGTTTAGCAAACCCGTTCCAGCGGATGCGGTCTTTGCCGACAAAGCAGCCAAAAAGAAGCCTAACAGTAAGATTTCATAAATCCTTCTCCCCACCGCGACTTAAAATCGGCTGCTATCTGATGGGTCCGGCCCTAAAGTATAGGCCGGGTGACTGAAATGCTTGTGCTTTTCCCCAAGTTATTGAAACTTTGGGATGCATATCCATATTTCTAATATCACCCAAAAGCATAGGCCGAAAAGGATGTGGTTTGATGCGTTTTTCTAACCTGTCGCTGGGCGCGAAATTGACACTTGTCAGTGCGCTTGCCATTGCCGCCTGCCTGATTGTTGGTATTTTTCTTCAAACGCTTGAAACCAGCAACACCACCGAAGAACTCACCGTTGGTGAAGCCAGATCGGTTGCGCTTTACCACGCCGAACAGGCCGGTCACGTTCTGAATGGCGGGATGTCGGTGGCGCAAAACCTTGCCGGAACGTTTCGCGCCATTCGCGAACAGGGCGGCACCGACCGCGCGGCCTATAACGAAATCCTCAACCGCACCCTGATCGATAATCCGTCCCTTGCCGGGGCATGGTCAGGGTTTGAACCCAACGCGCTTGACGGCAAGGATGCAGATTACAAGGGCGAAGGCGAACCGTTTGGCGACGGGACGGGTCAATATGTGACCTATTATTATAACTTCGGGGAAGGCATTACGCCCTATCACCTGACCGGCCTTGATAACCCCGAAGTAAACGAATATTACACCGCCCCCAAGGCCACCAATCAGCCCTATGTCACCGATGCCATCACCTATGACATTCAGGGACGCGACGTGGTTTTGACCTCATTCGTCTATCCGGTGCAGGATCAGGCCGGAAAGTTCCTTGGTGTTCTCGGTGCCGATCTTGAACTCAACGCCCTGTCGGAACGGTTTGCCGAACTGACCCCGTTTGGTACCGGCACGGTCAATCTTGTGTCCGCCCAAGGCACATGGGTTGCACATGAAAATGCCGACATTCGCGGCACCAAACTTGATCAGGGTGACGCGATTCAGACTGCCATTCTCGATGCCATGCAGTCGGGCGAACCGCGCCGAATTGATGACGCCACGACCATGCACATGATTGTGCCCGTCGAAATTGACGGATACCCGAACAAATGGGGCGTGGTTGTCAATGTACCGCTGGCCACCGTTTTCGCCCCGGCCGATGACCTGCGCAACGCGACCTTGATTGGCGGGGTGGTCTTGTTGGTGATTGTGATTGGCGTCATTCTGTTCTTAACCAAAGGCCTTGTCGCTCGTCCGATGACCCGTGTGGCGGGTGTGATTGACCATCTGCAACAGGGTGATTTTTCCGTCCAGATCCCCTATCTCGACCGATCCGATGAAATCGGTGCAATTGCCAAGGCACTTGAATCGTTCAAGGAAGCATCGGCAGGCATGCAAAAAGCCGAACGGGAAAAGCTCGACGCCGAAAAACGTGCCAGCGATGAACGCAACCGGACCCGCCATCAGATGGCCGACGAGTTTGAAAAATCTGTCGGCGGTATTGTTGTCAATGTGTCTGACAGTGCCGAAAACATGGAACAGGTCTCGCGCCGGATGCGTACGGCGGCCGATCAAAGTTCCGAACAGGCCGTTGTCGTTGCCGCTGCCGCCGATGAGGCCAGCGCAAATGTTCAAACCGTCGCATCGGCCACCGAAGAACTGTCTGCCTCCATTCAGGAAATCAGCTCCCAGGTGGCAAAGTCATCGGACATCACCAATACCGCCGTGACCGAGGCATCCAATGCCAACACAATGGTCACCGGCCTTGCCGAGGCGGCTGATCGCATTGGCGAGGTCGTCAGCCTGATTAGTGATATCGCAGCCCAGACCAACCTTTTGGCGCTGAACGCCACGATTGAGGCCGCCCGTGCCGGTGAAGCGGGAAAAGGGTTTGCCGTGGTCGCACAAGAAGTCAAAAACCTTGCCAATCAGACGGCCAAGGCCACCGATGAAATCGCCCAGCAAATCGGCTCGATCCAGTCAGAAACCCACAATACTGTTGGGGCAATTGGCCGGGTCACCGAAACAATTTCAAGCATCAATGAAATCGCCACCGCCATTGCATCGGCCGTTGAACAGCAAGGAGCGGCCACCGCCGAAATTTCTGGTAACATTCAACAGGCAGCAGCCGGGACAAACGAAGTCTCCTCCTCCATCGGGATCGTGCGCAATACATCGCGCGAAACCGGGGATGCCGCATCAAATGTGCAGGCCGGGGCAACCCAACTGGCACAAGAAGCCCGCAATCTTGACGAACAGGTCAGAAACTTCCTTGATCGTCTGCGCAATATCTAGGATCAGGACCATAGATTTTATCAGGGCGGCACCATGTGACGGTGCCGCCTTTTTCATTTTGTTGATACCTGAACCATTCGGTGGTTGAATTGCCGTAACCATTTAGGCCCATTCAAATAAGGACACCGCATCATGTTGCCGCTTCCCGTGACGATCTGCCTGACCGCACTTTTTGCATTGATGCTGACGGCGTTAAGCCTGAATGTTTCCCTGCGCCGCCGCGAACTTCGCGTTGCCCTTGGCGACGGCGATGATCTGGTGTTGCGTCGCCGTATCCGCGCACACGGCAATTTCATCGAAAATGCCCCGATGTGCATTCTGCTTGTTCTGGCGCTTGAGGCAGTACTCGCAACCTCGACGACCATCTGGCTGGTGGCCGCCATTCTGTTTGTCGCCCGCGCCCTTCATGCCATTGGGACCCTTGCGCGGTCCAACAAAAGCCTGATCGCACCGGCGGTTTTGATGCAGCATTTGACCTTTATTGTGGTCGGTGTCTGGTTGCTGGTGCAAACGCTGAGCAACCAGATGGGCAGCATGTAACGTCAGCACGGAAAGAATGGCTATGGTGATGCCCCATGATTTCGCCACCACCGATGTGGCGGCGAAATTTGCCACATATCCCGACAAACCGCGTCAGATGCTTCTGACCATCCGGCACTGGATCTTTGAGATCGCCGGGGATGAGGCAAGTATCGGCACGCTGGACGAAAGCCTGAAATGGGGTGAACCGGCATGGCGACCAAAATCGGGATCGGGTATCACCATCCGCGCCGACTGGAAGGAAAAGTCACCAGATCAGGTGATGGTGTTCTTTGATTGCAAAACCGATTTGATTGACCGCACGCGCAGTCTTTTATCGGCCGATCTGACTTGCGAGGGTAACCGGGCGATCATCCTGCCGATTGATACGCCCCTGCCCGAAGCAGCCCTTAAAACCGCCCTTGGCTGGGCGCTGACCTATCACCACGACCGTAAGGCAAAGGTGTCCTAGGGCAAGTCGCGGGTTACAGCTTCTTCGCACCACTTTCAAGCTGCGTGCGGAGTTCTTGTAAATCGCGGTTCAACCGTTTGGCGGTTTCAATGTCCAGTCCGGTCGCATCAAGAATGCAGGCGGGAACTTCCTCGGCCTTCTCGCGCAATGCCTTCCCTTCAACGCTTAGGCGCACGCGCACGGAACGTTCGTCTTCCGGGTCACGCTTGCGCACGACAAGGCCATTTGCCTCAAGCCGTTTAAGCAAAGGGGTCAGCGTGCTGGACTCAAGAAACATCTTTTGCCCGATGCTGCGCACCGATTGATCGTCTTCCTGCCACAGGCTGACCATCACCAGATATTGCGGATAGGTCAGGCCAAGCCGATCAAGCAGCGGCTTATAGATGCGGTTAAAGGCATGGCTGGCCGCATATACCGAAAAGCACAGAAACTTTTCAAGATCCAGAAAGTCTTCTTTTGACGCGTCATCCATTGTCTTCTTCCCGTTTTTGAAACATCTGGCCGACCTGACCTTGGGAATTCCGGGCAGTCCAGGTCACCAAAAATGACCATACAGACCCGCACCGGCAACCGTCATGCGACTCAAAGCCGATTAATTTAAATCGCACACGATTAAATTACAAACGATTTATTCACATAGCTGACATTCCCACATTTATATCGCACGCGATTAAATCGTATGCGATAACACAATCACCAAAACGAAACACCGGCCGGTTAAGACGGCCCCTTAAAAGGATCGAAATCATGAGCCCGCTGAAAACCAAAGTTGCTTCTGCTGCGATTGCCTTGACCACCGCCCTGTCTGCCAACACCGCACTGGCCGACCCGGTTCTTGAACCCACCACCCAGAAATTCATCAATGCCCTGTCGGCATCGGGTGGCCCGGCGATTTACACCCTGACCCCGGCCGAGGCCCGCGACGTTCTGTCAGGTGCCCAGTCCGGCGAGATTGCCAAACCGGCCGTTGACATCACCGACACCACCTTTGCCGTTGGCCCGACCGGTGCGACCAAGGTCCGGATCATTCGGCCACAGGGCAACACCGACCGACTGCCGGTGATTGTGTATTTCCACGGGGCTGGCTGGGTAATGGGCGATACTGGCACGCATGACCGACTGGTGCGTGAACTCTCTGTGCGTGCCAATGCAGCCCTTGTGTTTGTTGATTATGAACGCTCTCCCGAGGCCCGCTATCCGGTTGCCATCGAACAGGATTATGCGGTGACCAAATATGTCGCCGAGCACAGCGAACAGCTTAATGTTGACCCGACCCGCCTGGCGATTGCCGGCGACAGTGTTGGCGGCAATATGACAGCGGTCGTCTCCCTGTTGGCACAGGAACGCGGCGGGCCGGACATCACGGCACAGGTCCTGTTTTATCCGGTCACCGATGCCGATTTTGACAATGGCTCTTATACCGAGTTTGCCAATGGCCCGTGGTTGACCAAACCGGCGATGGATTGGTTCTGGAACCAGTATCTGCCTGAAGGAATTGATCGCACGGATCCGAAAATCACCCCGATCCATGCAACATCTGAACAACTTTCTGGTCAGGCACCAGCACTCGTGATCACGGCTGAAAATGATGTTCTGCGTGACGAAGGCGAAGCCTATGCCCGGAAACTGTCACAGGCTGGCGTTGATGTGACCGTGACCCGCTATAACGGTACGATCCACGACTTTGTCATGCTCAATGTACTGGCTGACACCCCGGCCGCCAAAGGGGCAATTGCCCAGGCCGGACAGTATCTGCACACCGCCCTTCACGGGAAGTGATCACGAAAGTTTCACATTATTTCAGGCGGGTGCAGTTGCGCCCGCCGCCTCCCGGCGACATATCATCTGGGAACGAACCTAGACAGCCGGGCGCTCACCACCACCGAACCACTGTTCAAACAAAGGATGAAAACCATGTCTGTTGAAGTCAAATATACCGCGCATGCTTCTGCCACCGGTGGCCGTGATGGCCGTGCGAAAACCGATGATGGCAGTCTCGATGTCAAACTGACCACGCCAAAGGAACTTGGTGGTGCTGGCGGTGAGGGCAACAACCCTGAACAGCTTTTCGCCATGGGCTATTCCGCCTGCTTTATCGGCGCGATGAAAGTGGCTTCTGGCCAGACCAAAATCAAGGTCCCAAATGACGTATCGGTAAATGCCGAAGTCGGCATTGGCCCACGCAGCGCAGGCGGCTTTGGAATTGCCGTCAAACTGAATGTGTCCCTTCCGGGCCTTGATAAGGCCGATGCAGAAAAACTGGTCGAAACCGCCCACACCATCTGCCCGTATTCAAACGCAACACGCGGCAATGTCGATGTAACCACCACCATTGCCTAACCTTAAAGTTCCCCCCTGCTGGTCGGCATCCCCCCAACAGCCGACCGGCACTTACAGGCCCGGTGTTCCCCTGCACCGGGCCTTTCTTTTGCTGCTTGGCAAATAACAGTTGCCCGATCGGCGATGTCCCCCGATGATCCTGCCCATCAAAAAAATACTATTCAGAATCAGGAAACCCGTATGTCAAACCAGCTTACTCTCGTCGTCTTTTCACGTGCAAAACCGGGCATGGAAGAAGAACTTGGCAAACGCCTTTTGGCCCTTGTCGAACCATCGCGCGCCGAAGAAGGCTGCATCAGTTATGACATGCACCAGTCCAAGGACGATCCTGCGGTCTGGATGGCCTATGAAAACTGGCGGTCCGAAGAGGACCTCGCTCTTCACTTCGAACAGCCGTACCTGCGCGCCTTTGCCGACAGCAAAGATGAAATCCTTGCCGAACCGCTTGATGTGCGTAAATTTTCGCTGAAATCATAATTCTTCAAGCGAGCCGGGCTTGTATCTTGGGCCTAGGTCTTGGCCGCCCTATCGCAGTTGCTTACACTTCTGCGCTTGCGGCGGCCAGCCGCACTTGCGCCTGATAGACGACACCATCAATCGCGAGCTGAAAGTCCTGATCTGTGCTTTGTTCCTGCGCATTCTTGTCAGACAGGGTCTTCTGATTGACCGTCCCGGTGCTTTTTACAGCCTGCGCATCCATTTGCACAAATTTCTCGATGATCTGGATAATTCCGGATTGAGCCGATTCCATCAGGGTGACAGCATCCGCAACAGGGCTGATCTGATCGGCCTTTGGCGGTGTCGTCAGCTTTGCCATAGACGCATCGACCTTGCCCGCAGCAGACAAAAAAGTCTGATACTTAGGCTCGAGCAGCGTGAGATAACTGGTGTCGCGTGACGTCACCGATTTGTATTGCGACCAAGCTTGGCTGCTCAATTGCACGAAAAGACCATCCGCCATGACTTTCTCCTCTTAAATCTGTTTGCCGTGTTCAGATAAAACCTTAGAAAAACGATGATCCGATTGATGCCAGACTGGCGGAAGAAAAACTCTTTCTCCAAGCCTCTCGGGAAATCGGATGTATAAAATCGTCAAACGCCAACGGAACCAGACGCGTTTCACTCAGGGCGAATGCATTCCCCGCCCATGCAACCTGATTTGCCGTAGCATCAAGCAACCAAGCAGCCCCAACACCCGCAGCCCCGCCTGCAGCAGCCGCACCGGGCATCTGCCAGTGCGCAAACAGTTGCGCACGGACGGCTTGCGCAAACGCCCCGTCATCAATTTCAAGGGTGATTTCGCCGTCGTACTGCATGGAACGATAGGTCCAGTTGCTGGTACCGACCATCACGTACTGATCATCGATGATTGCAACTTTCGAATGCGGATATGTCCATTTCGTCGGGTCGTTATGTCGATATGTCTTGGGCGCGAACATCACATCATTGTTCGCCGCAATATCCCAGATATAACGAAGACCAATCTGCCTTGGCACACCAGCCGCGGTGTTAAATGTCACGCGATAGGCCGTCGCAGGGTTAAGGGTCGCCATGTTTGCCGGGTTATAGCCCGCCTTGTCGACATGCGCGCCGACAACATTGGCGGCGACATAATTGGTTAACGGGCCGACGCGTCCGCGCCAGCTGTCTGCCGCATCAAACGCGTTCAAATCGGCCAGCGCCAACTCCACATAGGTGTAATACATCAGATAGGAAAACGCCTCGAAACCGTCCATCGTCGTGTTTGCCGGATGGTTGACAACCGGAATGACGGTTCCCCCGCCCTGCTTAAAGGTCGCAAGGTCTTCGACAATGGATGGATCGGTTAAGGCATAATTCTCAAGATAAACATAGTTCGCAGCCGCAGCGATCCTTGCTTGCAATCCTGCGCGAATATCACGCTCCGCCGGGTTGGCTTCCGAGTTGGTCGTCATCATCGTAATCGTCAGATTGGCAGGGTCAGCACCGGCTACACCGATTGTTGCCGCAGGTGCCAGCAACGCTTGTTGTTTGTTCCAGCGCCGCACCCATTCACCTTCAATATCATCGACAATCAGACCGGTGACACGAACAGCCGCATCGTGCCACCAGTTTTCCGGATCATGCACATCTGACGACAGATATTTGTGCGCCATGTTCATGCCCCCGACATAGGCTTCCTTCAAAGCACCATTCGACAGAACAACAATTTTTTGATGCGTACTCATGCCAAAAGTCCGCCGCCCATATGATTCCATATAGATCTGAATGGGCCGATAGGCGCCAGCACCCGCGTTGCGATTGTTGACCTGCTGGACCCATGCCCTTGTCTTCCAGCCAGATTTCATCTCAGGCACAACGTTATTGAGAACCTGCGCCCCGGCCCAGGCAATGATTTCTACCCGAATGCCCAAACGTGCAATGGCCTCAAGCTTGTCGATCAAAAGTGCGCCAGCACCCCCGCCATAACCGGGCAGAAAAGCATCAGGTGCAATCTGCCAAAATGCCAATCGCACGAACCGATTGCCGCCCACACCCGCCGCAATCACACCATCAAGGCTTTGGTGAAGCCGTGCAAAATACGCATTCCCGTCCAACAGGAATTGCGCATTACTATTGGCCCGGGTGACCTGCATGTTTCAATCCTCACACGATTTAAATCCTGATTGGTTGAATGACGCACGCAACGGGCTGGCGTGAAATTCTAATCACTGGACGGGTGCGCCAATCCGCGCTAATCGAACCTCATGATCACAACGTTCACAGTGATGGTCGGGCTGTTTTTATCGGCCTTTACATCCGCCACCCTCCTGCCCGGCACGTCCGAGGCGGCCTTGGCCGCATTGGTGGCATCGGGCGATCATGCTGTGTGGGGGTTGGTGGCGGTTGCAACAGCCGGGAATGTTCTGGGATCAACGGTGAACTGGGCACTCGGCCTTTATGTTGATCGCTTCAAAAACCGCCGATGGTTTCCGGTCTCCCCCGATGCGCTGGATCGGGCGTCACACTGGTTTGGCAAATACGGGCTTTGGTCATTGCTTTTGGCATGGTTGCCGGTCATTGGCGATCCGCTGACCCTGCTTGCCGGTGTCATGCGTGTGCGCTTTGTACCGTTTCTGATCCTTGTCACCATTGGCAAGGCCGCACGCTATACTCTGATTGCGGGGGGCGCGACATGGATCGCGTCGATCATTTCAAACTGATCAAAAATATAAAAATAATCGAAAATAAAATTAAGTACCTTTGCTTTCATCGTAAATAATTTCATGCCAGTGACATTGGTTGCTCGAATATAAAAATATAATTCGTTCGCTATTATTTTCAAATAATGTTTCCCTTATATTTCATATCGCGATGGAAAATACTTTATCATCGTCTGAAGTAAGGAATTTTTATTATGCCAGTTACAATCCCCGCATGGGTCAAACCCGGAATATGGGGCGGCATTATCGGTGCGGCCCTCATCACGATTGTCGGCTTTAGCACCGATACAGTCGTATCGGGCAGTACAGCACAAGAGATGGCAGACGACAGCGGCAAACAATCGGCAATCGCAGCCATGGCCCCGATTTGCGTTGCCCAGTTCAAAATGCTGACACCTAACAATCAAACCGAACAGCTTGCCGCCTTAAAAGAGGAAAGCTCATATAAGCGGGATGATTTCGTCATCGCCAAAGGCTGGGCCACCATGCCCGGCAGCGATGCACCAACAGATGAAATTGCCGCCTCATGCGCAAGCCTGTTGATGGAACTGAGTTAGAACCAGTCTACGACCGACCTACCAACGAACCCGAATGGGTTCAGACCACTGACGGCCAAAAACTAGCGCAACCGAACCCATCGTTCCGTTGCGCTTTTTTTTTGACCTGGGATCTGAATGTCCGAATGAAAACAGCAAAAGAGCAATTTCGTTCAATAAACCCGGCACCCGATGCGCCATTCTGACGGCAAAGAATACCACCACGCCGATCAGAGGAAACGCCCCATGTTTGCCGCCACCAGTACAATCCCCATAAGCCTGTATCTGTCGATGGCGGCCTTCGCCCTTGCCGCCTCCATCACCCCCGGCCCGGTCAATATCATTGTTCTAAGCTCCGGGGTGCAGTTTGGTTTCCGTGCGTCACTGCGTCTTGTGTTTGGTGCCACGGCGGGGTTTTGCCTGTTGCTGCTTCTGATCGGGCTGGGCCTGCATGAATTGCTGACCACCTTTCCGCAAATGACCACGATCATTCAATGGGCCGGGGTGGCGTTTTTGCTGTTCATGGCGTGGAAGCTGTTTGTCAGCAGCGGCGAACTTGGTAAACGCGACGCCGGGTCCGGCCCCTCGGCCATCACCGGGGCGCTGATGCAATGGGTCAATCCCAAGGCATGGTTGGCCTCGATTGCCGGGATGGGCGCTTATGCGGCGTCCGGTGCGCCGACCCTGATCTGGGAATTTACTGCGATTTACTTTGTGGTGTGCTTCGCGTCAGTCGCCTGCTGGGCCTATGCCGGGGCGTTTCTAGGCCGTTTTCTGGGCAATCCATCGCGCATTCGCCTATTTAACCGGGTGATGGCCGGATTGCTGGCGGCCAGTGCAGTGTATTTGATTTTGGGGTAAGCCGTACGGCTGGCAGCACGGGTTATGCCTGAAAAAGATTCCCGCCTTCGCGGGAATGACGGGAACTTGAAACGTACCTCAAATTTGTCATGCCCGCGAAGGCGGGCATCCATGTACTTTATGTCGGGAAAATCAGGCGGCCATTTCCTGCGCCCGCGCATATTGGCGCGGGGTCGCCGCCATCAGGCGTTTAAACATCCGTTGAAAATGGGCCTGATCGGCAAAGCCGGTTTCAAGGGCGACATCGGCGATCTTTTGCCCACGCCGTAACGCATGGCGGGCCCGTTGAACGCGGCAATTGATCAAATAGGCATAGGGCGTCATGCCAAATGTCTTTTTGAACACCCGCACCAAATAAGACCGTGAATAGCCAACCGCCCCACAAATATCATCCAGACTGACATTTTCATGGCATCGGCTGCGGATATAATCACAAACCTCGGCCATCTTGCGTCCGGTCTGCAGGCTGACCTGACGGTCCAGAACACCCGTACCGTCAAGCTGCACATGCAAATCACCAAAGAACGACACCAGTGCCGTTTCCTTGCCCAGCACATCTGTATCGGCGTCACTTAACGTATCGGCAAGCCCCAGCAACCCGGCATAAAGACGCGGATCATGGCTGAGCGTATCGGAAAACATCGCGAACTTTCCCGCCGCATCGGCATCAATTTCAATCTGCAGATCCAAAAGCCAGTCCGGGTCGACAAACAGCATGTCATAACACCAGTCCGCCCCCTTGACCGGGTTGCAACCATGCACATCTTCGGGGTTCAGGATCACCACCGATCCGGCCTGCGTTTCATGGATTTTGCCCCGGTTCCAATAGGTGCTGTAGCCACCCTTTACCGTGCCAATCGAAAAGGTATCGTGGCTGTGACGTTCATAACAGACCGCATGCCCGTCCGCGACACGGCGCAGCTCAACGAACGGCAAAGCGTTGTCACGCCAGAAGTGCTGATTGCGGGTATTGGGCGGTGCCATGCAGGGCTGCCTTCTTGTGATCAGGGTCAAGTTTTATAAATTCAAACATAGGTCAATTTCCCCGGTGGCGCCACCGTGCAGGGATGCTTATAGTGCCTCAAATGTTCGATGATCGTTCCGACGAAAACACACCCCGTTTCAATCCGCCCAACGCGCCGGTCATGGTCGTTGGATTGCGCCATGCTGTGTTTTTATCGCCCGATGGCGAGATTGAAGAACTCCCCCACGGCGCGGCGGCCAAACGGGCGCGGTCAACCCGCCCGATTTTGGTGCATACGCCTGCCTGCGCGCGGCGTTTGAAAACCGATCCGTTTCCGGCCCATGACCTGCTTGAACTGTTTGCCTTTGTCCGCCCGGCGCAATTTTGCGTGCCGACGCCGCGTGGCATTGCGCTGGCCACCGGGCAAAAACCCTGTGACGATCTGATCGGACAGGCCGAAGCCCTGGCCGAGGCGATGAAAAGACTTTTGCAGGAACTGGCCACCCTTCACCGCAACAAACGCGCCCCCGCCCTTGCCATCGCATGGCCGATGGCGCGCGGACATTGGCCGTGGGGTGTGTCGGTGCTGGCCGCCTTGGGGGCAGATGGCGACGGGCCGCATCGTTATGCGGTCTATGAAGGATTGAAAGTCTGGAAGAAACTTGGCGAATGGGCCGAACATGCCCCACCCCCGCCGCCGGCCAACAATCCGGTCGATCCAAAAGATGCCCGTAAACGCCTTAAGGAACTTCTGGGCGACGGGGCCGAAGAACGCCCGCAACAGGCCGATTATGCGTCATCGGTTTGTTCGGCCTTTGGCCCGCGCCTTCATGATGGCGCGCCCAATATTGTTCTGGCCGAGGCCGGAACGGGGACGGGCAAAACGTTGGGGTACGTTGCGCCGGCATCGCTCTGGGCACAGAAAAACGACGGTGCAGTGTGGATTTCGACCTATACCCGAAACTTGCAGCGCCAGATTGATCAGGAACTCGACCGCCTTTATACCGATCCCAAGGACAAACGGCTTAAGGCCGTGGTCCGCAAAGGCCGGGAAAACTATTTCTGCCTTTTGAATTTCGAAGAAGCCCAACGCCCGCTTAATCAGCAACCTCATCAGGCAACGCCACTTGGCCTGATTGCGCGCTGGGCGCTCCATACCCGTGATGGCGACATGGTCGGCGGGGATTTCCCGGCATGGCTGACCGAATTGATCGGTAACCGCTTTACCGGCGCGCTTGCCGATCAGCGCGGCGAATGTATTTATGCCGCCTGCCCGCATTATTCGCGCTGCTTTATCGAAAAAACCGTGCGCCGTGCGCGGTCCGCTGAAATCGTTGTCGCCAACCATGCGCTGGTGATGGTGCAGGCAGCCCTCGGCGGGCTGGATGATGCCTCAATGCCATCGCGCTATGTCTTTGACGAAGGCCATCATTTATTTGATGCCGCTGACAAGGCCTTTTCCGCCCATCTGACCGGACAGGAAGGTCAGGAATTGCGCCGCTGGTTGCTCGGCGCGGAGCAAAAAGGATCATCGCGTGCACGCGGTTTAAAACAACGGCTTGAAACCCTGATTGTTGATCGCGATGAGCTGCGCGATGCGGTCAATGCCGTAATTGTCGCCGCCCAATGCCTGCCTGAACAGGGCTGGCTATCGCGCATTCATGATGGATCGGAACATGCCAAAGGCCCGGCCGAGGCCTTTTTGGCCCATGTCCGCGCACAGGTTCTGGCCCGTGCTGCGGATGGGGATCGGGGTTATTCGATTGAAACCGATTGCAAACCGGCCATTGACGGAGTTCTCGCCAGTGCCGCCGATCTGGACCGTGCACTTGCCGCCATGGAAAAACCGGCAAAATTGCTGATTAAAACCATCGCACATATGTTGGACGAAAAGGCCGATGAACTTGAATCGGCCGAACGTCAGCGCCTTGACGCCGCGATCCGGTCGCTCGAACGGCGCGCCATCATGCAGGTTGCTGCATGGCGCGAAATGCTGGCGTCCTTGGTTGAAAATACTCCGGCGGCGTTTGTCGAATGGTTTGCCATTGAACGCCAGTTTGGCCGCGATTTTGATGTTGGCATGCACCGCCATTACCTTGACCCAACCTTGCCGCTGACATCCGCCCTTGCCCCCACCGCCCACGGCATGGTGGTGACATCCGCCACCCTTCGCGATGGCACGGGCGATGATGATTTCGACTGGCACGTCGCCGAGGACCGCACCGGCGCATCACACATGCCGCTGCCCGCCATCCGGGCGGCAATGAAAAGCCCGTATAACTACCGCGAACAAACCCGTGTTTTCATCGTCAATGATCTGGGGCGCGATAACCCCGACCATATTGCCGCGGCGTATCGCGAACTGTTTTTGGCATCGGGCGGCGGTGCACTTGGGCTGTTTACCGCCATTACGCGCCTGCGCGCCATTTACGAACGCCTGACCGGGCCGATGGATGATGCCGGATTGCAATTACTCGCCCAGCATATTGACGGCATGGATGTCTCCACCCTGATTGATATTTTCCGCGTCGAACGCGATGCCTGCTTGCTCGGTACCGATGCGGTGCGCGACGGCGTCGATGTGCCGGGTGACAGCCTGCGCCTGATTGTCTTTGACCGCGTGCCATGGCCGCGCCCCGACATCCTGCACCGTGCCCGCAAAGCCGCGTTCCATGGCGCACGCTACGACGACATGCTCACCCGCCTACGGATGAAGCAGGCGTTTGGCCGCCTTGTGCGGCGTGCCGAGGATCGCGGGGTGTTTGTTCTACTGGATAACCGGATGCCATCACGGCTTTTGGGGGCATTTCCGGAGGATGTTGAGGTACAGCGGGTTGGATTGCGCGAGGCGATTGAGCAGACGCGGGCGTTTCTGACCAAAACACCCTCAGATAAAAACCCGTCTTAATCGCCCGACATTTCGCTAAATCCAACACGCCACCCGGCCCAAAAATCACGGTTTCTTTTGCCGGATCTTTTTGACCAACATCTCGACAAAGGCTGTCACCTTTGGCGGTCGAAACCGCATCGCCGGATAGACAACGTAGATGCCCCCCGAAGGCAACCGCCAATCGGGTAGAACATGCACAAGCTCACCAGACGCAAGTTCTTTCTCGACCAGAAAATCGGGTAAAACAGATACCCCACCCCCTTCACGCGCGACACACAGTGCCGCAGGGGTGGTATTCACACTTAATTTTGCCTTTACCTGCACAGATCGCGTGCCATTTTTATCGTGCGAAAAGTCCCATGCCAGCGGGTTTTTCAGGGCGGTATTGGCGATGTAGGGCAGGCTTTCAATATCTTCTGGCTGTGCGACATTGGGCAGTTCTGCCATGTCTGGTGCTGCGACCAAAAACTGTTCAAACACGCCAACCCGCCGGGCAAGCAAACTCGAACTGTCAAGCCAGCCAACACGAATGGCCAGATCAATCTGATTGAGAACAGGGTCAATGCGACTATCGGTCAAAACAAGGTCAATCTGGCATGATGGGTACTTGGCACAAAATGCCGCCGTCAAGGGCGCAATGACCGAGTGCCCGTAATCGTTCGGGGCCGTAATCCGCAACATACCGCGCGGTTCGGTATTGTTTTGCGCCAACTCACCATAAGCATCATCGACTTCACGCAAAATGCGCTGGCACCTTTCATGAAGCGATACCCCCGCCTCGGTCGGTTCGACCCGTCTTGTTGTGCGGACCAACAAACTTGCCCCGATTTCTTCTTCAAGCCGGGCCACCTGTTGGCTGACAACGGTTTTGGACACACCTAGACGATCTGACGCACGGGTGAATGAACCCGTATCGACAACGGCAGAGAAATACACCAGCCGATTAAGATTGAACTGCTTTCCCGCCTTTGTCACCAGACACCTTTGTAAACTAAAACCATACAGTCTGTTTTATTAACCCATATTTTATCCCAATACAAAAGGGGATATTGTTCGCGAAACAGGAGTTTCACGATGCAGTTATCCTATCTTTATGATCCGCTATGTGGCTGGTGCTATGGTGCGCTGCCTGCAATGACCCGCCTTAGCAAACTTCCCGACGTCTCTGTCACACTTTTGCCGACCGGTCTTTTTGCCGGACATGGTGCGCGCGTAATGGATGAAAACTTTGCATCCTATGCGTGGAAAAACGATCAACGTATTGCCAAACTGACCGGGCAGGTTTTCAGCACCGCATATCAAAATAACGTTCTGAAAACGCCGGGCGGATCGTTTGATTCAGGTCCTGCCGGACTTGCACTCACTGCGGTCCAAATGACCGCACCAAAACACACACTTACCGTACTCAAAGCATTCCAGAACGCGCGGTATGTCGATGGGCTGGACAATACAAACAACGACATATTGATCAAAATTTTACGTGATTTTGATCTTGCCTCCGCAGCAGACCTGTTTGCGCATCCGACCAACGAACTACACGCGACCTATCAGGACACGACCCAAGAAGCGCAACGTCTAATGCAACGTTTCGGACTAAACGGTGTGCCTTCGCTGCTGATCGAAACCGCAAGCGGACCAAAGCAGGTTGCCAGCAATTTATTGTATGGCGATGTCGATCACCTGTCCCAGGAACTCAAGGCGCTTTGCGCCTAACGCCCTTCTCCTTCAAATGCGCCCTATCAACGCGCGACACCACAAGGACATCATCCATGCCAACCAGAAGAGAACTCCTCAAATCGACTTTAGCCGCCGCAACTTTTGCCGCCGTTGCACAGGTTCCGTTTGGGCGCGCAATCGCCGCAACCGGCAACGGCCTAAGCTGGCAACATTTTCCAGCCGGACCAAACGGCTTTTATCGCGCCCCGGTTCTGCTGACGGGTGCGACCGAAGCAGTGTTGATTGATGGCGGATTTTCCTATCCTGACGGGCTCGCCATTGTCGATGCCATCCGCAAAAGCGGCAAAAAACTAACCACCATCTATATCAGTCAGTCCGACCCCGATTACTACTTCAGCTTAAAGCCGATCCACGAAGCCTTCCCGGATGCCAAAGTTATTGCCGCATCCGAAACGGTTGTGGCCATCAAAGGCAATGTTGCGAAAAAGCTCTCCGTTTGGGGGCCGAAACTTGGCGAAAATGGGCCTCAAACCATGGATGACATTGTAATGCCTGAGGTGTTTGATGGTGACACCCTTACGGTTGACGGTGAAACAATCGAAATTGTGTCTGTCAAAGGCATGGAAAACCGCCGTTACCTTTGGGTGCCATCGCTTGAGGCTGTATTTGGCGGTGTTTTGATTTTCTCGGGCGTTCACGTATGGACAGCCGACACGCCAACCACAGAAATCCGTCAAAAATGGATTGAAATCCTTGATCAACTTGCACGCCGCAATCCGAAAATTGTTGTCGCGGGCCATATGACCGCCGATAGCACAACCGACACCACTGGTATTGCGCACACCAAGAACTACCTGATCGCTTTCGACGAAGAACTGACTAAGGCATCAAATGCAGAAGAGCTCAAAGCGGCCATGGAAACACGCTTCCCCAACCTTGGGATGGGCGTTGCACTCGATATCGGATCAAAAGTAGCAACCGGCGAGATGACATGGGGATAAGACTCTAAGTCAGAACCTAATGCAGCAAGGGAGACCATCACGGTCTCCCTTGTGTCATATCAGATATATGGTGTACGGCGCGAAACTGGAAATGCGTCATCCAACGTCACGTCAAACTTTGGAAACCTTACCCATCGCAAACGACACCATCAGGTAACTGAACCCCGATGACAGAAGGTTAATCCCCAAAAGCAACCCAATCGCCCAGGTGGCTGAGCTTGGCAGTTCGGCGAAAATCAGCACACCGACCAGCACGGCAACCCCGCCGGAAAACAGCATCCATTTCCAACCGGGAAACTGGCTGAGCCAAAACGCCATCAGCGCTTCGACAAGGCCCTGAAGGATAAACACAATCGCAAGCAACACCGTCAGCGTCACAATCCCGCCCAACGGGAAGAAGGCCAGCCACACACCGATCAATCCAAAAATAATGCCCTGCACCACATCCACCCCGCGCCGGGTGGGCGTATCGGCATTCCATGCGCCGTAAAAATGGCCCATCGCCCCAATCAGGAACAGCCAGCCAATCACGGTTTTAAAGGCAATCGTCGTGGCAAAGGGAAAGGCCACCGCAAGAACCCCAAGCACCAGCAGGATCACACCAACATTACGCAACCGCTTGCGTCCTTTTTCCAGCAAGCCCTTCATTTCCGGCGTGCCGTCATTTACCACCTGCGTCATGGCCCTGTCCTTTTGGTTGAATTTTACCAACATTTTCTGTGGGTATCAGACACCATAAACGCTGATACCACAATATGGTTCCACCATGACCATTACGTGGGAGTTACCGGCGGCATGATGGGGGCGTTACTGTCGCTCCCCGACCAGATCCGCATGAATGTTGCGCACAAGCGCCAATCGCAAGGCATTTACGATTGCAATCACATCAATGCCTTCCTGAAGCACCGCCCCCATCACCGGGCTAATGTAGCCCATGGCGGCAAACCCCATGGCGACGATTGATAACACCATGCCACCAACCACACTTTGCAGTAAAATGCGGCGCATGGCGGTGCTGATGTGGAAAAGCTCATCCACGGTTTGAAGCGAGCTTTCCGGGATGACCGCCCCGGCGGCCTCTGCGGTAACCGCGCTATGCTTGCCAAAGGCAATGCCGACCGTTGCCACCGCCAGTGCCGGGGCATCATTGATCCCATCCCCCATAAAAAGGGTCGGTGCGGCAGCGGTTTCGCGGCGCACGATTTCGACCTTTTGTTCGGGCGTTTGCGATGCAAGGCTTTCATCAATGCCCAGCAGTTTGGAAAGATGACTGACCTCGCTTTCGCGATCCCCTGATAGCAGCATGATCTTTTTAAAATGGTGCACCGGCCCCAGATGCCCGACGAAATCACGGCCTTCAACACGCGGACTATCGCGAAACTGCAATGTCGCGCCATAGGCCCCATCAATCATGATCGCACATTCAAGCCCGCTGGCACTGGGCGGCAGGATATCGGCCAGTGCCGGATCGCTTTTGATCAGTTTTTTTCGGTGGGTTACGGCAATATCACGACCATCGACCACCCCGCTCAAACCCTGCCCGGGTTTTTCCGACACCATTCCGACATCGCCAAGTGCCAGATTGCGCGCCTTGGCTGCGGCCAAAACCGCCACCGCCAAGGGATGCTTTGAATATCGTTCAAGGCTGGCGGCCAGTCGCAACACGTCATTTTCCGAATGGCCACTGGCGGGCAAAACCGCCACCAGTTCAGGACGGCCATAGGTCAATGTGCCGGTTTTATCAAAAATCGCTGTTGTGCAGGTTGGCAAACGTTCAAGCACCGTCGGATCACGGATGACAATCCCGCGCCGGGCCGCCATCGAAATCGCACTCATGATCGTGATCGGAATGGCAATCAGAAGCGGACAGGGTGTTGCCACCACCAACACGGCCAGAAACCGCACAGAATCACCGCTCAGATACCAGGCCAAAGCCGCCACCAGCAGTGCGAAGGGCGCAAACCATATCCCGATCTGATCGCCGATCCGGCGTATTTTCGGGCGTTTTTGTTCCGCCTCGGCCATGACCTGCATGATTTGGGCGTAGCGGGAATCCTGTGCCCGGCGTTCGGCGCGAATAATCAGGACCGCATCCCCATTAATCGCACCGGAAAGAACGGATGCACCCGGCGCCTTGGCCACGACATAGGGCTCACCGGTTAAATAGCTTTCATCCATGCTGCCATGACCATCGACCACAACCCCGTCAACCGGGGCCGTGTCATGCGGGAAAATCGCAATCAAATCATCAATCGCAATGTCATCAAGCCCGATATCAGTGATGTTTTCCCCGTCCTTGCGATGAGCCACCACCGGCATACGATCAGCCAGCGCATTAAGGGCGGAGGATGCCTTACGCATGGCAAATGCCTCAAGCACCTGCCCGCCGCTCAGCATCAGGATAATCAGCGATGCGGTCAGATATTCGCCAAGGGCAACGCCGGTGGCAAAGGCCAGGACAGCCAAAAAATCTGCCCCGAAATCACGTTGAAGCACCTTGCTGATAATTTCGACAACCAGTACCCCACCACCAAAAATCACAACAACAAACAACGGCACATCAATCAGATCAAACCCCATCACGGGCCGCAGCGAAAATGCCATCAGAACAAAATGCAGCACCATGCCAACAACAGTCAGAACCAGCACAGCAATATTCAGACCTGCCGCAGACCATCTCGATTGACACTCTGGGGTTTTAGCACCGGGCATATCGCATTCTCCGCTGATGACACCACAGAAAGCCTAGGGTCAAACACCTGTTTTCGCGAGATAAATCTAACCTGAACGGCATCAAATGCCGACATTTCTGGCACCATTGGCACCCCTGAAATCATCGCGCAAAGATCAAGACCTTATGCAGCATGCGGTTACATCACTTTTAAGAAGAATTTTAAAAAAGCACCCGGGTTGGCTTGGATGTCAGCCCTTCAAAGATTGATCAGACATCCGTATTTTACCGATGTCCCCAGCCCCTACGTCATACGCACCTCGACCTATGCACAAGAACCCGCCGCGCGGATAAGCCATTCGGCAACCTCACGCACGGCCGGGCGCTGTTCATAAGACGGTTGCACCAAATAGGTCGCAAGCGGGCTTTGAACCGGGGCAAACGGCAAGGCAACAAGATCATGTTTGGCAATGGCGGCACGCGCAAACGGCAACCGCGTCAGCGCCACGCCCAACCCGGCTTCTGCGGCCGCCAGAACAACACTGTAATCTTCAAATCGGCGGTCTGATGGTTTTTGCCGGAATTTAACCCCATGCGCGTCAAGCCAGTGCCGCCATCCGGTCGCGTCACTGTCATGCAAAAGCGGCAAGCCTGCGACACCCGCCGCATCAAGTTCGCCGGGATCGCGCCCATCGAGCATCGACGGTGCGATCAACGGGATCAACTGATCAGAAAACAACACGGTTGATCGCGTGCCCTGCCACTGCCCCTTGCCACACCGGATGGCAAGATCGGTTTGACCGCCGGTAAAATCCGCCAGCCGTTCGGAAATTTCAAGTTCCAGCCGCACATCAAGATCGCGTTCGATTTGCGGCACCAGTGCCAGCAACCAGATCCGGGCATAGGACGGCAGCAAACTGACCTTGATGACATCAGGCCCGCGCCGCTGGCGCCATGGCTGCGCGCCTTGTGACAAGAGATCAATCGCACATTGCGTATCACGCAAAAACCGCTGCCCATCCGGGGTCGGTCGCACCCCGCGCCCATAGCGTTCAAACAGATCGTAGCCTAGCCATTGTTCGACTTGCGACACATGCCGGCTGATCACGCTGTGCGTGACATTCATTTCATTTGCTGCTGCCGAAAAGGATCCGCTGCGTGCCGCAGCAAGAACTGCCGGCAACAGGGCGAGTGGAGGAAGTGTCAGGTCATTACTGTGCGCCATATGCACATCTGACCCCTTAGTCGTGCTCTATGTCAACAGCATTCATCGCGCTATCACGGTCTTAAACGACGACACAGCATAGCATTTGAAAGGATATGCGATGTTTTCCCGATCCACACTTGGCCTCACCGCCGCACTGGTTACGGTCCTGTCATGGGCCGCCTCCTTTCCCCTGATCGGGGTGGCACTTGGTCATTTTGATCCACTGCCACTCGCGGCTACGCGCTTTGCCATTGCCGCCTGCCCGGCCGTCATCTGGCTTTTGATCATACGCCCGCCGCTTCCGCGCGTGCGTGACTTGGCCCGCCTGGCACTTGGCGGTGCAATTGGCATCAGCATCTATAACTGGCTTCTCAATACCGGACAGCAAACTGTATCGCCGGGGGCCGCCAGCTTTATCATCAATACACTGCCGATCTGGACCGCCCTTCTGGCAACCCTGTTCTTGCGGGAACGGTTTGGGTATCGCGCATGGATTGCCACGGCCATCAGCTTTTCGGGCGTCTTTTTGATCGCACAGGGTCAGCCGGGCGAAATGCGCTTTGGCAATGGCAGTTCGCTGATCCTGTTGGCATCGATCCTCTCGGCAAGTTACTTTGTTCTCGTACGCGGTCTTATCGCGCGTTACGGGGCGGGCACCTGCACCTGCTGGACCCTGATCACTGGTGCCTTCTGGTTATCGCCGTGGTTGCCAGATGGACTGGCACAGCTTGGCACCGCTCCCATGCCGGTGATCTCTGCGATGGTATTTCTTGGTTTGGTTTCGGCCTCCCTTGGGTACGCGACATGGAGTTTCGCCATCGGGCATTTTGGTCCGGCACTTGCGGCCAACTTTCTCTATCTCGTGCCGCCACTTGCCATTGCGCTTGCATGGAGTCTGAGTGCGATTACCCCCGATATTCTGACCATCATCGGCGGTGGTGTTGCGATTGGCGGGGTGGTTATCTTCCGTTTCTGGACCGGCCAATCGCCCCGCAAGGCAACCGCGTGATGACAAAACGCCGGGCATTACCCGGCGTTTTCAAATCATTATAAAGAAATACTGATAACTGGTTCACACGACGAGGCTTTGACAGGGTGTCTTTCAGGGTTTATTGAAAGTTCGTATCTTTCCAATATGGATCGAAGCTCGTGTCTGTAACCCGCAAAAACATATCGGCTGCTCGACGCACGCTCTCCCTTTTCGTAGGGTGGCTGTTGCTGGTGAACGCCATGATGTTCGGGTTCATGCACGCACCTGTCGCACTTGCTGCGGTTCCCACCGGCACGGAAAGTGCCCAGACCTATGTTCCGCTGATCATCTGTACGGCAAACGGAATCAAGACAATCTCGGTTCCGGCAGACGTTGCCGAAGACGGCAGCACATCCCCACACAGCTCCAACAGCTATGAGGGGTTCCAATGTGCCAGTTGCGGTCTTGGTAATCATGCGGTTGGCTTGCCGGTTCATCCCGAACTGCCGCTGGTTCACCGCGTAAAACTGTCCAATAAGGTTACCGCCCTTCACATTACCGCACGGCTGCATGACTTCTGCCCGCTCGCAGCATCGCCGCGCGCACCCCCAAAAGCCATTTAATCCTGTTTCTGATCATCGGCGGCATCGCTTAACGCCACCAGTGCATCTGCAAGGCCGGTTTTCGATCAGAAACAGGCATATCTGCCCGTCGATACGGGTACGATCCCGGACGTCATGCCGGGTCCATAGACTGGTGTCGGTACGCGACCCCGCAATCGCCGCGTATCTCCATTTTGCCAATGGGGGGAAAACCCATGAACAAAGCAGACGCCTTCATTTTTCTGGAAAAACTTGCCGAACCTTCTGCACTTACCCTGCCCGCCGATGCCTGCATTGGCCATCACGCCGAAGACGGGACGTTCATTCACGTCATGGTCAGTGGCCTTGCCATGCGCTGCCAATATACCGAGGACGGCGAGCGACAGGTGTGTCGCGTCTATCGACCGGGCGAACTGATCGGGCTTGAAATGCTATCCGTGACCGATCCGTCGCTTGTGATCGAGACCATTGCGCCGTCCGTGATCAAACGCATTTCGATCACGCGGCTGCGCATGGCCCAGAAAAATGATCCACGCACGCAGGCCGCGATCATGTCACTTCTGGCAAGTGAGGTGATGGACGGTCAGCAGCTTAAAATAAGCTTTGGCACCGGATCGGCCATGCGCCGGATTTGCCGGTTCCTGTTATGGGCGGCCAACAAGGATGAAGTCACCCTGCCCAACCGCGAAAAGCTGGGCAGCATCATCGCCACCACGACCGAAACCGCCAGCCGGATGATTGCCGACTTGAAACGTCAGGGGGCCATCGCCAAAAGCCCGGTTCTGGCATCGATGGTCAATATCAATCGGGAGAAACTCACGGCACGCGCAGGTGAAATTCACGAACAATCCGCCGCGTAAAACCAAAAAAACAGGCCCGTCATGCACTATGACGGGCCTGTTTTAAATCTTGGTATCTGATGCAATTAAGTAGAACTCAGTGCGGCTTGCCCAAAACATTCACCGGTAATTTGGTCGCGCCGCTGACATTGGCCTTAAGCAATATTTCCATCTCACCCGACGGTACCGGCTTGCTGAAGTAGAACCCTTGCACCTCGTCAACACCCTCGGATGCGATGTGATCAAGCTGGGTTTCGGTTTCGATCCCTTCAACATTGACCGCCATGCCAAACGACCGGGCAAGGAACACCACCGCACGGACAATCGCCGCATTGCCGTCCGAACTGTCGATATCAATGATGAACGACCGGTCGATCTTGATCTTGTCGACCGGGAACCGTTTAAGATACGCCAGCGACGAATAGCCGGTACCAAAATCATCAATCGCGATGCGAATACCCTGATTGCGTAAAATGCCAAGCGTAATCGCGGCTTCGCGCGGGTTATCCATCACCGCACCTTCGGTAACCTCGAACTGCAACTGATGGGGATCAAGGCCCGAACGCGCCAAAACATCGCCGACACTTTCAATCAGGTCTTCGTGACGGGCCAGTTCAAGCGGGGATAGATTGACCGATATGGTCAATTCGCCATAACCGTCATCGCGCCATGCCCGGGTTTGCGCACAGGCCCGGTTCAAAACCCATTTGCCGATATCGGCAATAATGCCCATGCGTTCGGCAACCGGAATAAACTCGACCGGGCTGACCAGACCGCGTGACGGGCTAAACCAGCGCACCAATGCTTCCATCCCGATGATCCGATGCCCGCCCATATCAATGATCGGCTGATAAAACAGTTCAAGCTCGTCATTTTCAATTGCATGACCAAGGTCACGTTCGATGGCCTTGCGTTCCTGTACCTCAACCTGAAGCCGCGGTTCAAAGAAATGATACCGGTTACGGCCTTCGGCCTTGGAACAATAAAGGGCAAGGTCGGCATTGCGCAGCAGATCTTTTTCATCGCGACCATCTTGCGGATACATGCAAATCCCGACCGAGGTCGATGCCTGTACTTCATTGCCCTCAAGCATGAACCGTTCCGACACGCGCTCAATCAGGCGCTGCGCGACAAAGGTCACTTCTTCGGCCGATCCCGGTTCATGGATCAGAACCGCGAATTCATCCCCGCCAAGGCGCGCCACCACATCCTCATTGCGCAGACACACCCGCATGCGTTCCCCCACCCCCTGTAAGAGTAGGTCGCCAATCGGGTGACCAAGCGTATCGTTGATGTCCTTGAAGTTATCAAGATCAAACATCATCAGAACGAAACTGCGGCGTTCGCGTTTGCTGCGTTCCACCGCTGAGGCCAGACGTTCCTGAAACAGTGTGCGGTTCGGAAGACCGGTCAATCCGTCATGATGGGCCAGGAACTGGATGCGGGCTTCGCTGCGTTTACGGTCGGTAACATCCGTGATCGATCCTTCAATCACGGTGGGCCGCCCCCGCTCATCGCGCACCAGCCGGGCATTTTCCTCGACCCAGATGATCCGGCCATCCGCACGGCGCAATTCGGTTTCATAGCCCTGCACAATACCGTCACGCAACAACCGCCCGGTCAGACGCAGGCGGCTCACCGGGTTCAGGTAATGCTGCTGAAGTTCGTTTTCCTGGGTCAACAGTTCATCGACTGTTTCATAGCCCAGGATGGAAACAAACGCCGGGTTGGCCGATAAAACCGGGCCAAGCGGCATACTTTGATAAAGACCCTCGGCGGAGTTTTCGAAAATACCGCGGAATTTTTCTTCGGCGTGGCGTAAGGCCCGTTCGACCGACAGTTTTTCAGTTACATCCTGCCCGATGCAAATCACCCCTGCGATATCGCCGTCCTCGCCGAAATGCGCACGCGCATTCCACTGCAACAGGCGTTCTTCGCCGTCGCGCCGCTTGAACGAGAAAACCTCGTCCTTGATGATTTCGCCCGATAACAACCGGCGCACCGCCATGCGCACGCGCGCACGGTCTTCCTGCACCAGCAGGAAATCGAAAAAGTTCTGACCCGCAGCTTCCATCCAGGAATAACCAAAGGTCCATTCGCATTCCCGGTTGTATTCCAGAATGCGACCTTCGGAATCAAGGAACATGATCACGCTGCCTGCGGTCTGCACCAACGCCCGGTAGCGTTCCTGACGGCGGCGCAGGTCATATTCGGCCTGCCGGTTTTTGGTAATGTCAGTGATGGTCACGCTATAGCCCAGCAACCCGCCGCCTTCACCGCGAATTTCCGTGGCATTAAAACGTACCCAGATTTGACTGCCGTCTGCGCGGCGCATTTCGATATCGCGCGCATGAACGCCAATGCCCGACGCCAGATCGCGGCGCAATTGCACCCGGTCGCTGTCGTGGGCATAAAATGTTTCGGGGCGGCGCAAATAGGCCTGAACGACTTCGCGCACCGTATCAAAATTAAACAGTGCTGCGGTTTCTTCGTTTACGCTGGTAACCGTCCCGTCGGCATCAAGATCAATAATGCCGTGAACAGCATGTTCAAGCGCACGGCGATAACTTTCTTCACGCGTGCGTTCCTGCCCGAATAAAACAACGTGATCAGCCCCCAGCAACGGCATGCATTGCCATTGGAAAAACCGTTGCCCGTAATGGAGTGTGCGCGAACTATCGGTATCGAACTGCGGCCCGTCTGGCGCAACCAGTGCTCGTTGGTCTTTTGGATGGGCCAGCGATAGCGGGGTTATGAAGCCAACGTCAAGGGCAAGTCTTTCGGCCGCCTTATTCGCACAACGCAGGGCCCCGTTACGTTCAAAGATCAAAACAGGCAACGGCGAAATAAGCGATCCAATGCCTGATGAAATATCGGAATCTATTCCCAGAAAACGCACATATTCGCGGCCACTGATCTGTAGCTTCCAGCCAAACAGAACAACGTCCTTGCCATCTTTCGTCTCCGTACGGCTGTAATAGCCGTCAGACATCTGGATTTCAGTGCTGAGGTCAGGAAGGATTTTCGACAGGTCATCAACGTCATCAAGCGCATGCCAGCCGTCTTGCCCGACCGCAGGACCAGCCCCGAAAGACCAGTCCGACCATGCCGAGTTGACAAGCAGACGCCTGCCGACAGGGTCATAGACACCTGATGGCATGCTCAAATTGCTGATCAATGCCGCGAGCGTACCGGCGGAATTGATTGCGTTGATGTCTCCCATACCTGCTTTGATCGTCATTGTGGTTATTGCTGCGCGACCATAACTTCTACCCCATACCGTGCAAAGGCAAATTTTCCCAGAAAGTACAAGCGGTCACTATGTTTACGCTATTCTTTTGTAACCGCTTCATTTTTTATTTTACCGATCTTTACCCTTCTCCACCGTGTGGCGAAAGCCCCCATATGATCTGCACGTGAAGAATGAGGCGATTTCACTACGTAATCATTAAAATCGAGAAAGTTTAATCGGTTAACTGTTGCCCGAACACAATTATGAGCTTACCATTTTTCTGCCCTGAGGTTGTCACAGACATGTGCGACACCCGTCAAATGTCTTGACGGTCCCTGTCAAAAATATGGCCCGCACTGTGTTTCAGACACCCGCTTTGGAAAGGAGCAACCAACGTGATTTCGCATCATGATGCCTTGATCTACACAATGGTTATGGTTTCCGCATCGGACAATGACATTACCGATGCTGAACTTTCTGCGATGGGCCGTCGAGTCCGTTATCTTCCGATTTTCGCCGGGTTTGACAATGACGCGGTGACAAGTGTCGCGCGCGACTGCGCAACATTGATGGGCGAGGAAGACGGGCTTGATCGTGCGCTTGAGATGATCCGCGATGCCCTGCCGCGCAAACTGCGCGAAACGGCATATGTTTTTGCCTGCGAAATTGTCCTGTCGGATGGTGAAATCAGTCAGGAAGAATTGCGCATACTCGAACTGCTGCGTCACAAACTTGATATTGATCGCCTTGCCGGTGCGGCAATTGAACGGGCCATGGCCGCGCGCTATGTCCGACCCGGCGATTTTTAAGCGACCAGAAACAGCACACCGTTCTTCAGACAACGTCTAAAAGTCGGCAGACGCCTGAACCATTGAATTTGCCATCCCCCAAAAGCGCAGTCGGGAATTCCCCGCCATCGCAGCTTTATTTGGGACGATATTCGGGCTGGTAGACAATTGACTACAGCCCGCGCTGCCACAATGTGTTATGGCCTTGCCCACATTACCGACACATCCTTGCGTCATAAGACGCCAAGGTATTTGTGCGCGCATGTAATGTCGCACCTTTTTAAACGCAGTTTGTGTTTAACCACCGCCAATGAGGGACTGCTATCATGACCGCTCTTTCCGGGGAAAATATCGCGTTTATCGGACTTGGCTTAATGGGGCGCCCGATGGCGTTGAACCTTGAAAAGGCCGGCGCGGTTCTGACAGTCAACACTCGTAATCCCGAAACACTCAATGCGTTTGAGGATCTGGGCATTGCCACGGCGGGCACCCCGGCGGACGCTGCCGTGGATGCCGATATCGTCATCATCTGCGTTGCCGATACCAATGCGCTTGAAAACGTCCTTCTGGGCGAAGACGGCATTGTTGATGGCATGGAAGAAGGCACGATTGTCATCGACATGGGCACAACCGCGATTGACGCCACACGTCGTTTTGCCGAGGCCGTCGAAGACGCGGGTGGCAGCTGGATTGATGCCCCGGTATCGGGTGGCACGCATGGGGCGGAAACCGGAACCCTGTCGATCATGGTTGGTGCCGACGCCGAAGATTTCGACCGTGTGCGCCGCGTGTTCGATGTTCTGGGCGCACGGGTCACCCATGTCGGCGATGTTGGTGCGGGGCAAATAGCCAAGGCCGCCAACCAGATGATTGTCGGCATCACCATTGGCGCGGTTGCAGAAGCCTTTTCGATGGCCGACGAAGCCGGGGTCGATATTGCCAAAATGCGCAGTGCGCTGACCGGCGGCTTTGCCGATTCAGCCATCTTGCAAAAGCACGGCGAACGCATGATCGAACGCAATTTCGAACCGGGCGGCAAAGTCGTCACCCAGCGTAAAGACCTCTATCAGGCGCTTGAATTCTCCGAAGGCGAACTTGGCCTTGAACTGCCGTTCTCACGTCTAGCACTTGAGCTGTATGACGAACTGATTGGCATGGGCGATGGCGATCTTGACCATTCCGCCCTGATCAAAGTGTATGAAGAAGGCTGATCCCCAAACCGTTCAAACCGTTTCCGTCCTGACCTGCCCGCAATGCGGGCATCAGGAATGCGAAACCATGCCAACAAACGCTTGCCAGTATTTCTATGACTGCAAGGGGTGCGGCGCTGTACTGCGTCCCTTGGCAGGCGATTGTTGTGTGTTTTGCTCGTTTGGTACCGCGCCCTGCCCGCCGGTCCAGATTGATGGCAAGAATGCCGGTTGCTGTGGCGGTTAGGAACCAAAATCAGGCTTCGGCCTTATGTTTCCCAACACGGTAAAGATACAGAATATCGCTACCGGACTTCATCGGGACCTCGCCAAAGGCCTGCCAGCCGGGAATGGCAAAGGCGCGTGAAATCACAATGCCGCCAGCGCGCATTTTTTGATCCAGCACATCGCCAACATCCCCCATCACGCGCGGATCAAGAAAACACACCACAACATCGCCCGGATCACGATCCATTTTGCGAAAATCCGCCCGGATCAGTGTCAGGTTTGGCTTGGCTGCCAACATCGCCCGCATCCGACTAATGGCATAAGGCACGGGCGAAAGCTCAATACCTGTCACCGCAATGTCGGGCCGATGGCGCGCAATATCGATCGCCAGATCCCCCCATCCCGATCCAAAATCAGTGACGGTCTTTGTGTCGCTGGGGATATAGGAAATGATTTCCGCCCGTGCTGCGGCCAGACTTGGCATCGGAACGACACGTAGCCTGATGGCGTAAATCGCGATCAAGGCCAGAATAACGCCTGTAAAAACAAGTACGGATAAATCGGTCATTGGCCCGCGAAATATGTTACGGTCAGGAATGCACACTCCTGCCACAGGGCAGCAGGCACTACAAGTTCCCATTGAGCCACATTTCCCGAAGACACCAGCATGAGCCAGCCAGCATGAGCCACAACGACGCGGAAAGCCGCATTACCGATCTTGAAACCAAGATGGCGCACATGGACACCATGATAAATGACCTGTCCGACATGATTAAATCCCAATGGGACCGCATCGACATCCTAGAGCGTCGAAATAGATTAATGTCAGATGACGTTAAACGGATGGGCGATTTCATGCGTACATCATCAGAAGACGACGTACCACCGCCGCATTATTGATCGCGTACCATATGTCTAAAGGCCGTCGAAACCGCCTTTACCATGTTCTCTTTCACGTGCCGATATTGCTTTTGACATCATCTAGCGTGGAAGAATGACGTGACCAATCCCTATCTTGATATTCCGGTATTTGACGATTTCGCCAAGGGTCTTGATCGCTCGGTTTATCATTCCCTTCCCGATGACTGGTGGATTGGCACATCCGATATTGTCGGCTCCACCAAGGCCATCGCAGAGGGCCGGTTCAAGGATGTAAACACCGTTGGTGCGTCGGTGATTTGCGCTGTCAGCAACGCCTTGGGTCATTCCGATTATCCGTTTATTTTTGGGGGCGACGGGGCCAATTTTGCCTGCCCGCCCGATAACATTGATGCAGTGCGCGCAGCTCTTGCCGCCACGGCAACCTGGGCGGCCGAAACCCTTGATTTTGATTTGCGCGTTGCACTGATCTCAATCGCTGCGATCCGTGCGACGGGTCGCGATGTCCGCGTTGCCCGCTATGCGGTGTCTCAACCCGTCGCCTATGCCATGTTCAATGGTCGGGGCCTGAAATGGGCAGAAGACCGCATGAAAGATGGGAAAAATGCGGTACAACCAGCCCCGCCTGGGACACGCCCGGATCTTACCGGCTTGTCATGCCGTTGGTCGCCCATTACGGCTGAGGGATCAGATAAGATCGTCTCAATTATTGTCCAGCCAAAGGATGATCTGGCCAAGTTCGAAGCTGTGACCACCGGGCTGTTTAAAATCCTTGATGGTGGCCCACGTAACAGCAGCCCGGTTCCAGAAGATGGCCCCGATTTTGCCTTTCCACCGCCCGGCTTGCGCCTCGAAGCAATTGCCACAGCCCATAAGGAAGGCGGATATATCAAGGCTTGGCTCAAAGCACTTTATATTTCGCTGATTGCCCTGATCCTGATGAAGACCGGCTGGAAACTTGGTGATTTTGATCCGAAACGCTACCGCGATTATACCGGCTACAACACCGATTTTCGCAAATTTGGCGATGGACTTTGGATGACGGTCAATTGCAGCAAAGCATTGGCCGATGAAATTGACGCCTATCTGCAAACTGCTGAACAGCGCGGCGACATTCATTTTGGCACCCACCGTCAACGCACCGCCATCATGACCTGTATCGTGCCCTCCATCACCAACGATGCGCATTTCCATTTTCTCGATGGTGGCGAAGGCGGCTATACGGCGGCATCCACGGTCTATAAAGACAAGATCAAACGCGCCCAGGCCAGCTAGAAGTCTCATGCGCGAAACACATCAACCCACAATTTCGATAGATTTCTTGCATGGCATCGGATTTTACCAGACACTCCCCTGATCACTGACGGATCAGGAATGCGCCATGGACACCCGCGAACTTGAAGCCCTGATTGCCGTTGCCAACGCGCAATCCTTTCATGGTGCGGCCAGTCGGCTTGGCCTGACACAGCCCGCGGTCACCCGGCGCATCCAGCGCCTTGAACAACGCATCGGCACATCGCTGTTTGACCGCACGACCAAGCCATTGCAGCCAACATCAGCCGGTCATCGCGCCCTGACAGAAGCCCGCGATCTTTTACGCCGCCTTGACGGGTTCAACGACACCATCGCAGGGGCCAAAAACCCGCAAGGCCCTTTTCGCCTGGGGCTTAGCCATGGGGTCGCCCCCCTTATGGCCGCGTCCGAACTTCGTGAACTGCATCAAACCTTTCCCGACATGTCACTGACCATCAAAAGTGGCTGGTCAAGTGAACTCCTGCCGCTGTTGCGCCGGGGTGAAATTGACGCGATGCTCTCCCTTGATGGGCCGAACGGCATTGTCGGGGGCATTCAAAGCCGCGATCTTCCGACAAGCTTGCAGCCCCAGACATTGCTTGATGATCAGATTGTGGCCATCGGCCCAAAATCGGCCCGCCACCATCCCACCACTATTGCCGAACTGGCCAAACACCCCATGGTCCTGATGCCCGAAGGCTGCACCTTCCGCGCCCTTGGCAATGCGTGGGCGCACAAGAACGACGTTGAATTCACCTCCGTGCTTGAAGTCTCCGCCCTTGAACTGCAAATCGAAATGGTCGCCGCCGGGGCCGGATACGGCATCATGGCGCGGCGGTTTTGCATGCACAGTTCGGCGCGGGACCGGGTGCGTATTCTTGATATTCCCGGCATGAACTGGAACATGGCAATCACCCTGATACGGCGTGCCTCCAATGGTGATCTTTGCGATATTATCGACAAGGTTGGCGATATCGTGATCAAGGCCGGTGCGATATCAAACCCCGATCATGCACAATTATTATCAGCATCATAAGTCGAATGAATTGGACGCATAGTGCGCCCGCCCTCAAAATAAAAACCAAACACGACAACGCCGCCAATAAACGCCCCTCGGAGGAATATCGATGCGCCCCACGCAAAATACCGGCGGCACCGCCGGAACGCCGCCCCATCGCCCCGACAGCCCAGATAATAGCCCCACCCGCCAGACCATCCTGCGCGCCACCAAATGGTTCCCATGGCTGGTGTTACTGTGTGGCTGTCTGGTTCTGTCGCTGAACCTTGGCGTGCGCCAGTCGCTGGGCCTGTTCATTCCCGACATGCTGACCGATACCGGCTGGACGGCGACGACCTTTGGTCTGGCCTTTGCCATTCAGAACCTGATGTGGGGGATTTCCGCCCCCATCGCAGGCGCGCTTGCCGACCGGTTTGGCACCACGCGCACCCTGATTGTCGGGGCGTTTATTTATGCACTCGGTCTGTATTTGATGGGCACATCAACATCGCCCGGCGAGTTGCACATGACCGCGGGTGTTTTGATCGGCACTGGCGTCGGTGCAACCAGCTTCCCGGTGGTGCTTGCCGCCATCAGCCGCGTGTTTAGCCCAGCCAAACGCAGTTTCGCCCTTGGTCTGGCATCGGCTGGCGGGTCGGTCGGGCAGTTTGTCATGGCCCCGACGTCACAGGCGCTCAACAGCTCGATGGGCTATGTCACGACCCTGACCATCCTTGCCGCCATTTCGATGCTGATCATCCCGGCCGCCTTTGCCATGACCGGCAAAGCCGAGGCCAACAGCCCGAACGCCACGCCTGACATGGGCCCACAAGGATTGATCGCCGCCTTTCACGAGGCCCGCAAACATCGCGGTTTTGCCTTGCTCAATGCCGGGTTCTTTGTCTGTGGTTTTCACATCGCAGTCATTGCCACCCATCTTCCGACCTTTACCGAGCTTTGCGGTCTGCCGCGTTCGGTTGCCGCCGAAGGACTGGCACTGATTGGCCTGTTTAACATCGTCGGCACCCTGACGGCCGGTTGGGCGGGTGGAAAATGGCCAAAAAAATATGCCCTCTCATTTGTCTACGGCATGCGGGCATTGGTCATCATTGTCTTTATCTTTTCACCCAAAACATCTGAAACCATCTTGCTGTTTTCTGCTTCCATGGGTGCGCTTTGGTTGTCGACCGTGCCGCTGACCAGCGGCCTGATCGCACAGGTTTTCGGGCCCCGCTATATGGCCACCCTGTTTGGTATTGTCATGCTGTCCCATCAGATTGGCGCGTTCTTTGGCGCATGGATGGGCGGTCTTGTCTTTGACCTGACCGGCAGCTTTGATGGTGTGTGGTGGGCATCCGTCGCCCTTGGCGTCTTTGCCGCCCTTGTTCACTTACCAATTGATGACAAGGAATTGCGCAAAACGGCAACCGCCTGATTGCTGGTGCATTCCACATCGTATCGTTAAAAGCCGTGACACCGTTAAATTGGTGCCACGGCTTTTTTGAAAGATCAGACCATCGTTAAAATGATCTTGCCGCGCGCCCGGCCAGATGCCTGACGGGCAAAGGCCGTGGCAAATTCATCCAACGGCACCGTCTGGTCGATCAGGGTTTTAATCCCGTTTGTGGCGATGGACGTCATAACGGATCGCAACCGCGCGCCATCGGACATATGAAAAACAAAACTGGCCGTGACATGATGCGCACTTGCCAATGCCTCATCGGGCGGAGCCACAAGCGACAGCAACCTGCCATCACGGCGCAAAACGCCAAACGATTTTTGCTGCGTCTCGCCCCCGATGGTGTCAAGCACCAGATCGACATCAGAAAGCACCTCCGCGAAATCATCGTTGCGATAATCAATCACCTGATCTGCCCCCAATGTCCGGGCAATATCAATTCCGTCGCCCGACGCCGTGGCAATCACCCGCGCGCCAACCGCACGGGCAAGCTGGATGGCAAAGCTGCCAACCCCGCCAGCCCCCGCATGGATCAGAACCGTCTGCCCGACCTGAAGATCGCCAATCTCGAACAATGCCTGCCACGCGGTCCCCGCCGCTGTCGGAATACCCGCAGCCGTTTCAAACGACATGGAGGCCGGTACACTCGCCAGTTGTGTGGCCGGAACGCAGGCCAATTCGCTAAATGCGCCACCGCTGACAGGATCAAGCCGGGCAACGACTTTATCGCCTTTTGACCAGCCGGTAACATGCGCGCCAACGGCCTCAATCTTCCCGGCAAGGTCACTGCCAAGCGTGTAGCCAAATTCAAGCGGGAAGTAATCCTGCAAAACCCCGCTATGGAGTTTGACATCAAGTGGGTTAAGGGCGGCCGCATGCACACGGACCAACACATCATCCGGCCCGATGTCGGGTATCGCAATGTCGCGAATGACCGGCGCCTCATTGTATCCATCAAGTCTTACGGCTTTCATTGTGCAGCATCCTTTTCGCCAACAGGAAACGCCCCAACTTGAAAGAACCAGCCAAGCCAGTCTTCAAGATGCCAAGTGTGGGTCACTCTTCCATTCTCGACATAATGAAATTCATGGATGGGCATCCGGAATGACGTGCCGGTTGCCGCCACACCAAACCACTCACCGCGATGCGTTCCGGTGATTTCGGCCCGCACAGCAACCCGGCCCGGTGCCCCAATCATTTCATGAATGATGATCTGCAGATCGGAAAAGGCGTCCCGAAATGCGTTGATCAATGGCTTCATGCCATCGCGGCCCGGCTCCTGTCCGGGGGCCAGTGGAATATCCTGCCAATCTTCTGTGACGGCCTCATCAAGAAGGTCCGCACTTTCAGAAAACGCGCGGTAAAGCAACTCGATGGCTTTGCGGTCGACATCTGAAACACCAAAGATTTTTGGCTGTTGGGAGGTATTACTCATTGTCGTTTTTCCATTTCGGATCGTTGAATATGGAAAAACACTACCGCCCGGCTCAATATACTGGAAATCGATATAAGATATATGGCATTATCCATTTCATGGATTTACATGGTATCGACCTGAACCTTCTGGTGGCCTTTGATGCCTTGATGGCTGAACGGAATGTCACACGCGCAGGCATCCGGATCGGGCGCACACAACCGGCCATGAGTGCGGCTTTGTCACGGCTGCGCGGATTGCTTGGCGATGAGTTGTTTATTCGCAGTCCCAATGGTCTTCAGCCCACCCCGCGCGCGCTTGATCTTGCCGAACCACTGGGATACGCGCTTTCTGAAATTCAACGCACACTGGCCTTCACTCAGACATTCGATCCCGCGGTTTCAACCGCAACAATCTCGGTCGCCCTCTCAGATCATCCGACCTTCAAACTGCTGCCGGTCCTTCTTGATGCCTTGCGCCAAAAGGCACCAGGGATCACGCTTCGCATCCATAACTTCGTCGCACGCGATGATGCCATTAGCATCCTTGACGCAGGGCGGGCTGACCTGACCATTGGCGTCCCCCCGACATCAACTGCGCGCATCCTGACCCGCCCCTTGTTCGAAGAACGCTTTGTCTGCGTCCTTCGCCGTGATCATCCTGCTGCATCCGGCCCACTTGATCTCGACACGTTCCTGTCATTGTCGCATCTGCTGGTATCGCCGGAAAATGAACGGTTCGGGCTGGTCGATGCCGCACTGGCAAGCATGGGCCACAAACGCCGCCTTGCCGTGACTTTGGCGAATTTATATGCCGCACCGCTTTTGATCGCCCGGTCCGATCTGATCGCCACCCTGATGGAAGGCGTGGTTAAGGCATCTGGACATTCGCACAGCCTCGCCATCACGCCATGCCCCATCGCGATTGACCCTGTTCCCTTTGTGCTGGCGTGGCATCGGCGCAATGATGTGCATCCCGCCCAACGCTGGTTTCGCGATTTCGTTGCCGGGTTGGATTTGGCGTAAGATTTCGCTCGGTCTAGCCATGGATTCCAAGCCGTGATCGACACCTCAATACGCCCTCTTTCTTCCCTGCCCGATTTCAGTTAAAACCCGCCCATGGACAAACCGATTTACATCACGCCCGAAGGCCTTGACGCCCTGCGCAAGGAACTCGACCACCTTTGGAAAAAGGAACGCCCCGAAATCGTGGCCGTTGTTCATTGGGCTGCGGGCAATGGTGATCGGTCGGAGAATGGCGATTACATCTATGGCAAAAAGCGCCTGCGTGAAATCGACCGCCGGGTACGGTATCTGATCAAACGGATCGAGGACGCGGTGGTTGTCCGCGCCGATGAACAACCCGATCATACGCACATTTTCTTTGGCGCAACCGTGACCTATGTGAATGCGCGTGACGAAGAAAAAACCATCCGCATCGTTGGCGAAGACGAAGCCGACAGCCTCAATGGCTGCATCAGCTGGGTCTCCCCCGTCGCCCGCGCCCTGATGAAATCAGGGGTTGGCGATGTGGTGACAGTGCGCACCCCGGCGGGCGAGGATGAGCTCGAAGTGCTCGCGGTCCGTTATTCAGCCTGACAAAACTCCGGTTTCCTCGGCCTGGTAGTCTACACAAATACCGCGAGGCTGTTCGAGGCGACCTCCCCGTACAAGATTTCTTCTCACATTACTTTCACAACAATCTTGCCTTGAATATGACCATCAGCCGCACGCTCGTGGGCCTTTTGCGCATCGGCAAGAGGAAAAGTGCTGTCGAGAACGACCCGGATAGTCCCATCACTGAGCAACGTTGCGAGCTCGGCTAACTGAGCACCGTTTGAACGAACTTGCGTTGCCGAAACTGTAATGCCCATTTCCTCGGCCTTTTTGGTATCTGCAAACCCCAATGGATATATCGGAAACAATGCGCCGCCACGTTTCAACGTCGGCAAAAATCGACCAGATGCGGGACCACCAACACAATCCACAACCAGATCGACATTCCGAACAACGTCCTCGGGAACTGTTTTCGTATAATCAACGAATTCATCGGCACCCAGGCTTTCTAAAAGTGCTTCATGTCGACCCGACGCGACGGCAATGACCTTTGCTCCTTTGAGTTTCGCGACCTGCACGGCGAAGTGCCCCACCCCGCCCGCAGCACCATTCACCAGAACAGTTTTGTCTGTAAGTGGTACCGGTTCATGTCTGTATTCCTGAAGGGGATTGGGCTCATTATGACCGAGTGCGACAAGGAATTGCCATGCCGTAAGAAGGGACATCGGAGCACCAGCTGTATGCATGTGATCAACACCAACAGGCTTCAAAGCAACTTGGGATACGGGGACACTTACATATTCAGCATAGGCACGGCTCTCCCCGGCAAGACCATCGGGAAATCGAACCATGGCATAAACCTCATCTCCGACGACGAACTCGTCGACATTATCGGAGACCGCCACAACAATCCCCGACACGTCAGTTCCTAGAACAACAGGAAATGACACCTGCGGCTGCCATTCTGCAGGCAGCATTTTGTATCCTTCACGCAGGTACCAGTCAGGCGGATTAAGGCCAATGGCATGAACGCGAACAAGCACTTCACCAGCTTTTAATCTTGGCAAAGGTGTATCTTCATATTGCAGAACCTCCGGTCCCCCAAAAGAACGCTGCACTATGGCTTTCATCATCTCACTCATAAAGAAGCTCCATACATAAACGGTGATTATTCACGACCTATGTATGGGAGCGACTTTAAGTTGACAATTATAGAGCAAGTTGTTTCAATTATGCCATCATGGAACAAATTGGCTTAGATCGATTGACCGGCCTGATTGCGTTTGCGCGCGCAGGATCAATGGGGAGTTACACCGCCGCTGCGCGGTCCCTTTCAATTTCCCCGTCAGCTGTCAGCAAAAGCATACAGCGACTGGAAAAACACCTTGGAGTATCGCTTTTCTCAAGAACGACGCGGTCACTCAAGCTCACGCCAGAAGGAAGCGAACTTTACGACCGAACGCTCAAACTTTTGCACGACATGGAGGAAATAGAACAAACTGCAATAAAAGCGCGCTCTGAACCGTCAGGCACCCTCCGAATTGCAGCCTCATTGCCAATTGGCATTCACGTGATTGCCCCCATCCTGCCCTCGTTCAACGCACTCTATCCCGATGTAACCATTGATCTACGCATGAGCGATCAGATCGTTGATATCATTGAACAGGGAATAGACATCGCCATACGGATCGGCGAGCTTGAAGACTCCCGACTGTTATCGCGCCCGCTTGCCCCCCATCAACTCTGCGCTTTTGCGTCACCTACCTATTTGCAAACGCACGGCATTCCAACCCATCCTGATGATCTAGCAAAACATAAAACAGTTAACCTGCGCTACCAAAGTACAGGTCGAATGTTTCGCTGGCCATTTCAGGTTAACGGCCAAATTAGTGAGATTATACCGCCTTCCGATCTGATTGTTGATGCAAGCGATGCACTGGTTGCAGCACTTGCGGCAGGGGGCGGCATCGGTATCAGTGCAACCTTTATCGCAGCCCCTTATGTCGCCCGGGGTGAGCTGCAACCTGTGCTGCAGGACTTCGCCGTCAAACGCCAAAACATTACGGCTCTCTGGCCAGAAAGCCGACGCACTAATCCCGCTGTGCGTGCCTTCCTGCCCTATCTGCAGAAAGCTTTTAAAGCCCAGATGACGCCTCTTTCGGAATAGCAACCCAGTTCCGATTGAAAAACCTGTTTTCTCTCAGAAGCATTTTGCCCGTCACATCTTGCTTTTTACCCGGCGCGTCGGTTCGGCTTGTTGCGGGTCATCGGGCCAGTAATGTTTGGGATAGCGACCCTTCATTTCGGCTTTGACCTGCGCATAGGATCCGTTCCAGAACCCGATCAAATCACTGGTCACCTGAATGGGACGTTGGGCCGGGGACAGCAAATGTAATGTCACCGCCACCTTGCCCCCACCGACCATCGGCGTTTCGGTCGCGCCAAACATTTCCTGCATGCGCACCGGAAGGGCCGGGGTATCGCCGCTGTAATCAAGGCGGATGTTTGATCCGGTCGGCACTTGCCAATGGGTCGGGGCCAGCCGGTCAAGCTCTTGTCGCTGTTGCCAATCAATGCCCGACAGCAGGGCTTCGCTGATATTGATCTGTTTAAGCTGATTGCGTTTGGTGATGCCGGTTAAATACGGGGCCAGCCACGTTTCAAGCGATGCCAACAATCCTTCATCACTGACATCAGGCCAGCTTTCCCCATCAACCCGGTGCAAAAACGCCAGCCGTTCGCGCAAGCCGTCCGCTGCCTTATCCCACGCCAGACAATGTAGGCCAAGCCGCCGGATACCTTCGATCATTGCGGTTGTGATCGCCTCGGGGTCGGCTGCGTCATGGGTGGCTTTTTCATCCAGAACCAGCGCCCCGATCCGGCGCTGCCAGCGCGCCTGTACGGCACTTGATTGCGCCTCCCAAAACACCTCTGTGCCCTCGGAAATCTGATCGGCAAAGTGTGTCTCAAGGGTGGCACGGGAAAGCGGTGCGGCAAGGTAAATCTTGGCCTCACGCGCCTGCCCGTCCAGTTCCGCCACCGCGATATAGGGTTCCGCCGCCAAGCTGTCGCCATTGGGCAAAACACCGCCGCGCCCGCCCGACAGGCGGTATCGCGCATCCTGCCCCTTACGCCGTTCGCCAATCCGGTCGGGATAGGCGAATGCCAACAGCAAACCGACCTGATCGGCGCGATCCACCCGGTCTTTATCCCCGGTCAAATCGACTTTATGGCGGGCTTCTTTCAAGCGCCGCGCCAGTTGTTTGGCAGCTTCACCGATCATTTTAGGCGCTTGGCGGTTTAAAATCGCCTCCACCCGCAGGCGCAAATCCGCGCCGCGCCCGCGCATGAAATCACGATCCGACAACAAGGCTGCCAAGGCACACGCCTGATCGGCCAAGCCCAGCATATCACCGCGCAACATCATATGGGCCAAGCGCGGATGCACCGGCAGTCCGGCCATCGCCGTTCCCATCGCGGTAATCCGTTTGGCTTCATCCAGCGCCTCAAGCCTGCGCAAAACATCGCGCGCCTGATCAAGCTTTGCGCCATCAGGCACATCAAGCCACGGCAAACTGTTGGGATCAGTAACGCCCCAGCGCGCAAGTTCAAGTGTGAGTGGTGCCAGATCGGCCACCGAAATTTCAGGATTGGTAAAGGCCGGGCGCGCACGATGTTCGGCCTCCGCCCACAGGCGATAACACATGCCCGGCTCCAACCGCCCGGCCCGGCCCCGGCGTTGTTCGGCACTGGCTTGCGATGATTTCACCGTCACCAGCCGCGTCATCCCCGATGCCGGATCAAATTGCGGCAATCGTTGCAGCCCACTATCGATCACCACCCGAATGCCATCAATGGTCAGTGATGTTTCGGCAATCGACGTCGCCAGAACCACCTTGCGCATGCCATCCGCGGCCGGTTCAATCGCAATGTCCTGTGCCTGCGCATTCATCGCGCCATACAGTGGTGCGACAATCACGTCTTTGCCCACCGATTGTTTAAGGGCGGCCTCAACCCGGGTGATTTCCCCCTGTCCGGGCAGAAACGCCAAAATTGATCCGGTTTCTTCGCGCAATGCGGTTCTAATGGCGGCTGTCATTTCCGCGTCAATACGGATGTTGCCCCAGTTATCAACGCGCGGTGCGATGTATGTGGTTTCCACCGGATAGGCGCGACCTTCGCTGCTGATCACCGGGCAATCGCCCATCAGCCTTGCAATCGGATCGCCATCAAGGGTGGCCGACATGACGATTATGCGCAGATCATCGCGCAGCGCACCTTGCGTTTCGAGTGCCAGCGCCAAACCAAGGTCGGCATCAAGGGATCGTTCGTGAAACTCATCAAAGATCAGCGCACCCACACCCGATAATTCCGGGTCATCCTGTATCATCCGCACAAGAATGCCTTCGGTCACCACCTCAATCTTGGTTTTGGCCGTGACCTTACTATCGAACCGCACGCGGTAACCGACACGATCCCCAACATTTTCACCCAGCAAATGCGCCATGCGCCGGGCGGCGGCCCGGGCGGCCAACCGGCGGGGCTCCAACATGATGATCTTTTGATCGCCGCGCCATTTGGCATCAAGCAACGCCAACGGCACCTTTGTCGTTTTGCCCGCCCCCGGTGGCGCTTGCAGCACCGCATTGGTGCCGCGTTCCAGCGCAGAACAAACGTCTGGCAGAACGCTATCAATCGGAAGGACGGGAAAGGCGTTAGTCATCAGCGGCTTTCGGTTTTAAGGGCCTGTCGCGGTTATTTCGCAAATCACACAGAAGGGCAAGCATCGCGGTCGCTACGTTGCCTTGGCGGGCGGATGCTTGATCGGTCGGGCCTGCAAAATAATCCCGCGTTCCCCACCAATCCGTTGCAGGGTTTTAAGCCCGCGCGTCAGACCATAAAGCGCTTCCATCTCGCCCGATGCACGTTTTTGCGATGCTGCCGCGCGTGTCAAAGCAAACAACGCGCGAAACCCTTCTTCGGACAGCGCGCGCAGGGCGGCTTCTTTTGCGGCCCGGTCAGGATCGGGATGCTCAAACGATAACGGGATTTGCGGATCAAACGGGTCTGTCATAGCCATATGATCTATCACAATCGACAGGGCCCAGACCATCCAGCTTTGCGTCCAACGCATATAAACCCGCCGGTCCGGCCCAAACCGCCCAATCCCGGCATAAAACAGCCCACGACTTTCCTCATACAAATGTTTCACGGCCCAATCGGCGATCCGAGTTGCCCCCGCACAATCGCCAAACCGGCACAGGCTGGCCATGGCTTGTGCAACGCTGTGGGCATCGATATCGCCATCCCGCCCGGCAAAGCCGCGCGGAACACCGTCCGCATCAAAGCAGGCATCGCGATAAAATGCCCAGCCGCGCGTAATCGCGCTATCCAGCCCCGCCATGCCGCCCCGGCGCAATCGATCCAGCAAATCCAGCACATAGCCGGTGTGAAACCCGTCCACAAACTGGTGATGGTGCAAGGTGCCATAGGCCCAACTGCCATCATCCCGCTGGGCGTCGAGCACACGCAGCACCGCGCGCTCGGTCTTGTCATTCCCCGGTAGCACCCGTGAGAGCGCAAACGCCGCCCACAGGCTGGCATTGTGAATTTCGGCGTCTGTGTTGGCGACATAGGCGAAATAACCATCGCGCCAAAGTTGATCTTCGATAAACCCCGCCGCACGCCCCATCACCGGGTCATCGCCGGTCACACCCGCTGCGAAAAGTCCATCCATCACAAAGCTTGTGACAATCGCGTTGCTTTGGTTCTGTGCGGCGTAAAAGGCGCGGGCTTGCCACGCAAACGGATAACCCCAGCCGCCATCGGCATTTTGCATGGACAGCAACGTGGACTTAAAATCGCCAAGCACCACGCCATCAGCCGCCCCGCTCAGCAAGGCCAGCGTTTTCGGATTGACCATTTTCGGAATGCGCGCGGCAGTGCGCAGGATATCCGGCCCGCGTTTGATCGCCTGCACCCACAACAACCGGGCAAGCCGGAACCGGTTTAATCCTGTTGCGCTAAACACCCGGCTTTCAAGCCCGTCAAATGGATCGGCCCCGGCAAAGTCATTTTCTGCCATCTGGCGCAAAACCCGGTCGCGGATATTCATCAGATGCGTTTTATCCATGCGCCTTATCCCGGCTCGATGCCATGCCCGCCGCCATCCCGGCACAGATCAGGTAATGCCCGTAATTCAAGGCATTATCGGTTATCATAGTGATCGCTACAGAAATCAAAAGACACACCGACAACCGTGAATGCCGCACAAACCACAGCATCGCCACCCATCCTGACAGCCAAAGCCCCGCCCCCAAAATTCCGGTTTCAAACAGGATACGGAAATGATCGTTATGCAGCGCGCCAAAAGATGCAAAAGAAGTATATCCCGATAAAATCTGCTCAACCGAACCAGCACCAAACCCCAGCCATTTTTGCGGATCGGATGCCCCCAGCCAGATATCGGCAAATTGGCGCCAAAAGAACAGCCGCCCGCTGTCATGGGTCATCAGCAGGCGCGGTAACGCCTGCCACCCAATCACGGCAAATCCCGCAAAGGCAATAACCCCCACCAGCCATGTTTTCGCCCGTGACAATCGCAGCAGCCCCACCGCATTGACCATCATCGCCAACACCGTAATCCGGGTTTGGCTCATCAGCACGGCAATCGCCGCACAGCCGCCAATCCATCGGCCCGCACGCCCCTCAGCGACCGAACACAGAGCAAACAGCCCCAAAAACAGGAACGGATGGTTAAGCCGCAAACCTTCATGGGTCAGGTAAAACGCACTCGCCAACGGCAAGTAAATCACCAGTGCGGGCACCATCATGCGCAAACAGTAGCGCCCGAACATTAAACCTGCGACCAAACCAACCGGCAACATCAAAAGATTGCCGATCAGACGCAGCTTTTCGATCAACACCCCATTGCCCAACGCCACCAGTATAGTCATCCCAGCCAGCAGGAGAAGCGCGCCCAACCCACCGGGTGATACTGAAATCCGCCGCCCATATCCGGCCAGAACAACCGCCCAGAACCCCAACAACACGAGTTTTGCCGACATCCCACCAGCGCCCAGCAACCACAGGGACACCACCATCACCGCAGTGCCCAAAACCACACACCAGACCGGCAAACCCGGATGGGGCATGGCGGTAAAACGCTGCGTGCCGGGGCGAAAACCAACCGTCATGACCGTACCCACCGAACAACGCGATGATCAGCAAAAGCGACAGGATGGAGTTTTTCCGATACGCTTAGGTCCTTGTTCCCAAACCATATTGACGCAGTACGGTGTTTCCAGTGGTCTTTCGGGTGGCGCAATTTTGTCTTTTGGCCCAAATCATTCTGGCCCCGCTGTTGCTGGGCGGGGCGCGGCCATGGGCCATGGGGATTTTGTCGGTTCTGACCGGGATTGGCATCTTGGCATTGTGCGCGAAAATGCCGATCTATCTCCCGCGTTATCTGCGCGTCATCTGGTTGATGGCGGGTTTGGTCGCGGGCTGGATGGTCATGCAATCCCTGCCCATCTGGCCCACGCAAGCCGCCCCATTTAACGCCGATCACATCGCCCTTTACCCCACCGCATGGCACAGCACAGCGGCCGATATCCTGTGGTTTATCGCAACCCTGACGCTGGCATCCTTGCTTGCGCGCAAAGACCCCCACAGCTTTATCAAACAGGTCTGCATCACGACGGCATGTGCCGCCGCCCTTCAGGTCGGGCTTGCCACGCTGGACCAGATCGCAGGATGGCAAACGACATTCTGGTTTACCAAAACCGCCCATATCGGCGACTGGACCGGAAGCATTGCCAACCGTAACGCCTTTGCCACATTGATGATCTTTGGCCTTCTTGCCAGTCTTTATTGCTTTGGCGGGCAGCAACAAGTGCGCCTTGGCAAGGTGCTCGATCAAAAGGGCGGATGGCTGGCCCTTGCCATGATCTTTGCCTTTGCCCTGCTCCAAAGCCATTCGCGCAGCGGCTTTGTTATTGCGCTTTGCAGCCTCTCTGTCTTTGCGGTGATGCAGATGCGCGACAGTCCTGCATGGCACCGCATCTTGATCCCAATCGGGGTCTTTATGTTCGGTATCGTCTTTGTCGCACTGGCCACCCCGGAATTTACCACCCGCTTTATAGAGCTCGCCCGATATGACCTGATCCAGCGCGATGATGTGTGGGCAAGCGGGGTTCATGCCATCATGGCCCGTCCGATCACGGGTTATGGTCCGGGCAGTATCGCGCTTGTTCTGGGTCATTTCGCAACACCGGGGCTTAACGCCAACGCCCACTGGTTTAGCAGCCATAACATCTGGCTCGACGGGGCGATCACGCTTGGTCTGCCAATGATGGCCTGTTTGGTTTTGTCCACCCTTTTTGCCGGTTTTAAAATCTGGCGCGGGTTAAGCACCCCACCGCAAAAGGCGCTGTTTGGGACCATCACAACCATCTTTGTTCTAAGTGCATCGGTCGATTGGATCATCACCTTGCCCGCCCTTATTTTGCCCATCGGGCTTGTCTGGGCGGGCTGTTCTCAAGTTGGTGAAAGGCGCCATCGCGAAGGGCACGGACCATCTGGTTTTGCGGCGCAATCTGGTACGCGCGATCAAGCTGTGCGGCCATAGTCCGAAGGTCTTTCGCCCCGATCCGGGCATCAAGTGCCATCAAGACCGGATCAAACGGAGCGCCTTTCATCTGTGCGGATACCTGTTCCACGATCCGCACGCGATCCCCGGAAAGCATGGCTCCGCGCAATGACGTGATATCGGCTTGCGCGCCAAAGCCGTTGGCGTTGCGAAAACCGTCTCGCAGGTTTTCAACCGATGCACCTGCACCGATTTCCTGATGAACTCGCACCACCCCGACCACAACAAGCAATACCGCCAGACACAGCAAACAGCCCCGCGCCACCGACCATGCACCCGCGTTTATTGTCATGACGTACGCTCCACCGGGGCGATTGAGGATGGCACAGCCCCATAGGCCACCCTTGGACGTGCACCATTCATCACCACCCCGTTTGGCCGCACCCCAACAGCGCGCAACTGATTGATGGCATCGGCAATGTCGCGCCGTTTGCTATATCCGCATCGCACGGCAAACAGCCCGACATCGGCCTGCCTGAAGGCAACGATCGCATCGGCAACCGAAAGGATCGGCGGTGTATCAATGATGATATGGTCATAGCGATCACGCAGCTTCGCCAGCACATCGGCAAGCCGTGTTTCAATCAAACGGGTGGCCATCGTCCCCGGCACGGCAAAGGCCGGACCAAGCTGATCATAAGCGCCACCTTGTCCGCCGATAATCGCATCCTCAAACGCACAATCCCCCGACAACACAGCGGTCAAATCCCGCCCGCCATCGCCAACGGCTTCAAGCGGCCCCGGATCATGAAGATCGGCATTGATCAGCAACACCCGCCCCCCAAATCCGGCCAAAACGCCGGCAAGCAATCTTGAAATATGGCTTTTGCCCTCTCCGGTAACGGCCGATCCCATCGCAATGAGTTGTGCGGTTTGCCGATGGTCGGCGGGTGTTGCTTTTTCCTGATGCAATATGCGCATTAAAACCGCCAGATGCCCGATGGCTTCCTGCCCGTCATCCGGGCTTTCCATATCGGGTATGCTGGCAAAAAGATGGATGCCAAGCGTGGTTTCGGCGTCAAAACCATCGTCAATGGTCTGATCGAAATAATGACGTAGCAAGGCGGCACCAACAGACCCGAACATCGCAATGAACACCACCATCAGCACAAGGTCGCGCTTATTGGGAAACTCGGCGGTTGTCGCAGCCGTCGCCGGACGCAGGATTTCAACATCCCCGCGAAACGCCACCAAATCACGCTGCAGGCTTTGCGATTTTTGCCCCAACTCCAGAACATCTGCACGGGCCATTTCCACCGCACGCAGCAAGGCCGCCTGTCCCTGCATCCTGTCATGGCGCTCTGTCATGCGGTCATGCCATTGATCGCGCTGTTGTGTGACAAGTTTTAACTTTCCCGATGCCCCCGCCACCTTAAGATCAAGTTGCTGTACAACCCGGTCCACCGCACTGCGCGCAGCAGTAAACAGCTCGGAATGAAGTGTATCAAGTTCGCGGCTTTTGCTTTGCATAACCGGGTGTTTTGGGCCGTAGCGTTGATCCAGTGTGACATATTCGGAGCGCAACTCATCAAACCGTTTCGCCAACTGGCTGACAATCGGATTGCCTGCCACGTCTGGCATCGCCAGAAGGTCGGACAGTTTTTGCAAATCCGCACCGTGATCGCGTGCAACACGGGCGGCGATTAATTCATGCCCGATTTCTTCGGCCTGCGCATCAAGTGCATAGATGCGCGCCAGCATCATTTTGCTTTCTTGCTCATCAAGAACCCCGGCATCGCGTTGCCAGCTGGTCAGAGTTTCTTCGCGTTTGGCAAGTTCGGCCTGTGCTGTTTGATATTGTGCCTCGACCTCCTGTGCCCGGTGGCGCAGATATTGTTTTTGCCGTCCTTCACGCCACCAGACATGGCTTTCAATAATTGTCTGTAAAACAGTCTGGCCAAGATCGGGGGATATGCTGTGATAACTGACCTCAAGCACCGCCGCATTACCAATACGGTTGGCCTCAAGCCCGGCGCGAAGCGTATCAATCATTGTGGTTTCGGAGATTGTGGATGGCGATTGCCCCGCGTTCCAGACATCATCACCGCGCAAAACCGCAAGGGCGGCTGATAAAACATCCTGACTTTTCATTTCAGCAATCAGGGTTTCGATTTCCTGTGCCGTTACCTGTCCTGTTCGCGACGGTTGTGCTTGGATCGCACTTGGTTGCGGCACGTCAACCGGGAGGGTAAGGCCAACTTCGGCCACCGCCCTGTATTCTGACTGCCATTGTCCCACCGTAATCAGCCCGCTCAAAAGGATCACGACAAACGCCAACAGCGTCACACCACGACGCTGCCACATGATCGCAACAAGATCGCCCAAAGACGGGTCAAATCGTGGAGCATATTGATTTGGGTTGTTGGGGGTTCCTGTCATCGCGGACTGGCATCCTCCGAGACGAAATCAAAGATATTTTCTTCGCGCTCCGCCGTCCCCCAGGATGACGTTTCCCCGGCAAAGCCACGATTGACCGGACGAATGAAATAAAGCGATGGCTGCGCGAATTTGAATCTATCAGGCGCGGTGGTTTGGCGTGAAACCGGCTCAGTGCCGGGCTGGATGGTCATTCTCGGCCGGGAAACCATTTCGCTGTCAAACAGGATCGTATTCCGGTTGCCAAACATCCGGGCACTCAAACCCGGGGTGGTTAAGTCCACCATTCTGGCAAACCCTTCCGGTTCGGGGTGGATGTCAAACAAATGCCCGATCACCCCGCCAATGACCGCTTCGATCAAAAAGCTGTTTGCGCCCGACATTTTAAGAACGGTTTCAAACACCACCAAAAGCGCCTTGATCGCCTCATCAACGGCATCCCAGTCCGACGTTGCCAATGTTTTCCCAGTCGCCCCTTGCGTATCCGTATCCTGCCCGATCAGCATGCCCAGAATGTCATTGATCATGGCATCAAGATCATCCGTCGTCGCAATCTCTGATAATCGCTGCTCAATCCATGCGCGGGTGTCTTGTTGATTAAGCGCGGCGGGAGTTTGGCTGGTTGATCCCGGCAAAGAGGCTGCGGATGCGGTCGGGTTTTGAACAATTCCACTCATTGCCATGCCCATAACAGTCAATGCCATAACCATCACACCCGACCATTTACGCAACCTGTCGGCATGATATCCAAGGACGGCTGGGACGATTATTTTACCAAATCCCGCCAACCCCCGCACATAGCGCGGCATCATCAGGCGCGGCTGACACAAAATGCGCCACAAAAATTCCAGCCCGCATTTTTGCCAGATCACCGGCGCGCGGTGCACTTCACCCGCCAGCACATCGAATGCACCGCCAACCCCCATGGCAAACCGACATCCTGTTTTGGGCGCGATGGTATCGACAAAAAGCTCCTTACGCGGTGATGGCAAGGCGACAAAAAGCGCATCCGCACCGCTTTGCCTGATCACCGCCGCCAGCTTGTCATCATCGGGCTCATACCCGTGATGAACCCCGGCAATCACAAGCCCGAGATACTGAATGGGAAGTGTATTCCAAAGGGTTTCAACAACATCGGGCTTGGCCCCAAGCAGGAAAACACGCGTCCCCGACTTCGCAAATCGCGGCAGCAACGCCGTCATAAGGTCAATCCCCGTGACACGCTGACCGACGGGAATTCCGATCAAACGCGCCGCCCAGACGATCCCCATACCATCCGGCGACAGGCAATCTGCGTTCTGCAATGCGTGGTAAAGTTCAGCATGTTTTTGGGCCTGCGGCAATTTCACCGCGTTCAGGCATTGATGGCGAAAACATCCATCTTGAGGCCGATTTTTCAACCTGTCACAGATATCGTCACACAGTTTTTCCTGTGCGCGCAGGTCAAGCTTGAGGCCAAAGAACGCCGACGTCGCCAATACCATTCACCACCCCTGTGAAACCCGGATGCGTTTTTTATCGTTCTATCCGGACCGCGAACCTGTCCCAAATTCTGCGTTTAAATCATTGATATGGATAATAACTTATGATTGAGTTGTCAGCAACATCAGCATCTTGGGGTAAAGAGTTCGGTGAAGGTGACGCTGCTGACCAACCTTGTCCCCCCTTACCGTCGGGCGGCTTTTGGCCTTCTGGCAGAACGTGCCAAATCGGTTGGCGGAACATGCCATGTTATCTGTACGGACGTCGACGAAACCCAACACATTTGGGCGCGACAAAGCGCCCCCTTGAGCTGCTGTTCCCTGTCGGCATTTCGCATCCCGCTTGGGGAAAACCGCAGGCTTTCGTTTAACTTTGGCGTGACGCGTGAACTTGCCCGCACCGCCCCGAATGTTCTGATCCTGTCGGGCTTTGGCCCAACCATGTGGCGTGCACAACGCTGGGCAAAAAACCACGCCATACCAACCGTTGTGTTGTTTGATGGCTGGCGGGGATCCGATGCCGCCTATGACAACAGGGTTCGGCGGGCCTTGCGCCAAAACATGATCAAACAAGCCAGCGGTTTTATCGCCGCCAGTTCCCGCGGCAAAGACTGGTTCGAAACATTTGGCGTTCCCCCGGACCTGATCACGGTTAGCCCGATCCCAACATCCTTTGCCCCACCAAAAGCCATCCCTGATTTTACCCACCGCCCGTTTGACATTCTGTGGTGCGGGCGCACGACCACCGCAAAGGGCTTTGAAACGTTTCTTCAAACAGCCCGGATGCTCAAAGTCAGGAAGGCGATCACGAAGGTCGGGATTGTCGGCGCGCTTAATATCTCAAAGGCCGAACGAAAGGTCGCAGAATACGGGCTATCGGACATCACCGACATTCACCCATTCGTGCCGCCCGAACACTTGCCGGATTTCCTGACACAGGCAAAAATCTGCCTGTTTCCCAGCCACAATGATGCCTACGGCGTTGGCGTGGTCGAGGCGGTTTCATGTGGTGCCCTCGTCCTTGCGAGCGATGCGGTCGGCTGTGCACCGGATGTTTTGGCATCTGACCAAATCCTTCCACCCGACACCGCTTCAGATTGGGCTACCGCCTGCGAGGAATTACTCACCAACCCGGGAAAATGGGATCACATACGCACCGCACAATCGGCCAGCATTGCCACCAATACAGCCGACCATCACGCGCGCTCGATCTGGCAGGCTGTCCTTGCCGCACGAAGCCGGTCGCGAGATACGGCATGATAAACACCCCAAAACCGGTTCAACACCGCCGCCACACCGCCCCCGATATCTGGATGATCGGGCGGGTCGATCAGTTTGCCGTTCTTGCCACGCATCTGGCCCAAAACAACCGACTGGCGCGATGGGACAGTTTCTGGCGCCATGATGGGCAGGGCGTGATATGTCCAACCGCGCGCAAAGTGGACCCGATTTTGACCGATATTGCGGGCCGTCATTTGATCCCCGATCTTTTGGGCAAAGCGGCGCGAACACTGCACTTGCCGGCCCATAACCTTTATTCCGATATCCCCCTGTCGCTATTGGCCGCATCCCATGTGCCAAAGGCACGCATCCTGCACGGTCAAGGGAATTACAGCCTGCCCGCCATGCGACGCGCCCAGCAAAACGGCATGATCACAATCGCCGATGTAACCGGCCAGCTTGCCCCGATCCGCGCGCAACAGCTTGCCGACGAATATCAAGCTCATGGCCGCGCATATCGCGAGATTTCCCGGTTTCTTGCACGTCGCCGGGTTGCCGAGGCTCATTTCGCCGATGCTGTTTTTGCCCCCTCCGATGCAGTCATCGACGGGCTTTTGAAGTGTGGCATCTCTCCCGATAAAATCTTTCACATCCCCTTTATGTCGCCCCTTTGTCAGACGCTTGTTAAGCAGGAACGACCTACGCGAACGGATGCAACTGTCCGGCTGCTGTATGTTGGCAATATTTCCATCGCCAAAGGCATCGCGGCGTTGCTGGACGCATGGCGGGCATTGCACGCAGAGTTTCGAGGTCGAATCAGTTTGACCCTTATTGGTCCGGTCCAGCCCTGCGCACAGGCGTTGGTCAAAGACCTTCCTGATGGCTGTGACTGGCTTGGGCGGCGGTCCTCACACGAGGTTGCCCAACATTTGCTCGGTGCGGATATTTTTGTTTTTCCCAGCCTGTCAGAAGGCAGCAGCCTGGCAACCCTTGAAGCCATGGCCGCAGGCTGTGCCGTCGTCACCACCTTTGATGCTGGAAGCCCGGTGATCAACCAGCAAAGCGGCCTGATTGTACCGCCGCGCAATCCGGGGGCATTGACCACCGCCGTCTCGGCCCTGATCACCACCCCCGCGATGCGACAAAACATTGCCCAGGCCGCTCGCAGCCAGATCAAGAACATGCTTGAAACCGGCTATGGCAACCGGGTCGAGATGGCCTATGACACACTGCTGACCCGCCATGGATAGGATCGCGCACAGCCTCTATCCGCTTTTTTATCCGCTGTGGCTGATTGCCGCCAATCTGACCGCACGCGCGGGCGGCATGATCATTCTTTTGATCCTTGGTCATGGGTTTGCAGCCAACCAGCTTGGTGATTATTTCGCGATGCTGGCTGTGGTCGGGCTTGGCGTTACGGCGGCACAGGTCGGAACCGGACCGCTTTTAATCCGATTACAGCAAGCCGGAAATCTCCGGTGGGCCATGGCCTGTGTTGTCTTGCGCGCGATAATTGCTCTGGGTGCCATCCTTTGGATCATCGTTGAAATGGGCACCGACACCCTTTCGCAATACGGGCCACTTTTGCTGATGCCCATCACGGCGGCCTTGTCACCAGACTGGATCATCTCCGCCCGAACCGAATTTTCCCGGATCAATATGATTGCGTTGATTGCCCAGATGGCCGGGATCGGAATGGCGGCATGGGCGGCACATGCCAGTAACCCCGATTTGCTGTTTGCCGTTGCCCCGGCCATATCGGTCGCAAGCTTGATTTCCTCAATCATTTTTGCCTTTAACCCGGCAAAGGATCGCACAACCGAGCCTCCCGAACATGCGGCTCTGTCACAACAATCCTGCTTTGGCATGATCGGCTTTACCCTGCTTGCGGGTGTTTTACCCAATCTCGATTTTGTCTTGCTGAGTTCCGACACCACGCTGTTTCTCGCCCAGCGCATTTTCCTGATCTGTGCAGCATTTTTAGCGGCCATTTCCGGTGCACTCTTTGCCAAACAGCAACCCGGACATCTGCGCGATATCTGGTTAATCGCACCAATGGTGGCGGCAAGTTTGACCCTCTGGATATGGCCCGATGGCGTTGCCGCGCTGATCTATGCCAAACCAAGCGACGCGCTCATCACCCTTCTTCAAACTGGCGCAATTTGGCCGATCCTCCTGGCTCTGCTCAGTCGGCAGATTTTAATATTGCAGGAACACCCCTCCGCTATGTGGGTCGGCTGGCTGTGCCTGTGCGGCATGATCTTAAGCGCAGCTCTCCTCCCGGCACCGTCACAGGCAAGTGATACCGTTATTTTAATGCAAGTCCGTTTGGCTTTGCTCCTTGCACTACTTTATGTCAGTGGGCTGAAATACCTGCGGCGGGTGATGCCATCATGACCCAGCTTCAAATAGATATCCGCAATCACCGTCTGATATCCGGGCAGTTTGGCGCCATCACGTTTGGCACGTGGGGGATCGAATTTTCCGACCGGCATTCCTTCGCCACCCTGACCGATACGCCGCGCAACGCCCGCCTCTCCAATGACATCTGGCAGTTCCGCCAAGGTCGCTGGCAAACAAGGTTGCACACAGCCCAAACCGACCCCACAACCATCACCGTCCACACCCAATTCACCGCCCTTGACGATGCACCGCTGCAAGACGCCGTTTTGCGCATGGTGTTTGACAAGCATTCCATTGCCCTCGGCGCAATCGCCGGAAAAACCTACCAGCATCGCGACAGTGACAAGTACCGTCTTTTCCCACTAAGTCAGGCACGCGACGTCCGCCTCGTTGGCACAGATGGCAGTGAGATCATCATCACGCTCGATACGTTTGACGGTGCGGGGCGCTTTGCGCCGTATCTCTATTTACGTGATCGCGGTGATCACTGGATTGTGCATGCACGGTTGTTGCCGATAAACCCGGTCGATCACGTCTGGCTACGCTGGGCCAACCGGTTTTTCACCCTGTCGGCTCCCGATCCATTGGCCCGTGCGCTGTGGGACATGCCCGGCGGTCAAAAACTGCTCTGGCGATTGCGCGAACGGTTGGGGCGGCACTGCCCCGAAATTCAGGCCATCCCGCTCAACACTGTTTTGGCCGGTCAAACGCTGTCGCTGGGGGTGACATGTCGCTTCCTGTAACACGCACCAGCATTGCCGAACGCAGCCAACGCCTTGCAAGGCTGATTGCCGATCAGCTTGCCGAACGCCAACAACCCGATGGCACGTTCGAGCAACACAGCTTTTACGCTCCCGCCTTTGCCGCCGCCCTATGGGCACAACTGGACCCAGCACTTTACGCGCATCAGATCGAGGTCGCGTTATCCGCCCTTGAAGCCGAACAGCAAACCCCGCGCTACCACCGCGAATTTATCGAATATGGCCTCCGGCAAATACCGGGCCTTTCTGACAAACGTCTTAACGCCATCCTGCGCACCGCCCCCACCCAATCGCCAGACGTTGCCAATTGGCAGGTGCTTGGCATGATCAACCGGCATCTCTCGCTAAAAAAGGGTGCTGGCAAAAACCGGAAACTCATCAACTGGCTACATTGGGCCTTCATCCGCCTGCGCTATTGGCGCGCCCCGTTTTTCTGGGATCGGCCGACCTGTTTTTCCGGTCAATATCATGCCTTTTGCGCCGCCCTTCTGACCGACAGCCCCGAAGCCGCCCACAGCATCATTGCCGCCAAGGCCACCACGCTGATTGCCGAGCTCTCTGGTGATCATGGCTATGCAAACCTTCTGGGGCGCGGGGCCGGGCAAAATTTTGGTGCGGTGTGTGCGTTATACGCACTCTCGGAACACGGGTTCCAGACCCAAGCCGACGCGGTCCTGTTTCGGCTTGAAAACGCATTTCTCACGACCGGGACATTGCCGCTTAATCTGTTTTCCACCGCAGACCTACCCGATGATCCGGGACCAGCCAACCCGAAGACACCGGGCTGGTACAACTATAACCGCCATGATGATTATCTGGCGTTTGCGGGCTATTGGCTTTTGAAGATTGCGACCACCCCGACAGCCCCAAGACCTCAGCCAACGACCCCAGAGTTAAAAGCGGCACCCATCGCAATCTTTTCAAACGCCACCTATCAGGCGCAGATGTGTCTATGCGGCACACACAGTTTCGATCTCACCCCCTGCCCGGTTGTGCTGTTCGGCGCGGAAAACACCGCATCCTTGCTGTTCGCACCAACCGGAGGCGAAGAAGATACACCCAGCCTGTATGGCCCGGCGTCCATCCCCCTTCCAGCGACCTCGGACGGCAAGTATTTCGCGCAAATTTGCAAAGCATCCAGAACCAAAAACACCGTCCGAATTAATTTCAAACTGGCCGGAGTTTCGGGACAACGGACCATCACGTTTGAGGACACCCAAATCACCATCACCGACAAGATCGCCACCAAATGCGATCTGCTTCGACTGCTGGTGCATCACGACGTAAAGCTGGTGCATATCTCACAACAGCAGCTTCACGCCCCGGACCTAGGCATCTCATTCCATGCGGATCGTGACCTTGTCATAGATGAGACAAACCACTTCACCGCTGCTGGGCTTGCCCGCAGGGTTATCGCGCCCCACACCGATCACGTCACGTTGCGCATATGCTGGGGGACCGACGATGCCTGATGCCATCACCGTCATCACCACCATCCGCGATGGCGACTGTTTTCGTGATCGGTTTTTTGCCAACCTTGCGGTGACTTTACGCGATCAGGATTTTGCGGTAATCTTTGATGATGGCTCTAAATATCCATTGCGGTTGCCGGAATATCTTGCGCAAGACCCGCGTTTCACCCTGATCACGCAGGGCAAGATCGGGCGCGGTGCGGCGCTGAACATCGCCATCAAAGCCGCCCCAACCGATCTGATTGCCATTCAGGATGTTGATGATCTTTCCCGGCCCGGTCGGTTGGCTACCCAAACAGCATTTCTCATGGCCCATCCCGACTGCTTGGTGTTTGGCTGCGCCACATCTGATCGACCTTGGCTCTGGCCACTGCCCCATCGACATATTTCAGCCAAACGCCTCTATCGCGGCAACCCGCTGCACCATTCAACACTGGCCTTTGATAAATCAATTTGGGAACAGGCGGGGGGATATGATCCTGATCTTGCCTGTTGCATCGATCTTGATTTTTACCTGCGCGCGATCGCACGGGCCGAGGCAAAAATCGTCCAGCTCCGCGCAAAGGTCATTGATCGCAACCTTGATCCCAAAACCCGGTTCTTTGCCAGGATTGATCCCGAAATCTATCACCACACCCGTGATCAGGTTCTCGCACGCTATCGCGATAAAATCCGCGACCTACCGTTTTCAGCGCCGACATCCAAACCAAAATGCATTGCCATGGTCCAACTCCCCCCGCCCATGCATGGTGCTGCGGTAATGAACCTGCAGGCGGTTGACGCACTTGCGCGTTGCTCGGACCTGACACTGATTGAACTGCGCTTTGGCAAAGACCTTGGCGGTATTGCAAAATTCTCATGCCGCAAAGTCGCCCTTGCCCTGTGGTTGCTGGTTAAATTGGGCTTCCTCCTGCCCCGCGCCAAGGCATTTTACATCTGCTTTGCCCCGTCAGGTGCCGCCTTTTACCGCGATTGTCTTTATGTCCTGTTGGCCAAGCTGTTTGGCGTTCCTGCGATCTTGCATCTACACGGGCGGGGCTTGTCAAGCATGCGTCAAAACCGAGGGGTTGCCCGACTGCAACGGTTGGTTTTCGCCAATCAAACCGCGATTGTGCTCGGCTCAAGATTGATGGATGAAGTTGACAGCCTGCCCTGCACCAAGGTCATCATCCCAAACGCCCTACCCACTCGCGCCTTTGCGCCCCAAGGCACCGCAACGTGGACAGCACACCAACCGGTCAGACTGCTCTATCTCTCCAACCTGTTTCGCGCCAAGGGCATTGAAACCCTGCTCAAAGCCACTGCACTACTGATCAAAGACGGTGTTGCGGTGACACTCGACATTGCCGGTGCGCCGGGCGACATTACCGCACAGAAACTCAAGCACCTTCTGTCCGAACATGCGATTGCGCACATCGCGACCTATCACGGGGCAGTCAATGCGGATCAGCGCATGGCATTGTTTGAAACGACCGACCTGTTTGTCTTTCCCAGCAATTACCCCAACGAGGCCCAACCGCTTGTTGTGCTGGAGGCCATGGCAGCCGGTGTACCGGTGATCACCAGCAACATCGCCACCCTGCCCGAATTTGTGCGGGCTGGCGAAACCGGGCGCTTATGTCTGCCCGATGATCGGGAAAAATTGGCGCAAACCCTCAAACTGGCCATCAACCACCCCGACCAGACATATGCTATGGCAAAGGCCGCACGCTTAATGTGCCAAACCGATTTCACCATCGATCGTTTTGCACGTGATATCTGCGGCGTTATGGGTAGAGTCTGTAAAATGGAACCTGCCCCAAAAGAAGGACCCGACAAAAATGACCCGTGACGAGTTCAATGATTTTTGCAAATCCCTGCCCCATGCAACCCATGTTGTGCAATGGGGTGGTGCGGATGTCTGGAAGGTGGGCGGCAAGGTTTTTGCCATCGGCGGCTGGACCAAAACCGATACGCTGGGCATCACGTTTAAAACATCTGAAATCGGTTATGAGGTCCTAAAGGATCAACCCGGCTTGCGCCCGGCGCCCTATCTGGCGTCGCGTGGGATGAAATGGATTCAGCATTACGACATACCGGGCCTTGCCGATGACGACCTTAAAAGCCACATCGAAAGCTCGCATCTCATTGTTTCCAAAGGACTAACCAAGAAACTGCAGCGCGAGCTTACTCTTCACCAAAAGTGAATAATCAGGCCGATTATATCGGTCTACAGACGCCAAAGGTCGATATCAGCGGGTACCGCATCACGCGGCAGAACCGCGCGCACATCAGCAACAAATCCCCTGCCATCTTTCAGCAGGCTTTGCACCAGTGGCCAGCCCTTGGTGACATATTCCTTATGCGATACCGCCAGCACCAGCGCATCGGCCGGTTTGAGGTCATTGTCGCCATAAAGCTCCAGGCCATCAAACTCATGCGCGACTTCAGCCTTGTCGGCATGTATGTCATGGACCTGCACCGTGATGCCGGCATCTTCCAGCTCACGGATGATGTCAATCACGCGGGTATTGCGGATGTCTGGCACATCTTCCTTAAAGGTCAGGCCCAGCACAGTCACGGTCGGGTTTTTGGTTGCCCCTTCACGCAGCAACGCGCGGATGACTTTATTGGCAACAACCTCGCCCATGCCATCATTCACCCGACGGCCGGCCAGAACCACCTGCGGGTAATAGCCAAGTTCTTCGGATTTATGGGTCAGGTAATAGGGGTCCACCCCGATGCAATGCCCGCCGACAAGCCCCGGCGTGAATTTAAGAAAATTCCACTTGGTCCCGGCTGCTTCAAGCACATCACGGGTATCAATGCCCGCACGGTCAAAGATCAGCGACAATTCATTCATCAGCGCGATATTCAAATCACGCTGGGTGTTTTCAATCACCTTGGCAGCCTCGGCTGCCTTGATCGTCGGCGCCTTGTGAATACCAGCCGTGACAACACTGCCATAGACATCCGCCACAATATCAAGGGTCGCCTTGTCCTGACCCGATACAACCTTGGTGATCGTCGTAAAGCGATGTTCGCGGTCGCCCGGATTGATCCGTTCAGGCGAATAGCCAACCGTAAAATCAGTGCCCGATTTCAGCCCGGAAATCTTTTCAAGGATCGGCACGCATTCTTCCTCGGTCGCACCGGGATAAACCGTGCTTTCATAGACAACGATGTCGCCCTTTTTAAGAATGGCGCCAACGGTTTTTGAGGCCGAACGAAGCGGGGAAAGATCGGGGCGGTTGGAACTGTCAATCGGGGTTGGCACGGTGACAATATGGAAATCAGCCTTCGCCAGATCCTGCGGATCATCGCTGATCAAAAGATCGGCTGCCGCCAACTCATGCGCGTCAACTTCGCCGGTGGCATCATGACCGGCTTTCAGCTGTTCAATGCGGGATGTGTTAATATCAAAGGCAACGGTACGCCCGATGGCCGTGCCAAAAGCCACCGCAACCGGCAACCCGACATAGCCCAACCCGATAACAGAAATCTTGCGTCCATGGCTCATTGCTCAACCCTTGAAATGAAGTCTGACTGACTTCTAGCCAGACTGGCCATACCCGTCAATAAAAGAGCAAAGCCCAAACTGCTTTAAGGAATCAAAAAAATATGTGATAGAATAAATCTTTGGAAAATCAATCCGTTGCTCATGCGAAAATTATCTTCCATCATTCTCATGGCTGTTTTTTGCCTTGGCGTCGGCATCCACGGTGCCCGCGCAGACAGTACCCCGGTGCGCATTGTCCTGCCCTATATCCCGCTGATGGCCGAAGGCCCGACCGAGGGATTTTTCATCGAGATGTATCAGGAAATCGCCAAGCGCACGGATAAGGACATCGTGATTGACGTTGCGCCCCCTCGTCGCGCGGTTCAGGCCTTTGTATCTGGCGACTATGATGCCTTGGGCGCCTTCCCGTCACTGACCGCCCTGCCGGTATCACTGGCATCCGTGCCCTTTTACCTGCGCGAAAACCTGATCTTCTATAAATCAGGTTACTTTCCTGCGGACAGCCTTCAACATCCTGACAATCTGGCCGGACACAATGTTGGCCTTTCGGCCTACCCTTATCCCCCCGCCATCACCAATCTTGCGGGGGTTAATTTTGAACGCGCCCCCAATGATCAGTCGCTTTTGCGCATGCTTGCCAATGGCCGACTTGACGCCGCGATCCTTGAAAAGTTCTCGGGCTTTCATCTGCGCGATCAGTTGGGTCTTTCCGATGTGATTGATATCGCGGATGTCTCGGTCACAACGGAAAATATATTCCCCCTGTTTCAGGCCAACCGACAGGGCATTGAGAACCAGAAAGTCTTTAATCTGGCGCTCTATGACATGCTGTGCGACGGAACGTTGGCAACCCTTTTTGGACGAGATGACGTTGTGCCCGACTTGTCGCTTCTTGAACGCGACATCCCGGTGCAAAACCAGCGCAAGGACTGTGTTGCGTCCGGCTCCAACAAGACCCGGTAAACAAAGCAGGGCGCGTCATATCAACGCGCCCTGTTTGAAAACCGATCGCAGTAAGGGACTTAGCCCTTGACCACGATATTGAGCAATTTCGGGGTCGGCTTGGCGATATAAATCACCTTGACGATTTCCTTGCCTTCAAGATGGCGGGCGATGTTTTCGTCTGATTTGGCAAGGGCTTCGACCGTTGCCTGATCGGCACCTGCTGCGACCATTACCGATGCACGTTTTTTGCCATTGATCTGAACCGGGACTTCAAATTCGTCGTCCTTGGCTTTTTCGGCATCAAATTCCGGCCAATCAAACTTGATCACCGATTTTTTGGTGCCGAATTCATCGGCGGCCAAGCGGCTCATAAGCTCCTCGCCCAGATGCGGGGCAAACGGGGCCATCATCAATGCCAACGCCTTGGCATGATCATCATGCACCGCATCCTGTTTGGTCAACGCATTGGTCAGTTCGATCAAGGCGGCAATCGCGGTGTTATGGCGAAGCTCGGCCACGTCCTTGGTCACCTTGGCGATGGTTTTATGCAGGATCGTTTCGATCTTGCCATCCACCGCATCGGTGCGCTCCATCTGGGTGGTGACTTTCCAGACGTTGGAGAGGAACCGCATCATGCCGATAATCGCATCGGACTGCCACGGTTTGGAGCTATCAAGCGGCCCCATATACATCTCGTATGTCCGGAAGGTATCAATCGTATATTGATCGCAGATTTCTTCGGGCGGAATGCCGTTTTTATAACGCTTGCCCATCTTGCCCGGAACCGTCGTCAGGGCTTCGTTGGTTTTGGCGTTAAACGGCTGCTTTTTGCCATCGACATCACGCATTTCAACGTCATGGATATCAACATAAACGCCGCGCGCATCGGTATAGGCATCGGCGGTAATCATGCCCTGATTAAACAGTTTCTGGAACGGCTCAGGCGTGCCCACATGGCCAAGGTCAAACAGGACCTTGTGCCAGAAACGTGAGTACAGCAGATGAAGCACAGCATGCTCCGCCCCGCCAACATAAAGATCAACCGCGCCGGGTTTCGGATTACCCTTGTCATCGGTGGTGTTGGCCCAATAAGCCGCCGCCGCATCAGACGCAAAGGCATCCGTGTTGTTGGCATCGAAATAGCGCAGGTAATACCAGCACGACCCCGCCCAGTTGGGCATAGAGTTGGCATCGCGTTTAAAGGCGCGCACTTCGTATTCCGCACCATCATGGGTATGGGTGGAACCCACAGCCGCATCAACCGGCAGAACCGAACCATCGGAAAGCACAATCCCGGTCACCGCCATCCAGTCCTTGGCACGTGCCAAGGGCGGTTCTGGCTCCGAGTTGGGATCTTCGTTTGATTGCGGTTTGAAATCGGTCATTTCGGGCAAGACAACCGGCAAAGCGGCCTCTGCCACACCATGCACCTGCCCGGTTTTTTCATCAAACAGCACCGGGAACGGTTCGCCCCAATAGCGTTGACGCGAAAACAGCCAGTCACGCAGTTTATACTGCACCCGGCCCCGGCCAATATTCTTGGCTTCCATCCAGTCAATGATCGCCGCCTTGGCATCCGGGGTCGAAAGCCCGTTCAGCGATACTTCGTCATTGGCGGAATTGATCGTATCGCCGGTGTCGGTCTGGGCGATCTTAAATTGCCCCGGTGCCGTTTCATAAAGGGCCAGCAATGCCGCATCATCAAGGTCATCGGTGTCCGCCGGTGCATTGGCGCGCAGCCAGCTATCGGACGGCTTGGTGGTCGCCTTGATCGGCAGGTTGAATTTATGGGCAAATTCAAAATCGCGCTGATCACCGGCGGGAACCGCCATGATAGCACCCGTGCCATAGCCCATCAGGACGTAATCGGCAATCCAGACCGGGATGTCTTCGCCGGTCACCGGATTGGTGGCGTGTGCGCCAATAAACACGCCGGTTTTTTCACGGTTGGCTTCGTCCTTGGACGACACCGGCCCGGCCAATTTCACCTGTTCGCGGTATGCCGCGACCGCGTCCTTGGCGTCTGCGCTGGTCAGCTTATCGACCAACGGATGTTCCGGGGCCAGAACCATATAGGTCGCACCAAAGATGGTGTCGGGCCGCGTGGTATAGACCGCGATTTTGTCGGCATCCCCGCTGGTCAGTGTGACCGGGAAGTTGACGCGCGCGCCAACCGAACGCCCGATCCAGCCCTTTTGCATTTCAACAACGCCGTTGGGCCAATCAAGCCCTTCCAGATCACCGACCAGACGGTCGGCATAATCGGTAATGCGCAACATCCACTGTTTGAGCGGACGTTTATAAACCGGGTAATCCCCGCGTTCGGATTTGCCGTCATTGGTGACTTCTTCGTTCGACAATACCGTGCCCAGCATCGGGCACCAATTGACCGGCACTTCATCGACATAGGCCAGACGCCCGCGATCAATTGCGCGGTCAATTTCCGCCCCTTCGGCCTTGGTCCCATCGCCAATCACGGCTTTGGGTTGCGGAACACCATCTTCGTCAAGCAACCATTCGCCAGATTCCAAAAGCGGGCGCAGTTCGGCAATCGGGCGCGCACGGCCTGAAATGGTCTGGCCTTGCGGGCCTTTCCATTCAACCGTCGGGTCATAGAAGCTGTTGAAAAGTTGCAGGAAAATCCACTGCGTCCATTTGTAATAATCAACGTCGGTCGAGGCAAAACGACGATGCGGATCATGGCCAAGGCCGATGACCTGGAGCTGACGCAGCATATTTTCAATGTTGGCTTCGGTGGTGATGCGCGGATGCTGGCCGGTTTGGATGGCGAATTGTTCAGCCGGCAGGCCAAAGGCATCAAACCCCATGGAATGCAGCACGTTATAGCCGCGCATGCGCTCAAAGCGGGCCTTTACATCGGTCGCGATATAGCCCAGCGGATGGCCGATATGCAGGCCAACCCCGCTTGGATAGGGGAACATATCAAGGATGACGCTTTTCTTCTTGGACGCGTCAAAATCGGCATCGCCGGGATTTGGCGTGCGATAGGTATCGTTTTCGCGCCAATATATCTGCCAGCGCTTTTCGAATTCCTGCGCACTTTCCTGATAGTTCGCCACGCTCACTCAACTCCTGCCTATCGGGTCCCGTTTGTTGGCCTCGGGCGCGGATCATAAAGGCGCGCCTGCCATACCAAATTGGGTTACATATAAATCTGAACCTGTGTTCATAAGCGGGCTTTGGCCGCTGTGCAACATCAGATCACATGAAATCGGCGCAAATACTGTTAATTTCACACCCCATCCCCGCACCATCGCTTGAAGCGATCCCCACCTTAAATGCAGGGCGGCATTGCAGACCCATCAACCCGAAATTTCGCAACACCACTGGATTTTTACCCCCATCCATGCCATATTAGGGGTTGGTATTTACCAAGTCGTTGATTGTGCACGGATTTGGCGTGCGCATCGGTGCTTGGGTCCACGTGCAGTCGTGTGGCACAGCTTTCAACGCTCTCGTCCAGGGAGGACGAATATGGATATCACCATTGGCGGCCTGACGTCCCAGCAAACCGGCGCTTCTTCGCGCTCGGCGCAATCGTATTTGCCCGGTCAAAGTGACGCGGACAAAACCGGGAACAACGGCACCTCGGCCTTTGCGGCCGCGACATCGGTTTCCCTGTCCTCTCAATCGGCCAATCTTTTATCGGCTGATAAGATCGTCGCGGCGATCAATGAAAGCCTGTCGTCAACCGGCATTTCCATTCAGGGTGCCGATCCCAGTGATTACACCCCCGAAGCCGTGGCTGATCGTATTCTGGCCCGTGTTGGTGATTTGATTGCGGCGAATTCCGATACCGAAGGCGAAGCCCGCGAGATTTTCGAAAAGGCCAGCGAAGGCATTAAACGCGGCCTTGATGATGCGCGTGAGTTCCTTGAAGGCCTTGGTGCGCTGAATGAGCAAATCAACGGCAACATCACCGAAACCGAAGACCGCCTGAACGAAGGCCTTAAATCCATCGAGCAGCGCCTGACCGAGCTTTATAACAGCAGCCCGTCAGAAGAAGCCGCCAACATCACCCCGGAACGTGACGAGCAGGTCCTGCAATCGCAGGTCACCCAGACCGCACAGGCAAGCCAAGCCTATGCCGAGTCCGCCACCAACGCCCAGCGCAATGCGCCACGGTATGGGACGAACGGGTAAACCTAAATCTTTTGCTTGCTTAAACTTTTCGAAAACCGGTGCCTACGGCACCGGTTTTCGCGTATTAAACTAATCTCAGCGTTACCTACAACCTTAAAAAGGTATCTCCACCGAATAGAGAAACTATGAAATTAACTTTGATCTGATACAAACACATGAAAAAATCGACCTCTTTATTCGGCCTGTGCTCGTTAAATATCACTTCAGATTTCGTCGTGATGCTGGACAATCCCATGAGAACAAGGCGAATAAATGTCCCCCCTGCAAGTCTCTTAAGCGAACCAAAAACAAGGCAAAATTTTATCTCACGATTAACGATGGATTTCACAAAACCATTCCGGTATCGTCCTTATAACAAATGTATTTGTATGCACGCTTTATGGGAATAGAGAATGAAAAAATTTTCTAAATTCGTGCAAAAAATATTATTAGCAAAAGTTAGTTGATGCCGCTCAAACTTTGAACTGCGAGGAAGATGCCTGAATTCCGCCCCATATATAAATCTCATGCAATTGAAAAATGTGCGGCAACGGTTGCATTTGGCGATCAGCTGCCAAAGAAAGTATTTGGTCAATTGCTAGAGAGTGCGACCCCGCTTTTAACTGCTAATGGGCTTGTGCAAGGTCAGCAACCATCCGGATTTCAGTTTGATGTGGCGACTGGTAAGGTCTCTCCAATTGACGGTCATGGTCCAACGCAGTTCTCGTCAGAAAACAATGTTGTACAACTACATGTGTTACCAGACGCTATAGTTTGGGGAACTAAACAATACCTGCGTTGGAAAAATTTTAGGCAAGACTTTCAGAAAAGCACTGAACCATTATTAAGCGAGTTTGATAAAGCAACAAACGTTTCCTCAATCAAACTCGAATACTGGGATCGTTTTTTCTGGCAAGGAAATTGGGATGACCTAGACATCAAAAAACTATTGAAGTCCGATAGTGAACTCTCAATCAAGGCGGCAGGACAATTTTCCCGAGAATGGCATAATCATGTTGGTTGGTTTGAGACAAAAAATTTTGGTCGACGGTTAATAAATGTTAATATTGACTTGATTAGCATAAACTCACCTACAGCTACTGATCAACCCAGTGTTGGTATATATACAATGGTTCACGATCAAACTCGGACAGATGCAGAAAGAGATGAATTAAACACATTGAGTTTAATAAAGCGTTTTGACCAAATACACGACGAGATGAAGCACTTGTTGTCGCAAGTTCTAACGCCCAGTGCTTCAGAAATGATCAATTTAAATTCAGGTGAATGAATATGCCTCAACTGAATTTTTCAATAAAAAGCGAAAGCTACCTTACCGCAGACAGTATAACTCTTACTAGAGAAATAGGTGAGGTAGCATCAAGCACTTACATTAATTCCATGAACTCAATTCAAAACCCTCCTGACCATTATTTTTTAATTAGTGCACGTTCGACAAAGTCGGAACCCTATGAGTTAGTAGTCGACCAAAGTGTTCAGATTTCAGAAAACTCAACAACGGCGAACCCAACGCAGCATACTGATTTTGATCCACTATCGATGATTCAGTACCGCGATACTTGGCTGAACAATTGCTTGGAAGCCATCAACGCGCACAAACACCTCAAAGACGGTTGGGACGGAGCATTGGCTCCAGCACCAGAGAACGCATCTTTAACGACCGCAGAATTTTTAGCACTTGGATTCAGCTATTTAGATAGCCATCTAAGACCAAGTTTCTCTGTCGACTCAGAAGGTTGCCCCGGGTTTTCTCTGTACAATGACCACATATACCTGCACCTAACCATTGACGCTCCAGAGCTGATCTCTTGGTACGTTGTAAAAGACAAACAAGAATCATTTGGAGACGATGTACTAGTCAATGGAATTAATTTTGTAACCGTAGCGGCTAAAATTTTAAAGTAGGCTAAATGTCATGTGAGGCGTGCAGAGCGGCATTATCTGCAACTGAAGACAAGGTTAATGAAGTTAACAAATGCACATCCGAGCCCTGCGGATGTGAAAAATACCGCGCATCTGAAAACTCCCCCGGTCCTGTTCTAGATGAGGAAACCTTAAACTATTTGGTTCCTACTCCAGATGGAAGAACCGAGAGCGGGCACATAAATCCTTTATTCATGAATCAAGTAGCACTTAATGGCCTAAGTGTATTACGTAACACAGCGTCAAATTCAGAGTTTGAGCTTACGATCAAACAACTTCGCCCAAGATGGGAATCTAAAGAACGCAAACTCGAAGGGATAGTCTCGTTTGATGCTCGATCCGTCCGATACCTTGAGGGTAAGCGTTTGTGTTGTATCTACGACACCGCACTACCAGATAAACCAAACCATGCAGATGTCATGTCAGCTCCTTGGACAGGTCCTGAACAAGTATTAACTCGAAGGCAATTAAGCCAGCGCAAGAAAATCGTAATTAAAGAAATCATAGATCAAATCGGAACGAACTTTTCATCTGCTGCCAGCTTCCGTGACGGTTCTCTAATCCTTACTACAAAATCTGATTGATTATGGCGATCTAGAACTACATCTCCTCAGACTGGATCAATTGGACCAATCACCCTGCCCCCTCAGCCGAGAAAATCAATCGCCATATGATTGAGGCGGTTGATCTGGCTGATATTGCCCCCGCGCGAAACAGTGCGTTGGCGGCACTTGATCTGGCATCTGGGCGTGATAAACCAGCAATCCCTCTACCCACCCGGCTTAACTGAACCGGGACCACGGCCATCCATATGCCCCCGGAAACAATTTTCGGCCTGCATCCTGAATGCGGTTAAACGCGTTTTCGGCCATAAAGCCCGAGACAAACGCCATGAAGGTTACTAGATACGGGCTATACGGACCTGACCGCTGCCATCCGGGTCGCCTTGGGCCCGCATCAGCATCCCAGCATCTGAAAACAGAAAAACCGCAATCGCGGCGGCACTCCCCTTGCCAATCACGACCGTATCAAATCGGCCTCAAAGCCCCATACCTGATGCGTCGTCATTATCGCGGATTTTGAAAATCTTGTGCCCGGCATCCTGAATTTTGCTAAAGGCGTCCTTGGCCATAAAGCCCGAGACAAATGCCATGAAGGTCACAAGATACGGGCTGATATCGACCTGGCCGCTGCCATTCGGCCCACCTTGGGTCAGCATCAGCATCCCGGCTTCTGAGAACAGGAAAATCGCAATTGCGGCCGCAATCCCTTCTCCGGTCATCATCAGGAGACGGGCCGAGGCCATAAGGCCATGCGCGGTGTTATCCGGTGCAGTGTCAAAGGGCCTATGGGGCACATATGCTGCTGGGTCGTGCTGGTCCGAGCTCGGCTGGTTTGAGCTTGGTTGGTCTGAACTGGGTTGGTCCGAACCGGGTTGAGGTGGGCCGGGGTCTATGTTTGGCGGCGTCTCTTTTGATCTGTGCCCAAAATTCTGGCGGGTGAAGGCAACCACCGCCCCCAATCCCCCGGCCGCAACCGTGACCAGCAGGGTCAGCATGATGGTGGGCAATTGCACCAGAATGGACAGAAAACCGCCAATCGGGTTCTGAAACAGGGCGACAAGGGCGGAAAGATCGATCTCCTTTTTGGTCTTGCTCTGCGCAAGTTCTGTTTCGATCTCGTCAATCTGAGCCTGCATGTTGCGTAAAATCTTGTCGACCTGGCGTTGCTCCGCCCGGATGTTTTCCCACACGACCCGCGACTGGATGTTTTGATCATCAAAGTGTCGAAACGTTTTGCCAAGCTGATCAACCGTGTCATAGACTCCTTGTTCAAACGTGCTGACAACCGTTAAGCCGATATCGCCTGTCGTGCCTGCAAAGGCCAGTTTGGCCAGAGCAGCGCGAAGGGCGGCAACGACCAATGCCCCGTCATCTGCGTGCAGTCCACCGGATGTCTCCGTGTCGCCGTTATTTTGATCAGAAAGCGGGGTTTGATCAGAAGACGGGTTTTGTTTTTGCGCCTGAAAGCGGGCGACAAAATCATGTGCCATCGTCATGGCGTCAAGGTAGGCAGCGGCAAAATCATCCTCAAACGTTGCGCGGTTTTGCGTTACGGTTGTGCTTAGGGCGGCGGCACCATCATAGGCCTGCCAGAAGGCGGCCATCGCATCTTTGCGAAGGGTCAGACCGACGCGGAATTTTTCAAGTGCAGCAGTATTTGTTTTGCGGATATCGCTTTGTAATTGCTTGATTTCTTCGTGAAGTTCGGCCTCGTAGAAGCTTTGGCGGATCATGCGTTCCAGATCACCGGGCGCGGAGGTGGCGATTTCACGGCTGAGCATGTCGCGCTGAATATCGGCGGTGAACCCGGCAAACAGGGTCACGACAAATCCAACATACAACACACAGGCCAGGCTCATCAGAATCCCGGCACTGCCAAGGCGTGCGAGTGCTGTGTTGGTCTCTTTCTGAAGGGACATGGTGCCTCTCACGTCGCAATTTATGCGGGCATCGGTTTATTGACGCGTGGCCATCGCACATGTGAGGGGCGCATTGGGGGAAATCGGTCTTTCTTTCGCCCCATCTTTCCCCCTATTGTCGTCGCATCTTTAAACCGACAGCTCGGATGATCATGACCCATCAGGACCAAACGACGTGGCACAACCTTTCCTCTGACTGGATCAACTGGGCGGATCGCCTTGCCCCGGCGGCGGGGAAAATCAATCGTCATATGATTGAGGCGGTTGATCTGCCCGCCCTTGCCCATGCGCGAGGCGGGGCGGATTTGGCCGTTCTTGATCTGGCATCCGGGGTCGGTGAACCGGCCTTTACCTTTGCCCGGGCCCTGTCGGGGCAGCGCGATGTTAGCGCTAACACACCAGGTATTACCGGCCATGTCACCGCCACCGATATCGTGCCCGAGATGTGCGACGGATTAAGTGCACGCGCCCAAGAAGACGGCATTGCCAACATCACCGTCATGCCCGCCAATATGGAAAACCTGCCGTTTGACGACCAGTCGTTTGATGTGGTGTCGTGCCGGTTTGGCGTGATGTTTTGTGACGATCCGGATTTGGCGTTGCGTGAAAGTCACCGGGTGTTGCGGGCTGGTGGCCGGGCCGTCTTTATGGTCTGGGCGCCGTTGGTCGATAATCCACTTTTTGCCGCGATGGATGCGGTGCTGGGCAATATTCTTGGCATCGGGTTTGATAAGGCCGGGCTTGATCCGTTTAGCTTTGGCAATGTCGATCAGTCGATGATGCGCCTTGAAAGTGCCGGGTTTCGGGGCATTCAGGCCACCACCCACAGCCCGGCGGGGCGTATTCCCGAAACGGTGGCATTTTGGAAACCGCAGATGGACATGCTGTTTGGCCATATCCTGCGCGAAGCATCGGATATGGAGATGGGCGCACTTAATGCGGCGATGTTTGAAACACTTTCGCCCTATGTCGAAGACGGCCATTTTCAGGTTCCGATTTGTTTTCATGTGCTTAGCGGAACGCACGCCTAATCAACCGTGTTTTTAACCGGCAATTTTGATCAAAAGCCAAGCATCCCTGCCAATGTGACATGGTGGAGATACTTGGTTTTTTCTTGCCTTTTTACCGATGGCGTGGCACACCGCGCACCCTTGGAACGATGTAACGTTCCCCTGTCGTAGCACCAGGTTAAAAACACGAAAGACATATGACTATGAAGACGATTGTCGTCTGCTCTGGCGGGCTTGATTCCGTAACCCTGGCCTATAAGGTCGCGGCCGAGCATAAGCTCCATTCCCTGATTTCGTTCGATTATGGCCAACGCCATAAAAAGGAACTTGATTACGCCGCGCGTACCGCGCGTGATCTTGGGGTTAAACATCACATTGTGGATTTGACCTCGGTCGGTGCCCTTTTGGGTGGATCGTCGCTAACCAGTGATGAGATTGATGTGCCCGATGGCCATTACGCGCAAGAAACCATGCGCATCACCGTGGTGCCCAACCGCAATGCCATCATGCTGGCCGTGGCCTTTGGTGCGGCGGCAAGTGCCGGGGCCGATGCGGTGGCGACCGCCGTACATGGCGGCGATCATTTCATCTATCCTGATTGCCGCCCGGATTTCATCAATGCGTTTGGGGCGATGCAAAACCATGCGCTTGACGGTGTTAAGGACGTTTCGCTTTATACGCCGTTTGTCCATGTATCAAAGGCCGACATCGCCCTTGAGGCCGGGCGCCTTGGCGTGCCGATTGACCTGACATGGTCGTGCTACAAGGGCCATGACACCCATTGCGGACGATGTGGTACCTGTGTTGAGCGACGCGAAGCGCTTGAGCTGGCGTGTGTGAAAGATCCGACGGTTTATGAGGATCGCGAGTACTGGAAACAGGCCCACGCCGAGCATGTGGCGCGCAAGTTTGCCCGTCAGAACGCACCGGGATAACGCGGCGAATTAATCCTCATACAATTTATGTGCGGCCATAGATGCCCGCCGAAGCTGTCATGACGGGACTTCCTTTGTAAAAAGGAACGTAGGTCATTCCCGCGCAGGCGGGAACCTCGATCCGCATGGTCGCCGCATCAAAGAAACACCGAAAGAAATCCGATGTTTACCATCACCAAGCAATTCGCCTTTTCCGCCAGCCATCAATTGGCCGGGCTTGATGCCGACCACCCCTGTTCGCGCCTGCATGGCCATAACTATATTGTCGAGGTGGAGCTTAAGGGTGAGACCCTTGATGCGCGCGGGTTCGTGCGTGATTACCGCGAACTTGGGCCGCTTAAGCGCCTGATTGATGATGAATTTGATCACCGGCACCTCAATGAAGTTCTGGGTCACGATCATCCGACGGCCGAGCAACTGGCCCTGTTTTTCTATGACTGGGCCCATGATCGCTGGCCGGAAGTATCCGCCGTGCGGGTGTCGGAAACGCCAAAAACATGGGCGGAATATCGGCCATGAGTGCACATGATCCAAACCTTGCCGCACTTTCAGACACACAGGATAAAAACGGTAAAATCCGCATATCGGAGATTTTCGGCCCCACCGTGCAGGGCGAAGGCACCCTGATTGGCATGCCGACGGTGTTTGTGCGCACGGGCGGCTGTGATTTTCGCTGTTCGTGGTGTGATACGCTCTATGCGGTTGATCCGGCCTTTCGCGCCGACTGGAAACCGATGCGCGCAGAGGCCGTACTTGATGAAGTCAAAAAACTGACCGGTGGTGCGCCGATCCTGATCACGCTGTCGGGCGGCAATCCGGCGATCCAGCCGCTGGGCCGGTTGATTGAGCTCGGTCAGAAAGAAGGCTTTAGCTTTGCGATTGAAACGCAGGGCAGTATTGCCAAGGACTGGTTTGCCGATCTGAATTACCTGACCATCAGCCCCAAACCGCCCAGTGCCTCGACCAGCTTTGACGCCGATGCGCTTAACGCCTGCATTGATGCGGCCAATGCCAAGGGGATGCTTTCCGGCCCGGCGATTACGTTGAAATTCCCGGTGCGCGATGATGCCGACCTTCTGTTTGCCGATCACGTGCGCCGTCTTCACACCGGCATTCCGGTCTGTGTGCAGCCGGTCAACACAACGCCGGCGGAACCCCACCCCGATGGCGCGGACGGTGTTGATCTTGAAGGGCTGACCGCGCGCTATCGCTGGCTGGTCGATGAGGTGGCCAAACGCAAATGGTTTGATGTGCGCGTATTGCCGCAATGGCATGTGCATGTCTGGGGCAATCTGCGCGGGGTATAGGGATCGGCGGCTGGGTGCATTGGTTTTATTTCATCAGATGATATGAAAATATATTTTATCCCAAATTGCTGATCCTTATCATGGGGATGGCGGTTGTCGGTGCCACTGGATCGATCATCACGATTTGCTATTGCGCCGATCCTCTACATTTCCAAGAAGGAAGCGCATTTTGTGCTTCACCATGGAAAGTACAGATCATGTCATTTCGCGATTTTTCCAAAACCCATCCCGAGACGGTCAAAAACATCCCCATTCAGCCATTGGACGGCGTCGCACGCGATGCGCCCGGATCGCTGCCCGATAAATCGGCCGCCGAACACGCCCCGATGCCCGCCCCGCATCAAGGTGCGAACGACTGATCTTTGATCTTTGCACGGACGGAGGGGCATGCCCCTCCGTCGTTGTTTTATCGTTCGCCAACGTTACAGGGCACCAAAGCCATGACCATTTCGCGCACATCCAACCAGACAGTGACGTTCCGCCATCCGTTTCAGCTTAGCGGGTTTAAAGACCTTTTTCCGGCAGGGAAATACGTGGTCGACACCACCGAGGAGCTGATCGAAAGCGTCTCGATCACGGCCTATCGCCGGGTGTCAACGGAACTGCACCTGCGGACCAAAATCAACGGCATGATGTCCGAACGGATTTTAAGCGTCACTCCGACGGATCTGGACGCCGCCCTTGCCAAGGATGCAGCCTTTTTGGATGCACCATCCACCCCGACCGACATTCTAAACCACTAAAAAAATGTGTAATTCCAAATACATGGCGGGTATGGAATTGCACATTCGCGGCAACCTTACCATATTATAGATATAAGCTATTTCGCGTCTAACTTGCAAAATAGCACGCATGTTGTTTCAGGGTCCCTGCCCGCAACAGGATGCCCCGAAAGATCGGGATCTTAAAATCGGGAACACGGGCCCTGTCAAACTGCCGGAACGCTTTGCGTATCAACAGATCGCATCGCGACGCGCCGGTTGCTCGAAGGAGCCATGATCATGAGCATTACCCGCACAACCCATCGCACGGTGACGTTCTTTCATCCAACCCACCTGCCCGGTCATGACGGATTGCTGCCCGCAGGTGAATATGAGATCGATACGCTTGAAAAGCTTGATCTTGACGCCCCCATGCGCCGCTACATAGCGCTGGAATGTCATGTCCATATCTGGTCGGACAAAGACAAAAGCGAAGCCACCAACATCCTGACCGTTGATCCGCAGAAGCTTGAGGCGGCACTTGCCCTTGATTCTGATCCGCTGCGCGCTGCTGATCGCAAGCAAATGATCATATCGCATGGTGGTCAGCCAGAGGATGATGCGGCCTGAGAAAGCCTTAGCCAAACCCGATAGAGGTCGCTCACCCCAACCCCGGAACCTTGCCCCCGCCCGTATATGTTACGGCAACCTGATCTGTGGCATCAGCCAGCCGTGATCTTGCAAGAGCTTCACACCTTCAAACACCGGGATTGCGATTAGAAACCACAGGGCATCACGTGTGGTGGCAAGATATGATGATGGTTGGCAGATCAGTTTGTTTTCATCCTGCCAGCGGAACCAGGTCGGCCGAAAGCGTGCCACCGTGTTTTGATACCGCGTGAAAACCACGCCGAACCGTTCAGCCAACATTGCCTCTTCACGCAAAACGACGCTTCGAAGCACCAGCCAGCATCCCAGGGCAAAGATAAACCCCATCACCACACTGCCGGTCTGTGCCCCACACCCGAAAGCGCCAATAAAGCTGAAAACATAAAGCGGATTGCGACAGATTGAATATGGACCGCGCGTCACCAGTTCGGTTCTCTTGCGTCCGCCAATATAAAGTGAACACCACCCGCGACCGAAAATACAGATTGCAATCGCAACAACTCCAATCGTCGTGATCATCTGGTGAACATAGCCTTCGCGGGCAGCCATCGATTGACTTCCGGCCACCAAAACCAAGAGCATCACGACCCCAATCCGCAGAACCAATTTTCGACGACGCTGTATCTGTCGCAGATCATCGACCGTCGGCGCTATGATTTTTGTCCCTTTATTGGGGGAACGGGCCTTAGACTGGCGATACATTTTCTCGAGCTCCTGCACTAAAAACTGCAGAAGCTTTATCGTCAAATTACTGTTATGGCGTCCTAGGCTGCATATCTGGTCGTTCGGGTGCTACATCGGACGCTTCGGGTTGTTGGTTTTCCGCCTTCTTTGCCGCCTCACGCACCGCACTTGGTGTTTCGCCGGTCATTTTCTTAAACGCCAGATTGAACGTCGATTTCGAATTGAACCCGACACTGAGTGCCACATCAAGAATGGTGCGATCAGGCTCCAGCAGCAAGACCGATCGGGCTTCCTCGATCCGGGCACTGTTGACGAAATCAAAGAAATTCTGCCCGATATGGTGATTAAGCACATAAGACAACTGATTGGGCGACACGCCAACGGCACGTGCAAGCTTTGGCATCGACACCAGCGGATCATTCAGGATGTCCCCACGCCGTTGAAAATCACCCAGTAAGGCGACGACCCGTTCAACCCCGTCCTCATCGAGCAACGGCCGCACGCCTGTCGGCTCGGTTGTTGCCGGACGTGCCTCTTTGTCTGTCGCATCTGTGCTTCGTGCCGCCACACCGGTAATTGAGCCGGCAATCGCATTGGACATGTTACGATTGGGCAGGTTTGAAACGTTTGATGGACGGGCAAGGTCGCCGCCGCCCCTGATGTCGTCAGATTCAAAGTCGGATGGCCAGTCGGGCATGACAAACAGAACCGGGCGGGTCGCGGTTTCATAACTCATGGCAAACAGCGCGAGGGTAAAGGCGATTTCGGTGCCAAACATGTCCGTACTGTCAGGCATATAAAGTCCGATAATTCGCCCCACGGCCACGGAAATAAAAGCAAACGTCACGCCGCCCAGAATAACCCACATCCAGCGTTGCATCGCCTTCCGATCCGCGCCGAGCTGTACTTGTGTCTGACGGAAATAACGACACGCCACGCGCCACAGAAGCGCTATATAGGCCGATATCTGAACGAAAATGGCACCCCAGCAAATTGCATCGACGACCTCGGCCATCGAAAGAGCCCCGGTCTGCTCTTCCTGACGGAAAACCGTCCAGCCCATCAGATTGAAAACAATCAGGGCAGGAATGAAATGCACCCATGGTCGGCGTGAAGGGTTTCCCGATATTTCACGGAAGTACAGATAGACAGCGGGTGCGATCACGAAATTGATTGGCCCGAAAAAGAGGTTCAGCAGCCTTTCACTGTCACCAATGACGAAGATATCGGCGACGTCTTCGATCAGATTAAAAGCGATGGTTATGATAAACAGGATCATCCAGCGGTTCGCGCCAAACGCACGTCCGCCTTCGGAGCGTAGCAGCAGACATAAGAATACCGCCTGCGCCAATCCGATCACCGCAACCACGACACTTACATAGTCCGTCCAACTTGCCATTCCGGCATGCTCCTGTTCATTTATATTGCATCTGCGTTGGTCCGTTTTGCCCCATCAGTCCAACTATATCGTTTCAATAGGCATAGTCGGACGTGAAAAGCGTCCGACTATGCACAAACGGACGCAGGATGTCGCATTTTAAGACAATTTGGCGGCCAACCGATCAACATCCCCTTGATGTGCGGCCATAGAGTTTTGCGGGCTGTCTGTAACATCGCACCATCTTGGATCGTCCTGATGGAAAAGCCGTTACAAAATTTTCGCTCATATTCTATTGACTATATCAATTCGATATATGACAATTCAGCATATATCGAACTGATATAGTCGTTCTGGCATCTTCCCCCGCCAGCACGTCGTCAGTTCGGGGGAAGTCAAAAAGGACACTGAACAGAATATGGATGTACGTACACTTTGCCTGGGCGCCCTGATGGGCGGGGAAGCGACCGGATATGAAATCCGCAAGATGTTTGAAGATGGCCCGTTTAGCCATTTTCAAATCGCGTCGCTTGGCTCGATCTATCCGGCTTTGACCAAACTGACACAAGACGGGCTTGTGACGTTTGTCGAACATGAACAGGAAAACCGCCCGGACAAGAAAATCTATCGACTGACGTCTGATGGTCGACAGAAATTCATCCGCACCCTGTTGCAAAACCGTCCGGCGGAAGATCGATACCGTTCCGATATTCTGTTCACGCTGACCTTTGCCGAAGAGCTTCCGATTGAGCTGACCGAGGCGCTGATAGATGAATTTGCCGTTCGCTATGAAACCATGAACAACCTGATTGATCCGAACAACCCGGACAAAGAGGACTGTGCATCGGGTCCCGGCCGCGATGATGACGGCAATATCACGCCCGGTTGCAAATTCGTTGCCGGATTGGGTCAGGCAATGTGCGATGCCACGGTGAAATTCATCAAAGACAACAAACAGGACCTGATCAAAGATTTGAAGACCTTCAAGTCCAACAAATCCTGATCAGACGGCAAGCCCCGAACGGCCCCGGACTACATCTGATCACCACGCCAAAGACGTGCCTACGATGATGTCAAAGACGCATTCCGCCACCGGAATATTTGAGGGAACAAGAACATGAATGCATCACGGCTTATTGCCATTTTTCTGGTCGTTGGGACCGTCATATGGATTGGCTCGGCCTATCTGGTCGGAGACGATACTGCTGATGACGCCGCCATGGCACAGGCTGATGACGCCAGCACGACAGGTGCCTCAGGCACCGCGAATGCCCCCGGCACCGATGGGGCCACACGCGCCAGTGTCCGCACCATCACCAGCAATGCGGTTGATCATGTTGATTTCCTGAGAGTATCGGGACGGACAGAAGCGGTCATTTCCGTTGAAATCCGGGCAGAAACCGAAGCAAGCGTTGTTGAGCTTGGCATTGCCAAAGGCCAGCCCATCAACAAAGGCGATCTGATTGCCAAGCTGGCCGTTGATGGCCGCATGGCACAGGTCCAAAAGGCGCGTGCGCTTGTGGCCCAGCGTGAACTTGAAAGCAAGGCGGCCGAAAGTCTGGCCGAAAAGAACTACCGGTCGAAAACCGGTGTTGCCCAAACGCTGGCATTGCTCGAAGAGGCACGTGCCGACCTTAAAATCGCCCAAACCGAGTTGAACCACACCGAAATCCGCGCCCCGTTTGACGGCATTGTTGAAAACCTGCCCGCAGACATCGGCGATCTGATGTCAATTGGTGATCCTGTTGCAACCCTGATCAAGGCAGACCCGATGCTGGTGGTCGCCCATGTTCCCGAACATTCAATCCGGGCAATTGATCTGGGCCAGCTTGCCCATGTGCGGCTGTATGACGGGACTGAATATGACGGTATCGTGCGGTATGCGGCACGGGTTGCTGACAACAGCACACGCACCTTCCGGGTCGAAGTTGAAATCGACAACACCGATCTTTCCATTCCCGACGGCATGACCGCCGAGATGGAAATTCCGGTTGGCACCAAACGCGCCCATCAGGTTCTACCATCGGTCTTGACCCTGAATGACGACGGAAAACTTGGCGTGCGCTCGGTGGTTGACGGCAACAAGGTCGATTTCCTGCCCGTCGAGCTTCAGGGCGGCAATCGTGAACGGGTGTGGATTGGCGGCCTGCCCGAAAAGTTCGAACTGATCGTTGTCGGCCATGACTGGGTCAAGGAAGGGGCGACTGTCGGCGTTGTGCATCTGGAAACAGATGAAAACGGCCTGCCGATCCCGACCGAGGTGAAAGATGCCGAGACGGATGCCGATGACCAAAGTGCGACCACCCTGTCGGAAAAAGTCGCGCGCTGATGCGTGGACATGAGGAGCAATGAAAATGTCCCTGATTGATCACGCATTACACAGATCACGCACGGTTATTCTGGTTCTGATCCTGTTGCTGGCGGCGGGTTGGGTTGGCTATAACACCATCCCCAAAGAAGCCGATCCAGATGTTCAGATCCCGGTTTTATATGTCACCATGCATCATGACGGCGTGTCGCCCGAAGATGCCGAACGGCTTTTGCTGCGTCCGATGGAACAGGAACTGCGCAGCATCGAAGGTGTGAAGGAAATGAGTTCCCAGTCCTATCAGGACGGGGCGTCTGTCACGCTTGAATTTTATTCCGATGTTAATATCGACGAAGCGCTTGCCGATGTGCGCGAACGGGTTGATATCGCCAAATCCGAATTACCCGCAGAAACAGACGAGCCCAAAGTTCACGAGATCAATCTGTCGCTGTTCCCGGTTCTGGTTGTCACCCTGTCTGGCGATGTGCCCGAACGCGCATTGCTGCGCATGGCGCGCGACCTGAAAGATTCCATCGAAGGATTGCCTGCCGTTCTTGAGGCCAATCTTGCCGGGGATCGTGAAGAACTGGTTGAGTTCATCATCGATCCGATGAAGATCGAGGCCTATCGGCTTAATGGCATCGACATCGTGTCGCTTGTGCGCAATTCGAACGCGCTGGTGGCTGCGGGTGCGGTTGATACCGGTACGGGGCGCTTTAACATCAAGGTTCCCGGCCTGTTTGAATCGGTCAATGACATCCTTGATATGCCGTTGATTGTCGATGGCGATTCCGTCATTCGTTTCCGCGATATCGGCGAAGTTCGCCGGACGTTCAAAGACGCCCAAAGCTTTGCCCGGCTCAATGGTCAACCCGCCATCGCAATTGAAGTTTCCAAACGCGTTGGTGAAAATATCATCGAGGTGATTGATGCTATCAAGGCCACCACGGCCGAAGCACAACAAGCGTTTCCGCCCAACCTGACCATCAATTATTCGCAGGACAAATCATCTGACATCCGAATGATGCTTAATGACCTGCAAAACAGTGTCATCTTGGCGATCCTGCTGGTGATGGTTGTCGTGATCTGGTCCATTGGCTGGCGGTCAGGCTTGCTGGTGGGTCTTGCGATCCCTGGATCTTTCCTGACAGCTATTCTGGTCCTGTGGGCGCTCGGCATGACGGTTAACATGGTCGTGCTGTTCAGCCTGATTTTGGCGGTCGGGATGCTGGTTGACGGGGCAATTGTTGTCACCGAATATGCCGATCGTAAAATGATTGACGGCCTGCATCGTAGCAAAGCCTATCCACTGGCGGCCAAACGCATGGCAATGCCGATCATTGCATCGACGGCAACGACACTTGCGGCCTTCCTGCCGCTGGCATTTTGGCCCGATGTTGTTGGCGAATTCATGAAGTTCCTGCCGATTACGGTGCTGTTTACCCTGACCGCATCGCTTGCCATGGCTTTGATCTTTGTACCGACCGTTGGCGCATGGTTTGGCAAACCCGGTGCAACTTCGAATGAAAGCCTCCAAGCCATTGCCGCCGACCATGCCGATGACATTGATAAGGTCAGAGGTGGCACCGGGTTCTATATCCGCATGCTGCGCGGGTCGCTTCGCTATTACTGGGCCGTGGTGCCCGCGGCGTTTGTGATCCTTGCTTCTGTTTGGGCATCGTTTGGTATCCTCGGCAAGGGGGTTGAGTTTTTCCCCGAAGTTGAACCGGAAGTCGCCATTGTTCAGGTCCGTGCGCGCGGCAACATGTCCTATTACGAACAGGATGCGTTGCTTAAAGAAGTTGAAGACCGCATCCTGGCCCTTGATACCCATCATGAAGGTGAGAACTGGTTTGACACCATCTATGCCCGGTCGGGCAACGGTGCAGGCGGCAACGAGGCCCCGGAAGACGTCATTGGTGTGGTTCAACTTGAATATGCCGATTGGCAAACACGCCCCACAGCTAGCGAAATTGAAAAACGTATTTTGGCCGAAACCGCCGATCTGGCGGGCATTCAGGTCGAAGTCCGTGCCGAGGAAGCAGGCCCGCCGCAAGGCAAGGATATCCAGATCCAGTTGCGGTCGTTCTATCCCGAGCTTCTTGATGAAACCGCCAGCAAACTGATTGCCGGATTGCAGGAAATCGGCGGCATGTACAATTACGAGGATGGTAAATCACCACCCGGTATTGATTGGGAATTTAGCGTTGATCGCGCACAGGCGCTTAAATTTGGCGCCGACATCAATCAGATTGGCAATGTCATTAAACTGGTGACCAACGGGATCGATTTTTCGACCTATCGCCCCGATGATTCCACCGAGGAAATCGACATTGTCGGACGGTTCCCGGCCAAATATCGATCTCTTGATGAGCTTAACAACCTTCAGATTGCCACCGAAAAAGGGTTGGTGCCGCTGGCGAACTTTGTCAAACGCACGCCGAAGCTTAAAACCGGTACACTGACCCGTGTTGACAGCCGCCGGGCGCTGACGGTTAAGGCCGACGTTGCCGATGGTGTTCTGGTCGATACCAAGCTTGGTGAAGTCAAGGCATGGATGAGCAACCTTGATATTGATCCGCGTGTGTCGATTGAATTCAAAGGTCAGGACGAAGAACAGCAAAGATCGGCGGACTTCCTGATGAATGCCTTTACGGTCGCGCTGTTCATTATGTTCATTATTCTGGTGACACAGTTTAACAGCATCTCAAGTTCGCTTCTGATCATGATTGCGATCGTCATGTCGACAGCGGGCGTGTTCCTTGGCCTGATGATCACCGGGCAGGCGTTTTCCATTGTGATGAACGGCATCGGGGTGGTGGCACTTGCGGGGATTGTCGTGAACAACAACATCGTTCTGATTGATACATTTGACCGGCTTAAACATACCGCTGGCAGTATCGAGGCGGCCATTCTTCAGACCGGTGCGCAACGTTTGCGTCCGGTGATGCTGACCACGGTGACGACCATTCTGGGTCTGGTGCCGATGGTGCTTCAGATCAATATCGATTTCGTCGCCCGTGACGTCAGCATCGGTGCGCCCTCCACGCAATGGTGGGTGCAGCTTTCAACCTCCATTGCGTTTGGTCTGGCCTTCGCCACGGTCTTGACCCTGATCTTTACCCCCTGTGCGCTGATGATGCGTCACAAGATGGGCGGTGGTTTCAGGCGGCTCAAACCATGGATTGGACAAAAAACGTCCGAGGTGATGGGAAAGATCAGACCCGCGACTTCACGTTAACCCAATAGCCGCGCGACACTTCCCCCCGACCCCGCCGCGCGGTTAGACCAGCCCCCAAACTTCCCCGTTTGGGGGCTGGTTATCTTTAGGATCACGGCCCAAGACACTGCCCGAACGTTTTATCCCCACAGCAGCGCCCTCTTTAAGATGCGCATTGCCTTACATACATATTTTGATAAGGGTTTCTGGCTTATCCTTAGCGCTAAGAAGAAGACACATAAGAATAGTCCGTGTGGGAAGATCGAATGAAAACAGCTGTTAAAAAGTGGCTGAGGTACACCGCGTTTGTTGGTGCGTTTGCCGGTGCGTTTGTGATGTGCGCCTTTGCAAAACCAACCGCGCCGTTGGCAAAAGAAATGCTGACATGGGCGGTTCCCCCGTTTGCGCCGGCTTTCATCACTGACCAGTCAAACCTGACAGGCTATGCCGCCGATACCCAGAATTGGTTCGTGCAGCGTTTGACCGATTACGACCACACTGTCCTGCACATTCCTTTGTCACGCCTGCTTGCGGAAATGCGCAATACGGCCGATGGCATCCGGTGCAGCACCACCCTGATCCCGACCCCGGACCGGCGCGAATTCATTGTCTTTGCGAAAACGGTTCTTTTGCATCTGCCGATTTCGATTGTTATCCGCCAAGAAGATTTTGATCGTTACAAACCGTTCATGAATGATCAGGGCCACATTCTTTTGTGGCAGTTGCTGTCGAACGTTCATTTTCAAGGTGCGGTGCGCCTTGAGCGCGCTTATGGCGGGCTGGTTGACAGCCATCTGGCGCGTTATCGCACCTCCGACCAAGTGATGGAAGTTGTCGATGACACCAAGCTTTTAAAGATGCTGGCGTTAAAACGGATCGACTGGAGCCTGTATTTCCCGTCTGAAGCAGAATATTACCGCCGCCAGTCAGCCCCCGATCAGGCGATCATGGCATTGCCGATTGCAGGCAACACCAACTTGCTTGAAGCAACGATTGGCTGTGCCAACACACCGGCGGGACGGACTGTTATCAAGCGGATCAATGCGATTATTGATGCCAACCCCACCATGCCCTGGACCGACTTTTACGCCGCATGGCTTAATACCAAGGACCGCGAATGGTTTGAACAGGCCCGCCAGCAATTTATCAGTGCCAGCATTTTCTAACCTTGGACCAACTTCCCCTCAAGCTGGATCGTTTATCTGAGCAAGCATCTGATTAAAATCAGAAAAAATTTGCAAATTCCATCTGCAGTACACTTATTACTAAGGGTAGAATAGATTTCAATGAACAACCGGTTTGGTGTTGATGTTGTTATTTCGTTCCTGCCTTAAGCGCGCCCGATGGATGGCGCTGGGATTGTTTGCCCCAGCGTTAAGCGCCCCGGTATTTATGTCCCCGGCTTTTATCACCCCGGTGTTGGCCCAGCCGGTGAATGAAATTGTCTGGACCCTGACGCCATTGCCCCCGGCGATGGTCGAAAAAGACGGCAAGATTGTTGGTTACGGGGTAGACACGCTTGACTGGTTTATTGATCGCCTGCCGGCCTATCGCCACAAAAAGGAAATCGTGCCGCTTCCGCGCTTGATGCAGTCGCTTACCGAAGGCGGGACGCTTTGCAACATCGGCATGAACAAGACACCGGAACGCGAACAGATCCTGATTTTTTCCGATGCCGTTTTACCCCATCTCCCCGTCAGTCTGGTGACACAGACAAAGAATGATGATCGCCTTACGCCGTATCTTGATGATGACGACCATATTGATCTGGTGCGCCTGATCAAAAGCGGGAAACTCAATGGTGCCATTCGCGCCCAACGGTCCTATGGCGCGGTCGTTGATCCGATCCTCAAATCATTTTCGGGCAGTCCAACCATGACCGTCATCGGAACGGATGAGCAGTTTCTCCCGATGATCACATTGGATCGCATTGACTGGACGCTCTATTTCCCGGCCGAGCTTGAATATCACCGGCGTCAAAAAACACCCGACACCCGCTTTACCACTTGGCCGATTGCGGGGAATGATCATGTTATTCCAGCATCGATTGCCTGCACTAAAACCCAGACCGGGCACGCGGTCGTCAATGACATCAATGCACTGGTTGTTGAAAACCCCGAAATGCCGTGGGTGACATTCTATACCGCGTCACTGTCCCAGTCCGACCGCAAACGATACGCCCATGAAGTCCATTTTTGGCAGGCGCACAAAGACGACATCACAGAGTAAGCGTTGTCTTGGCAGTCCAAATGCGGACATGACTTCAAACACAAAAAAGCCGGCACGTGATGCCGGCTTTTGCGTAACAGATCACAGCGTTTTAAAATCAGTTCTGATGAACGCGGTTAAGACCCTCTTCGGGGTCTTCGTCAGATTCCCCGTCATCGTCTTCTTCGTCTGCCTTGTCCATCTCGTGCTGATTTTCAACGCCCATACGGCGGTAGGACCGATAAGACAGCGGCATGCTGATGAGATAAATCGCCGCTATCGCCGACAGTGTCAGCCACGGTGAGGACACCAGAAACGCCACCGACGCCCCAAATGCCAGCATCAAGGGCAAGACCCATGCACGCGGGATTTTGACCTTTTTAAACGAATAGGTCGGCAGACGCGACACCATCAGACAGGCAATCAAAACACCATAGGGTGCAACGATATAGGGGCTGTCAAAAATGCCTTCGCCAAACTGCAGGGTCAGGACAATCGGCCACATTGCAAGGGCGGCCGCCGCCGGGGCCGGAACCCCGGTAAAGAACCGGTAGGCCCATGTCGGCATTTCCGGTTCGCCCAGCATCTGGGTGTTGAACCGTGCCAAACGCAGTGACATGCAGACCGCAAACAAAAGCGACAAGGCCCAACCGATTGGCCCCAATTCATGCAGCGACCAGAAATACAGCATCATCGCAGGTGCGACGCCAAAGCAGACAAAGTCCGAAAGACTATCGAGTTCGGCACCAAAGCGGCTTGAGGCGTTCAGCATACGGGCCAGACGGCCATCAAGACCGTCAATGATCCCGGCAATCAGAATGGCGGCAACCGCGGCTTCCCAGCGATCCTGCATGGCAAAGCGGATCGACGTCAGGCCCGTACACATCCCCATCAGGGTTGCGACATTGGGCACAAGGCGGGTCAAGGACAGAGCCTTGAACCTGCGCGGACGGTTAATTGGTCGGATGCCGCCGGCCATTAACGGATCTCCCCGATGGCGGCTTCCTTAGCCTTGACCGACACATCGGCAAGGATGGTTTCACCGGCAATCATGGTCTGACCGACAATCACGTTCGGCGAGACACCTTCGGGCAGATAGACATCAACGCGTGACCCAAACCGGATCAGGCCGAAACGTTCACCGGCCTTAAGCTGCGATCCGGTTCCGACATCACACAGGATGCGGCGTGCAACCAGACCGGCGATCTGAACAACACCAAACTCGCGGCCTTCCTTGTCACGGACAAGCAGGATCTGACGTTCGTTGTTGTCTGATGCCTTATCAAGTTCAGCATTGACAAACTTGCCGGGCACATAGGCCTCGCCCACCACTTCGCCATTGATCGGGCAGCGGTTGACGTGAACATTGAACACATTCATGAAGATCGAAACGCGCGTGCGCGGCGTTTTGTCATCAAGTTCAAGTTCCTTGGGCAGTGGCGCCTGCGAAATCATGCATACGCGGCCATCTGCCGGGGAAATGACAAGGTTTTCGTCGGTCGGGGTAATACGATCCGGGTCGCGGAAGAAATACGCGCACCACAGCGTCAGGATCACACCGGCCCACCCCAGTGGTTCGGCGATCAAAAACAGGATCACAGTGATCGCCGCGAAGATCGCAACGAATTTCCAGCCTTCTGGATTGATCGGCACAAGAACGGATTTCAAAGTCTTAATTCCCTGGTTGCCATGGGTTGGGCACATCAATTGGTACGATTGGTACCGCTCGGGCGCGTTCTTAGCATCTAGTGATGATACAGGGCAACGCAACCCGGACAAAACTGTTCTTCTTTTCAAAAAGAAAAGGGCAAAACACACTTATCATGTGTTTTGCCCCTCGCAAAGAACAGCTGTTACTCCGCTGCATTTTCCGTGGTCGGCAGGGCGAAAATCTGCCCCGGATAAATCAGGTCAGGATCGCGGATTTGTTTGCGATTCTGCGCATAGATAATCCAGTATTTCAGCCCTTCGCCATAGGTGCTACGTGCGATCCGCCACAGGCTGTTGCCCGGCTGAACCACATAACGCGATCCCGGCTCAAGAATTTCTTCCGGGCGGGCCCGTTCAAACGGAATTTCAACACGTGCGGTCACCTTGCCCGCCGGATCAAGCTGATCGGCACGCATGGTATAATTGCCCGGTTCAATCGGCTCGCCAATCGTTAGCGCCCAATTGCCGTTTTCATCGGCCGGTGCGGTCCCGACAAGCTTGTTATCAAGATATACCTGAACGTCATGGTCCATGTCGGCATTGCCCGACATGGCAACGCGGCCTTCGGTGTCATAATCAACAACCCCAATCGACAGGCGCGGCATTTTTTCAGCCGCGTCTTTGCTGTCTTGTTTGGGTTCGGCGGCTTTTTCGGCTGCCGGTCCCTGCATCACGGTGACAGCACCGCCTTCATTCGGGACTTTCAGGGCAATGATCGGCTGATCTTTTTTATCTGCACTGGTATCGGCAGCGTCGCCGGTATCTTTAGTGTCGCTGCTATCCGCGGTCGCCATGTCAGTGGCCGGCGCCGGTGCATCCGTCGCTTCAGCAGCCTCATTTTTCTTTGGCGCTTCTTCGGGGATCAGGACAACGATCTTGTCATCGGCCTTGCTAACAGTTCCGGTGTCGTCTTCGGCTTCAAGCGAAAGTTCACGGTCACCGCTTGTCAGCGGCTTGCCCGGCAGGACAACCCATTCGCCACGTTCATCGGCCGTTGCTTCGCCAATGACTTCTTCGCCTTCGCGGATGCGGACTTTGCTGTTGGGTTCCGCACGACCGGCAATCACCGCATTGCCATCCGGGCCAATGCGCACGACATCAAAACTTGGATTTTTGATTTTCGGCGCAACAGGGTCCGATCCGTCAGATGGCTCTGCCGGGGGCGTCGGTTCTTCGGTGCTTGAAACCGTTGGCGGTGCTTGCTCTGCGGTCGTCGCCAGATCTTCGTCGGCGGTTTGCGTCAACATGTAGTTGAGCACAATCGCGGCCAGGATCAGTACAACGCCGATAATGACGAGGATATAGGGTCGTTTCACCGGAAATATCCTTGAACGATGTTTATGTTATTTACGGACGCGACCAATGCTTTGAATTTGCTTGTCATATTCCCCCCAAACAACCGCCTTGAACGCGTGAAGTAGAAACTTGTACTACTTTCGTCCCCCGGTTTCCATACCGTAACGAACTTACGATATCTTGCAACCGTTAGGTAAAGATGAATAGAATCAGTCTGTTTGCTGTTTTCCTAATACGCACTGACGCGCATCATTGCCCCGACATAGGCCACCAGTGCCGCCATCACCAAGGGCAACCCCAAAACCCCGATGCGGATCAGCCCTCCAAACAACGCTGTTTGCGCCGGGTTATCTTGTGGCAAAACGACCGAAATCCGCGCCGCCGCCGGACCGGCGGAGACCACCAGCAACAAGACAGCCACCGCAAAGCACGACGCGGGCATCAAGATCATAACGCCGGTTGCACTGGCCATCAGCGCACATACCACCGCCAGCCAAACTGCCGCGCGATATTGTGGTGCAGCCTTTTCCGACACCAACGCCACCAGCAAGGCCACGGTCAATGCGGCCTGAAAGACAACAAAATCGTTTAAGCCAAACTGGTCGGCAATGATCCCCTGCCCCAGTGACAGGGTCATCAATACCGCAACCGGCCCCGGTGTTGCAAAACCGGCAACATCACCGTCACTGACAGAAGACGCAGCTTTGCCAGCCTTGACCGTTTTGGTCGATTTGGTGGAACGGGTCTTGGTTTTCTTTCCTTTCGGGGCATCGGCGATATCGTCTTGTGAAAAGTCGGGCCGCGTTACCCACAGGAAACATCCACCGACAGTCACATAAGCAAGCCACGCCAGAACCTTGATCGATGTCGGGTGATAGGCAAGCCCGCTTATTGGGGCGGCCAACACCATCCACGCGCCAAGCAGCAGTAAAACCGCCGCAACCCCCAGACAAATACGTTCGGAAATCTTTGAAAAATCAAGGATCGCACCGCAAACCCCGCCGAGAACCAGCATCAGCAAGGCCGCACCAATCCCGCCGCGTGCGGTTTCAGGCAGCCCGATTGCCGCAGGGACCGCCACCGCAACAGCGGGAATAACCGCGCCCAGCACAATACGCCGCGCAATCGCACGGTCCAGACCAAGCCACAAGGCCAGCATCAATACAGCGGCAATGACGGCTGACACCAAAATGGCCAGCCAAAAAGGATTGTCGACAAACACGTTGGGCGATCCTGCCTTCTTTTCGTTTGATATTATGTGATGCGAGAAGGAGCTCGCACGGAACTACCCTTCCCACAATCAGGTTCAGAACTTGTTAACCATCGCGCGAAACTTTGCCGATTAATCTGACAGTACGGCCGAAATTCCGATGCGCGCGTTTCAGGTCTCCTATCGTGCAGGCAAAAGCAACCAAATTGCGGCAGTCGCGCGTCATTTAGGGTCAGAACCCAGATTTAATATACTGCAGCACGGAAAATCTTGGCCCTGCCTGCCTGTCATCGGCTATGGTCACCAATGTACGCACGAAGTTACGTCGCGTACAGCCCCCGTACGGGGCGGATACCCGGCACATCCCGGTGCCGTCCCGCTACCTGCGAAACAAGAAACAAAAGGCAGGTCGCCATGACAAATGTAAAATCAATCTGTGTCTTCTGCGGTGCTTCGGACGGCAAAGACCCCCGCCATATGGAAAACGCCATTGCGTTTGGCAAGATGATGGCCGAACGCGGCATCACGCTGATCTATGGCGGCGGGCGCATTGGCCTGATGGGGGCCGTTGCCGATGCTGTTATGAAAAATGGCGGTAAGGTTGTCGGGATCATCCCGGCACATCTTGATGACATCGAAGTCGGGCATACCGGACTTTCGGAATTGATTGTGTGCAAATCCATGCATGAACGCAAAGTCGAAATGTTCAAGCGCTCGGACGCGTTTGTAACCCTTGCCGGTGGATTGGGCAGCCTTGACGAAGCGTTTGAAGCCATGACGCTGCGCCAGCTTGGCATTCATGACACTCCAATGGTGTTTTTCAACGCCCTTGGATATTGGGACAAGTGCCTTGCGATGATTGACGGCATCATTGCCGATGGCTTTGCACGTGAAAGCCACAAGAACCTGTTTACGGTGGCCGATACGCTCGACGAAATCTTTGAGCAACTTGCCGCCGAACCGGCCCCGAAATTCGATCCGCGCGAAAAGCTGTTCTGATTTTCGACGTGCCACACCGCTAAATCAAGCATGACATCCCAATGTCGCAGGGCCTTTTAAGGCCATGACGACGTCGACAAATCGCCCTGTCACAAGGGCGGTTTTCTTTTTCCTCCTCCTGTTTGGCGCATTTTCCAGCCTTTCTGTAACACTAAAAGTTACAAGATAATTGACATCGATCCATCATGATACTTATAAAGTTACATGAATAATGCGCCGCATGTCATTCCAACAGGCAGGACCCCAACCATGACCGACCACATCGCCGCCACCGCCACCCATGCAAATGCCAACGCGTCACCCGATACCCCGCCCTTTGATGTTGCCATCATCGGCGGCAGTTTTGCCGGACTTTCAGCGGCAATGCAGCTTGCCCGTGCACGGCGCAAGATTTGCGTGATTGATGCGGGCCAACCGCGCAATCGGTTTGCTGCGACCTCACACGGTTTTTTTGGTCTGGATGGTAAAAGCCCGATGGAGATTCGCGATATCGCCATGTCGCAACTTCGGGCCTATCCAACCGTGACCATCCGCGACGGGTGGGTAAGCCATGCCAGCCCCAGTGCCAGCCCCATCCGGTCCACCGCCGGAACGGATGACGGGGATATACGGTTTGACATCACCATCAACGACCGCGACGTCATCACCGCAAGGCGCATCCTTCTGGCAACCGGTGTCCGCGATATCTTGCCCGATATTCCCGGCATGACGGACCGTTGGGGAACTACGGTTTTACATTGCCCCTATTGCCACGGCTATGAAGTGCGCGATGAACAGATCGGCGTCATCGCCACCATGTCCCATTCAAGCCATCAGGCAATGATGCTGCCCGACTGGGGACCAACCACCTATTTTACCCAAGGCATCCATCTTCCTGATGCCGAGACACAGGCCGCAATGATCCAGCGCGGCATTGTGGTTGAAAACAGTCCGGTGGTTGAACTTCTGGGCACCGCCCCGGCCCTTGATGCGGTTCGATTGGCCGATGGCCGTACTTTGCTAATGACGGCGATCTTTACCGGGCCGAAAGTCACCATGCCGTCACCGGTTGCCGACATGCTGGGCTGCGCCTTTGACGACGGACCACAAGGACCGTTCATTGACGTCGACAGTACGCAGGAAACCAGCGTTCCGGGCATCTTCGCCGCCGGGGATGCTGCCACCGCGCGCCATAATGCCACACTGGCCTCAGCAGCAGGTGTCATGGCCGGGGTCGGAGTGCATCAATCGCTGATTTTTGGCTGATCCCCAACACCCGATTAATGACCACCGATGTACTGCCGTCCCACGTCTTGGGGCGGCATTTTTTGTCACGAAGCAGCCCTTTTGAGCGGTGTTTGCAGCCGTATTCGGAGAAACACCCACCGCCAAAGCAAGGTTTTCTGCGACTTTCACCGTCCAGATCAACATTCATCTGAATGTCATGCTTCTGAAATCTTAGTGACAACGAAGCCGCGTATGATCGTTTTCATGTTCAAAACAACAAATTGAACGATCAAATGAATATATCAACGCGACAGCGTGACATTATCGACATCCTGCGGCGCGATGGATTTGCCTCCATCGATGCGCTGGCCGATCATTTTGATGTAACGCCGCAAACAGTGCGACGCGACGTTAATATCCTTAATGATTCCAACCTTGTCCGGCGGCGTCACGGCGGGGTGGAATATGCCGGGGAACCGGGCATGAACCTGTCGTATGAAAGTCGTCAGGTCACCAATATTGCGCCAAAGCACGCCATATCCCTGCATGTCGCCAACCTGATCCCCGATGGGGCGTCGATCCTGATCGGGATTGGCAGCACGCTGGAACTTGTCGCGTTGAATTTGGTCAATCACCGCCATTTGACGGTGATCACCAACAACATGAATGCCGCCATGGCGCTGGGCAATAATACCGGCAACCGGATTGTTGTACCCGGCGGGACGCTGCGTCTGCCCGACCGCGACATCATCAGCCCCGAAGCCGAAGCAATGTTTCACAATTACAAGGTTGATTACGGCCTGTTTGGCGTTGGCGGGATCGAACCCGATGGCACCTTGACCGATTTTGACCATCGCGAAGTGTCCTTGCGTCAGGCCATTGCGGAGAATTGCCGCAATTCCATTCTGGTCGCCGATCAATCGAAATTTGGCCGCCCGGCCCCGGCCAAGGGCGGGCATATCACCGACCCGGATGTTGTGGTTGTCGACCGCATTCCCGGCGGACCTTTTAATCCCTTGTTTGAACGCCAGGACGTCCGTGCGCGCCTTCAAATTGCAAAAAGCGAAGTTCTGAAATGACGGCCCAATCCCCCTTTATCGAGATCCAGTCCGTATCGCGCGTTTTTAACGGCGGCAACGGGGTGCATGATCTTTCCATTGATATTCCACGCGGCAGTTTTGTCGTTCTGCTGGGCCCATCGGGATGCGGTAAATCGACAACCCTGCGCCTGATTGCCGGTCTTGAAACCGCCGATCAGGGGACGATCAGGATTAATGGCAAGGATGTCACCAATACCCCGCCGTCCAAGCGCGGATTATCCATGGTGTTTCAATCCTATGCGCTGTTTCCGCACCTAAGCGTTGCTGAAAACATCATCTTTGGCCTGAAGGTACGTAAAACCGACAAGGGCGAAATTAAAACCCGCCTTGCCGAGGCCCTCAGTGTGACCGGCCTTGAAGGATGTGAAGACCGCAAACCGTCGGAGCTGTCAGGTGGACAGCGTCAGCGTGTTGCCCTTGCGCGCGCCATTGTCGCGGGCCATCCGCTGTGTCTGATGGATGAGCCACTTTCTAACCTTGATGCCAAATTGCGCCATGCCGTGCGCAAGGACATCCGCGATTTGCAACAGCGCCTTGGCATTACGGTGGTCTATGTCACCCATGATCAAACCGAAGCCATGAGCATGGCCGACATCGTTATCCTGATGAAGGATGGCCGTATTGAGCAGGCAGGCGACCCGGCAGAGCTTTATCTTCAGCCCGCAACCGCCTTTGCCGCCGGATTTGTCGGCAGCCCGCCGATGGCACTTTTGCCTGCCACGGCGTTGCCAAATGACGTTTTGCCAAATGGCTTTCTCCCCAAGGATCTGACGTTTGGTATCCGCCCCGAGGACCTCAACCTTTCAACCGATCCGGCGAGCGGTGCATGGGGCATTGCCGCCACCGTCACGGGCAGTGAGTTTTTGGGTGCGGAAACATTTGTTTATGTCGCGATACCCGGAACGGATGGGGCGACAGCCCGCCTTCCGGGACGCGTTCACATTTCGCCCGGGACGGAAGTCTCGCTCAGTTGGGTGCGTGCTGCGGCCCACTGGTTTGATCGCGAAACCGGTCTTCGTCATGCACAGGCGACGACCGATATAGCAGCCAACGCACCATCACAGACGACAGAATTTCAAACTTCACCTTCGACAGTTTCGACACTCTAACAGGGAAGATATCTTCATGCGTAACATCGTAACCCGTGCTGCTTTTGCCGCCGGATTGATGGCAACGGCGGCGACACCTGCCTTTGCTGCGACTGAGCTCACCATGTATTATCCCGTCGCCGTTGGCGGCCCGCTGACCGACGTGATCGACGGCATGATTGATGGTTTTGAGTCCGAACACCCGGACGTCAAGGTCAATGCCATCTATGCCGGCAATTATGATGACACCCGCCTGCGTGCTGTGTCCGCAATCAAAAGCGGCGATCCGGCACAGCTTTCGGTCATGTTTTCCATCGACGTTTATGACCTGATCGAGCAGGACCTGATTGTTCCGTTTGATGACGTTGTCAAAACCGCCGAAGACAAAGAATGGCTGAACGGCTTTTACCCGGCCCTGATGGCCAATGGCAAAGTCGATGACAAAACCTGGGGCATCCCGTTCCAGCGTTCGACCATTGTCATGTACTACAACAAGGACATGTTCCGCGAAGCTGGTCTTGATCCGGAAAGCCCGCCGCAAACCTGGGAAGAACTGGTTGCCGATGGCAAAGCCCTTGCCAAAGACGGCAAATGGGGCCTGATGGTGCCGTCAACCGGGTATCCGTATTGGATGTTCCAGTGCTTTGCCGTTCAAAATGGCAAAGAGCTTATGAGCAACGATGGCACGGAAACCTATTTCGATGATCCGGCCGTTGTTGAGGCGCTTGAATTCTGGCGCGGACTTGCGACGGATGAAAAAATCATGCCTGAAGGCACGATTGAATGGGGCACGCTCCGTCAGGCCTTTGTTCAGGGTCAGACAGCCATGATGTGGCATTCAACCGGCAACCTGTCGGCGGTTAAGCGCGAAGCCAAATTTGATTTCGGTGTGGCGATGTTGCCAAAACACAAACAATCGGGGTCGCCGACCGGTGGTGGTAACTTCTATCTGTTCAAGGACTCAACCGACGCACAGAAAGAAGCATCGCTTGAACTGATCAAATACATGACCGCACCGGACCGTGCCGCGGAATGGTCGATTGCAACCGGCTATGTTGGTGTGACGCCAGAAGCATACGAAACCGATGCGCTTAAATCCTATGCGGCTGACTTCCCGCAGGCATTGGTTGCCCGTGATCAGCTTGAAGTCGCCATTCCGGAATTTTCCACCTATGACACCGCGCGTGTTCGCGATGGTTTGAACAACGCCATTCAGGCGGCTTTGACCGGCGAGAAAACGCCAAAAGAAGCCCTTGAAGGTGCGCAGGCCGAAGCAAACCGTCTTCTTCGGGCATTCCACTAAGATTGCCCGTCTGCACGCCGAAGCGGGTCCCAATGCCCGCTTCGGCACCTTTTTTCTTTGATGACTTTCAGTTTTCTGATTTCAGGACGTGCCGACCATGAACGAGATGGCCCAACTTCAAAAGCGCCGACTGGCGCTTTATGGCTGGATGCTCGCCGCCCCGGCCTTGGCATTAATGAGCCTGTTTGCCTTTTACCCGGCCATTGCGACCTTGTGGCATAGCCTGTTTACGCGCGGCACCACGCGCCGTCCGTCGGTGTTTGCCGGGCTTGATAATTATGGCGATCTGTTTGCCGATCCGACCTTTTGGACGGTGGCGTCTAACAATCTGATTTATGCTGGCATCACCATTCCGGTGTCGATTTTCTTTGCCTTGGCCATGGCGCTTTGGGCCAATGCGCATATTCCGGCCCGCAGTTTTGTGCGCAGTGCCTATTTCACGCCGACCATTTTACCGATGATTGCTGCGGCCAATTTATGGCTGTTTTTCTATACGCCCGATCTGGGGGTGATTGACCAGATTACCGGTTTTTTCGGCGCAGAACCGACCAACTGGCTCGGTCAGCCTGAAACCGCACTGGCGTCGATCATTATCGTGACGATCTGGAAAGAATCCGGATTTTTCATGATCTTTTATCTCGCCGCCCTTCAGACCATTCCGCCCGATTTGCGCGAAGCAGCCCGGATTGAGGGGGCGGGTCGCTGGACCTATACCCGGCGGATTTTACTGCCGCTTTTGATGCCAACCACGATCTTTGTGTTCGTCAATGCGATGATCAATTCGGTCAAACTGATCGACCATCTGTTCATCCTGACCAAGGGCGGGCCGAACAATGCGTCCAAGCTGATCCTGTACTGGATTTGGGAGATGGCATTTGCCTATTTCGACAGCCCGCACGCCGCGGCCATGACCATCCTTATCCTTCTGACCCTTGGCATTGTTGCCGTCATTCAGTTCCGGCTGGTTGAAAAACGGACCCATTACCGATGAACACGATTGTTACATCAATATCATCCAAACACCGCCTGCCCGACCTTGATAAGGTTTTCGATGCCGTCGGGGCGTGGGTTTTGGCGATTGTCTGGATTTCGCCGTTGCTGTTTGCCACATGGGCGGCATTACAGCCATCGGGTACGGCCCTTGGCATGGATTTTTCAAACCCGCTGACGTTTGAGAATTTTGTCTATGTCTGGAACGCGGTGCCTTGGGTTGGCTATTTCACCAATACCGTTGTGCTGGTGACACTTATTCTGGCGGGTCAACTTGTGCTCTGTACGCTGGCCGGGTTTGCCTTTGCCCGGTTTGAGTTCAAAGGCCGCGATACGGTTTTCATCCTTGTGCTTTTGCAGCTTTTCATCCTGCCCGAAGTGCTGATTGTCGAAAACTACGCGATTGTTTCCAAACTTGGCCTGTTTGATACTGCCCTTGGTATTGGCCTTCCTTATATGGCAAGTGCGTTTGGTATTTTCCTGCTGCGACAAGCATTCAAGTCCGTTCCGATTGAGCTTGAAGAAGCCGCGCGGATTGAAGGATGCAGCTGGATGGGGGTTTTGTGGAAAGTCTATGTGCCTGCCGCCAAGCCGGTCTATCTGGCCTATGCGCTGGTGTCGATTGCAACCCACTGGAACAACTTCCTGTGGCCGCTGATTGTCACCAATTCGCCCGACACACGGCCGTTAACCGTGGGATTGTCCTTATTCGGCGCACCGGAAACCGGGGTGGATATTTCAGTGATCAGTGCGGCCACCCTCATGACCATTTTACCGCTTTTGATGGCGTTTTTGATTTTCCAGCGCCAGTTCATTCAGGCGTTCTTAAGGGCTGGCATTCGCTAAGACACAGCATAAAAAACCAGAATCAAACACCACCCCATACAATCTCGTCGCAAGGACTTCTTGCGGCGGGATTTTGTTTTCATGAATTAATTTCAGATAATTATCCCAAAAATCTGGTCGTCATTTTCACGTAACCGGTGCAGAATACCCGATCAATCATAACTTTTATGAATTTATCATATGTCTGTATTGGTCCTGCTTTTTACCACCACCTTGTTCTGGGCGATGTTGCTGGTGTGCAACCGAATTGCACTGACCAGCTTTGACATTGACCCCTATGCCATGACCTGCTGGCAGTTGGTGTTTGGCGGGTTGGCACTTGTGCTTCTGGCACCGGGCAGGCGTATTCCGTGGCGGCAATTTACCCTGCCGATCAATTGGGCCTATGGCTTTTTGCGGGTGATGACCGGGGTGACATGGACAATGGCGCTTTTATATATCAGCGCGCCCGAAAGCGGGATTCTGTCCCAAACCGGCATGCCATTGGCCGCCCTTGCCGCCACCTTTATTTTTGGCCGCGTACCGGGGCATTCGGAATGGCTGGGCCATGCGACATTGATTGCAGGCGCGGTCTGGCTGGCGTGGCATTTGCCCGGCGGCTTTTCAAATCCGGCGGTTTTATTGATGCTGGCGTCCGAGGTGACGGCAATCGCATCATCGGTTCTGGCCGAACTGCATCCCGATAATCAGATCAAGGACGCCTGGGCGCATTTGCGCTTTACCGGGGTGTTGCTTTTGATCACCGCATCGATCTTTTTGATATTCCCGCCCCTGATCGGCCTGATCAGTCCGGTTCCCCTGCCCTATACCTCGATGGACGGGTTCTTTGGCACCGAAACGTTGCTGGCCGGGCTTTTGATCGGGGCGTTGTTTCGCGGTCCGGCAATGGTTTTATCCTTGCGATCCATCAAAACCGCCGGGATTGAAAAGTATATTCTGTCAACCAGTATCCTGCCGTTCATCCTGCTTGGGCTTGAAATGATTGCCGCCAATTTTGACCTCACGCCGCCGCCGACACATGACAGTGTGTTCTGGATCTCTTCCCTGCTGATCATGGCCGGGATAGTCCAGATTACGGTTTCCAAACAGCGCCATGCGTCAAAACAACGCGCGCTGGCCGCGAAATCGGCCTGACCCTGATCGCTGCGGGTTGACCTCACCCATGCGACGGGCAAGGCACGGTTCCCTTTCCCCGGGGAACGTTCATCGCCCAACGTCCCCCGATTAAGTTGGGTGTGATGACACCGTGTCTTGCCTTACTTTCGGTGATCTCCCTGCCGAAAGACAGAAACGCCCGGGACTTCATTCCCGGGCGTTTCATGTATCAACCATTCAAATGGCCGAAAAGATTACATCGTTTCTTTCGGGGTCACGATGGGCCACCAGAATTCGAACGTATCGAGTGTCGTTCTGAATACGTCGAACATGGCCGCATCGCCTTCAAGGTCGGCCTTGCCTGCATCGACCTGATCTTTAAGCGTGGTCTTGCCGAGCATGACGTCATTGAATTCCGAACGTGCCACACTCAGCGCCACGTCAGGTTGGTCAAACGTTGAGCTGTAATAGTTCAGCACCCCGTTTTCGAGCGCCACACCATAGGCTTCGTCGGTATCGGTCATGGTAAAGTTCATGAAGATACGTTTGCCTGCCGCGCGCTCGCCATTGACATGCACCGCAAGGAAATCAAGGAACATGGTCAGCGGCATGGATTTGATGATATCGGGCGATGAGGTATTGGGGGCTGGCAATTCCTGAATACCACCGCGCAATTCCTGTGCCCCGGACAGATAGAAGTTACGCCATGGACCACTTTCGGCCTGATATCCCATTTGTTCAAGCGCATCGGCCAAAAGGTCCTTGGCGTCCTGATTGTCCGGTTCGGCCATCACGACCTTATCAAGAACCTGTGCGACCCAGCGATAATTGCCTTCGTCGAAATCAGCCTGGGCCTTTTCGATCACCGCATCGGCACCGCCCATATATTCAACGAATTTCGGGCCGGCATCGGCAGGCGGCAACTGATCAAGACGCGATGGATTGCCATCGAAATAGCCAAGATAGAAGTTCCAGACCGCCTTGATGTCATGTTTGACCGATCCGTAATAACCGCGTGCGGCCCAATAGTTTGCAAGCTCGTCCGGGATTTTGATCATCTCGGCGGCTTCTTCCATGTTGTAGCCCATATTGGCCAGACGCAGCGTCTGATCATTCAGGTACTTCATGATGTCGCGCTGTTTTTTCAAACGTTCAACAATGTCTTCCTTGCCCCAGACCGGCCAGTGATGCGGCGCAAACAGGACTTCGGCCTGCCCGCCCCAGATTTCCAGCGTCTGTTGCAGATATCCGGCCCAGGCGCGTGCATCACGTACCTTTGCCCCGCGCAGGGTATAAAGGTTATGCAGGGTATGGGTAGCATTTTCGGCGGTGCAAAGGGCCTTGAGCTCCTTGATGAAGAAATGCATTTCGGCTGGCGCTTCGGACCCCGGCGCCATCAGGAACTGATAGTTCAAACCATCAAGTTCCATGGTCTGGCCGGTTTTCATGATGATATTGGTCGGTTCGATCAGGGTGATTTCGCCCGTCGACGTGCCAAGACCAAGACCGGTTCCAAGACCGGCATTCGGCCCCTTGCCCAGAAGGTTGCCATACATATACGTCGCACGGCGGCTCATCGCGTTGCCGGCAAACACGTTTTCACTAATGGCTTCTTCGGTGAAACCTTCCGGGGCGATGATATGCACCTTGCCCGCCTTGACATCGGCCTCATCGACCACACCGCGAATGCCACCGAAATGATCAACATGGCTGTGGGTATAGATCACGCCCACCACCGGCTTGTTGCCGCGATGTTCACGATAAAGATCAAGTGCGACCTTCGCGGTTTCCGCCGAAATCAGCGGATCGACGATGGTAATGCCGGTATCGCCTTCGATAAAGGTAATCACCGACAGGTCGGCACCACGCACTTGATAGATTTGCGGGGTGACTTCATACAAGCCGCCCTGCGTCATCAATTGCAACTGACGCCACAGGCTGGGGTTCACCGTATCGGGGGCTTCTTTGCCCTTTGCAAACTGATAGACGGACGCATCCCAGACCGGTTGACCGTCCTTGCCCGTAATCACACCATTGTTGGGCAGCGGTGCGATGAAGCCACGCGCAGCATCTTCAAAATCATCCGTATTATCGAACGGCAACTGATCAAGGACCGCTGCATTCGTGGTCTGTGTTGTTTCAGTTGCCGGTTTTGGATCAGCCGCAAATGCGGCCCCACCAATGACGCACGACATCAGAACGCCCGCGAGCGCACCTGTCACATTTTTCAGACTATAGTTCGTCATTGTTTCAAACTCCGTTTGTTTACTTTGGAATTTGCCCGCTTTTTTCGGGACTTACTTCGGGAAAAGGAACGTTAATTGCAGGCGGATGCCCCAACCGTCGGGCCCTGCATCCGGGCTTTCGGCCCAGTATCGAACACCGCCGCCGACACTGATTTTCTGATCGCCAATGCTGGTCAGTTTGGTCACCAGTGCATTGACCGGGACGGACCATTGGTCGCCTTCCCAGTCATAGGTTGTTTCGGAGTTCAGAATGTAACTCCAGGCATCGGAGGTGGTGTAAGTAAGGAAGGGCTGGAAAAAGGTGGCACTGGTTTCAGACGCGGCCGATCCTTCATCGCTGCTCCAGATATGGTTGGTCAGCGCCCCATAGGTCCAGCCGCCCTTTGAATAGAGACCAACCGCGGTTGGCCCCGCGCCCCACTGGTCCTTGCCCAGTGCATCGTCGGTTGCCGTCGGCAACAGCAATGCCGGACCAACGCCCCAGATCAGGCCGCCAGATGTGGGTTCAACAGGGGAGATAAAGAAACTTTGCACCGTGTCACCAAGTCCGGCATCGGTGCCGCTATTGCCGCGAATGTCGTTCTGGTAAACGAGCGGCAGGATGGTGCGCGAAATAAGGTTCCAGTCGTCATTAAGGCTTAAGGGCACGACCGGCTGGACGTTTAAATACGTCTTGTCGCCGTCTTCGGAGCCATAGCCACCATCGTAATTTAATTGAAAGGGTACGCTGATCAGACTGGCCACCGGATTGGCCAATTGTTTGGCCAGATCGGAATCATCGGACTGCGCCTGTGCGGCTGTCCCCCAGCCAAACAGAACAACGCCAAAGGTGCCCAAAAATCCAAGACCGAAAATTCTGGGAAAAATGCTTTTTAACGACATAGCGGCACACCTCACGAATGGGCCAAAGCAATTATGCTTTGACCTTACGATCGTGCCAGGCGGTCCCATCAGTTAAAGAACAGGCAATTCATTTCCGTACTGTGTTCAAATACAGCACGGATGCACCTTTTTCCCGAAGAAGAGGGATAAGGCTCCCCTGCCCCGAATGCCGTCTGCCATGTCCATGGTCGTCTTAATTTTATCTTTTGTTTGCCATAGCTTACACCAAGACACCCTAGTCGCGAACAAAAATCATCCTACAAAACCGCAGATCATATTTCTGTCATAAACAAAAAAATGCCGGCCCCCGGGGGACGGGGACCGGCCAAGCCGCACTCGAGCTTAAAAGCTCGCGGGGTCGGGGGAACTGTGTGCGGCCTGTTTCTGCGCCGTCAGGACCATGGTCCAAATGGCATATCGGGTTAATGCGCGGCACCTCCGTCCACCGACGCGCGCGGCGGTTTTGCCAATGGCAATAAAAGAAACGCGATGAAGAAGGTCGCGGCCATCGCAAGATAGACATCGTTAAACGAAATCATCGATGCTTCGCGCGTGACGATTTGGACGATGGTTTTCATCGCAGCTGCCTTCGGTTCGGCAATGCCCATTTCTGAATAGCGCGCCATCATGGTGGCAAGATATTGCTTGAAGGCGGTACTGGCCGGGTTGATATGTTCGGACAAAAGCGAGAAGTGATAATCAATGCGTTTATCAAGCAACGTATTGATCGCCGCCATGCCAATCGCCCCGCCAAGGTTGCGCATCAGGTTATAAAGCCCACTGGCGTTTTTGATCTTTTCGGGCGGTAAAGTACCAAGTGCCAGATTGGTCACCGGCAACATGCAAAACATCAAAGCCGCACCGCGCACGATTTGCGGAAAGATCAGCTCATTGAATGATACTTCGCTGGTGTTAAAGCCATGCATCGCAAGGCCGACGGCAAACAGCAGTAACCCGATGCCCAAAACGACACGTGGCGGATATTTTGCCGTCATCTTGCCCGCGATCGGGGCGGACAGGAACTGGGCAATACCGGTCACGGCCATGACAATGCCAATCTCAAGACTGTCATAGCCGCGAATACGGCCCAGCATCAGCGGCATGATATAGACACTGCCATATAGGCCGATGCCAAGGGTAAAGCTGAACACGCAGCCCATGGTGAAATTGCGATCTGCAAAGGATTTCAGATCAACAATCGGCTTGTCATAGCGAAACATCCGCCAGAAGAAATAAATCCCGGAAATCACACAGACAATGGTCCCGTAAACGATTGCAGTTTCATCAAACCAGTCGTCTTTCGGCCCCTCGTCGAGCACATATTCCAGACTGCCAAGAAACACCGCCATGGCGATCAGCCCCTTAAGGTCAAACCCCTTAAGCAGGGATCTGTCGCCCTTATCAATCCGAAGGGTCATCCCAACCACGGTTGCGATCAAAATCCCCGGAATGACATTGATCAGAAACAGCCAGTGCCACGACAGGGACTGGGTCAAAAACCCGCCCAATGTCGGACCGACAGTTGGGGCCATGGTGGCAATCAGGCCAATCATCACCGAGGCGGTATTGCGTTTTTCCGGCGGGAAAATGATATAGGTCGTGGCAAACACCGTCGGGATCATCGCCCCGCCGAGGAACCCCTGCAGCGCCCGGAACCAGATCATGCTTTCGATTGACCATGCAAAGGCCGAGGCAATCGACATCACCGTAAAACCGATGGCCGAAATCACAAACAGCCAGCGGGTCGACATCAGACGCGACAGGAACCCCGAAAGCGGGATCATCACTACCTCGGCAATCAGGTAACTTGTCTGTACCCAGCCTATTTCATCGGGACTTGCCGAAAGCCCGGCCTGAATGTTTTCAAGCGAACTGGCGACGATCTGAATATCAAGGATCGCCAGAAACATACCGACAACCATCGCCACCCAGCCAATGAACTGGATACGATCAACCTGTCCGCTTTGCACGGGCATTCCCCCTTGCGCGGGTGAGGCGGATGTATCAGGTGAACTGGGGGCGGTGTTGCTCATTAGTTAAGCTCCGAAACTTCCGTACTGGCAATCACACCGGGCACAAGTCCGGATCCGGCGACATGTTGCGTGCCATCGGCATCGCGGGTATCGACATCAACCACCACCGACAGACCGGGACGCAGGGCTGTTGCCCATTTGCTGTTATCAAGTGCGATGCGGATCGGCACGCGCTGGGTAATTTTGGTGAAGTTGCCGGTTGCATTTTCAGGCGGCAACAGACTGAACTGTGCGCCCGTGGCCGGTGCGAAACTTTCGACATGGCCGGTGATATCGGCATTGGGAAAGGCATCAACCTCCACCCGGACCTTTTGGCCACGTGCCATGTGACCGATCTGGGTTTCCTTGAAGTTTGCCACGATGTAAACGCCCGGCAACGGGACAAGGACGAGTAATTGTTCACCGGGCTGAACCAGTGCCCCGGTCTGAACCGACCGGTTGCCGATCACGCCGTCAAACGGTGCATAAATCTTGGTATCGTCCAATGCCTGCACGGCAAGGTCGCGGGCAGATTCTGCCTGACCGACGGCACGTTCGGCTTCAATTTTCTGAGCCTGCAAAACACCAAGACGGCCTTTTTCAACCGCCATGGTCGCATTGGCAGCCGCAACCTGCGCCTGTGCTTTCTGGCGGTCGGCTTTGGCATAGTCAAATTTCTGGCGGCTGGCAGCCCCCTTTTTGACCAGATCGTCATAGCGCTGGAAATCTTCGGTCGTGCGGTCCAATTCGACCTTGGCGATACGCACATTAGCATCGGCCTGCGTGATCGCGGCTTCCTGAAGCACGATCTGCTGATCCATCGTGATTACGGCTGCACGGCGCGCTTCGAGTGCCGCATCTGTCTGCGCCAGTTCAAGACGGTAATCTTCGTCCTTGATCGACAACAACAGATCGCCTTTGCGTACCGACTGGTTTTCATCAACCCGCAATTGACCAACATAGCCAGAGACCTTGGGCGAAATGGCAACCTCGTCGGCCTGCAAATAGGCATTGTCGGTATTTTCGAAATACTGACCCTCGGTCACCCAGTAGAACCCGTAGTATCCACCGCCACCGATAACCGCCGCTGCGATCAGGGGCAGAATGATTTTCTTCACACTCATGACTGTCTTAGTTCCTTTTGGTATTGCCTAGTACCATTTGCATCTTTATGGTACCAACCAGTACCAAACGTCAAGTCTAGAATTGGAACAAATCATTTGTCCGACGCAAAAAAGTCCGAAACACGGAAAATAGACCCCAGAACGCTCAAACGCCGTGACGTCATGATCGACGCGGCAAGAGAACTGTTTTGTGAGCACGGTCTTGCGGGCACGACACTTGAAATGATCACCGCCGAAGCGGGCGGATCACGCCGGACAATCTATGAGCTGTTTGGCAATAAGGATGGGGTTTTTGAGGCCGTCATCCGTGATTGCACGGGGCGGGTAACCTCCGTCATGGCGGGGCTTGAGTTGACCGACCTGCCCTTGCGCGCGGCCCTTATTCATTACGGCGAAACCTTGATGACGCTTCTGACAACACCCGATACCATCCGGTATATGCGGCTATTTCTGGGCGAAGTTCCCCGGTTTCCCAAACTTGGAAAAGTGTTTTATGAAAGCGGATTGATGACCGGACGCAAGTTCATTGCATCCTATTTCGAACGCCAAATGGCCGAAGGAAACTTTCCCAAGGCCGACCCAAAACAGGCTGCGGTGTTTTTCTCAAGTCTGGTCAAGGCCGATTACGACATTCGCCAGATGTCCTATATCGACTGGGAACCCCAGGCCAAGGACTTGCACAGCCATGTGATTGCCGCTGTCGACATGTTCCTACGTGGCTATGGCATCCAGCCGGGCGATAGCCACGCAGATAGATCGCCAATCAAACCCGAACTTGGTTGAGCCAAGACCTGAAAACAGCGTCAGCCTTTTTGTGGAGTGACGCCCCCAACACCGCAGCATCTGCACGAAGCTGGGGGATATTTATCCCTACATCCGACAGTTCCGCTGTATGACCAATCAGCCATTGCTCAAAACCAACTGACGTCGCTTCGGAGTGAAATTGGAATGCAATAGTGTTCTCGCCAAGAGAAAAGGCCTGGTTTTCATATTGCTGGCTGCTTGCCAGAAGCTGCGCACCTTGTGGTAAATCAAAAGTATCACCGTGCCAGTGCAAAGTTGTCGGGTTTTCATGAAAGACCGCCAAACACGATTTCTGTCCGGCCTCGGTTAGTGTGATCGGAGAAAAACCGATTTCTTTCACGGGCCCGGGATACACGCGGCTTCCGGCCGCCCGCGCAATCAGTTGTGCCCCGAGGCAGATTCCCATAGTCGGCCGATCACGTTCCAGTCGACTGGCAATAAAACCAATAATGTCCTTAAGAAAAGGATAGTTATGTTCATCGTGCGCGCCGATGGGCCCCCCAAGAACGATCAACAGGTCGGGGTCAAGCGTTTCCATTCCGTCCCGGTCATCAATACCAACATCATGATAGCAAATGTCATACCCCGCAGCGCCTATTGCCGGAGCAAAAGCACCAAGGTTTTCAAAACCGATATGGCGAATGGCCAATGCTGTTTTTCCCATCGGCGGCTCCCTTAGTCTATCATGCCGGGCATTTTCAGGCCGCCGGCCGCTTCAAACACATCGGTCACACACAAAAGAGGATCATGAACGCTGGCATTCACCTGCAAGGCAGCCGTCACCGCATCAAAATTGATTCCTTTAAGATCAGCTTGCGCATCAAATGGGACCGTTACGACCAAACTGTCCTGGGTGAAGCGCGGATGCCAACCGGGGCTGTCTATCAGAATAGGAAGACCCGGCCAGGTTTTGGGCAGACTGGGGGTTGCACCCTCAGGAATATCGCGAACCTTCAACCCGCCCTGTCCACAGGAATCATCCGGGACAAGAACCACCCAATGTGAATGCCAGCGACGACCGTCATTTTCCGGATCACCATCACCGTCTTCATCAAAAAGAGGCGTGTCATCGAAGTCTGGATGGGATGTTACCGCAAACGAAAGAATACCGGCACCTGCATCAAAACCGATTACAGAGGTGTCAATCGTGGTTGGCCACACATATGACCAGACCGGGGCGCCAGCCAACTGTCCATGTGAATCTGGTGTTTCGGTTCCTGGACGACCCTCGAAATGCATGGTGAGTTCAAGGGTTGTATCTTTGCGAACGATATCGGCATGATGAATGTCAAACGCAGGATGATCTGCAGTCAGGGGAGCTTCAATCCGGTGTGCATATGCTGAGCTGTCAACCACGCCTGCGATCAGGGCGGCTCCAGCCAGGGAGAGAATACGTGCGTTCATTTTGCGATCCTTGCGTGAATAGTATCGAGTCGCTATTATGTATATTCGCGGACCACAAAAAAGTCAATCATTTAGTATCGAGTAGCTATCAAAATGAACACCGACGCACATAAAGCGGCAGATCTGATTGAACGGATAGCGCGCCTGATGCAGGCCGAAGAACAAAAAGGCCATCTAAACCCGGCACAATGGGAGGCATTACGCTATCTTGCCAAAGCAAACAGCTTTTCACGAACGCCAGCAGCGCTTGCAGAATATCTCGGCTCAACGCGCGGTACAGTCTCGCAGACACTGATTGCGCTCGAGAAAAAGGAGTGCATTAAGCGAACGCCCAGTGCACGTGACAAACGCTCGGTAGATATTGCCCTTACCCCTACGGGACAACAGAAGCTGGTAAATGACCCGCGACAAAAGCTAGCATCCTGCATCGAAGCAACCCGGAACGGTTTGTCCCTACAAGATGCCCTTTCTCAAGTCCTGAATGAGGCAATCCTTCGTAATAAAGGGAAAAGCTTCGGAATTTGTGCAAGCTGCCGCTTTTTCCTGCGCACGGACAAACCGGGAAACGCGGCCATGCCCAACCGTTGCGGACTTTTGAATGTGCCGCTGTCAGACAAGGACTCTGAAAAGATTTGTGTCGAACACGAAAAATAGTCTCACGCTAATCTGTCTTGTTCCCGTCATTCGCGGGTGTTGAGAAATATATTCTGCGCGATTGCAGCCCTACCCCAATCAAAGCCGGGTCAGAAAAAGTTCAAGAACTGCCCGATCTGCAAACATTGCCACTGCCCGTTTATGCAAACAGCGTCAGCAACCGCCAGGCAATCGGGCCCAGCATGGTCACAACGCCGATCCACATCAGCACCACACCCCAGTTCCGGTCGCGGTTGGTAAAGCCAAACCCCAGAAGACAAAAACCAACGATACAGATCACCAGAACAATGACGTTTTCATTCATCAGGTTCATGAAACTTCCCCAAAAAAGGTTTCCGGAGTCTCCCCCTGCCCCGGCCAATATCATTACCATATCGCGTTACTGAACGATTGGTCATTGATCCTGATCAGGGTCACCGGGCATTCGTTGCAATCGGAGCAATTTTGCGAAATTCGTGACAACGTGCCCTAAACGTTCGGGATTATTATACTTTTTGCTCTGCAAACCGGTAGCAAACCCGTTTGGAACGCGCAGGTTTCGGGGTTTTTGCGCCCTCATCACATTGTTGCAGCCGCACCCTCTTTGATTTTCCGATGGCTTCCTGTATGTTCGGGCTCCCGACGCGGCCAGGGCGCTCCCTCGCGCGCCGGAAGACAAAGATTTAACCATCTTGAATGGCAGCCGCGCTGTATTCCGGCAGCGGCCAGCAAGGGAGTATTCTATGAGCAAGATTCAAGTTAAGAATCCAGTCGTCGAGCTCGACGGCGATGAAATGACCCGGATCATCTGGGACTTCATCAAAAACAAACTGATCCTGCCTTATCTCGACATTGACCTGAAATATTACGATCTTTCGGTTCAGAAACGTGATGAGACCGACGATCAGATCACCATTGATGCGGCAAACGCCATCAAGGAACACCGCGTTGGTGTTAAATGCGCGACCATCACCCCGGACGAAGAACGTGTAACGGAATTCGGCCTGAAAAAAATGTGGAAGTCGCCGAACGGCACCATCCGTAACATCATCGGTGGTACCGTTTTCCGTCAGCCGATCATTTGCTCG